>Ga0364881_10581_pt1 | contig 17550 bp, 16 predicted proteins | sample ExccelJu500001D4_5_FD_206923 | JGI IMG/M metagenome (GOLD analysis project Ga0364881, IMG submission 206923) | Enriched cells from Trout Bog Lake Hypolimnion, Wisconsin, USA - BchlTB.July30.5000.01.D4 | ecosystem: Environmental > Aquatic > Freshwater > Lake > Hypolimnion/Profundal zone | place...
AATGGCAGGGATATTCAGTAAACACAATAAATGCACCCCAATAGATAATCCTATCAGGAAAAAGATAAACACCAGCCACCTGTCAGCACCAGGTTCATCTGCATTATTATCCCATTTTAAAATAGCCCAGAAAACAATGGCACTGAAAAAAGAACTCATTGCATACACTTCACCTTCCACAGCACTGTACCAGAATGAATCAGAAAATGCATAAGCAAATGCACCTACTATACCGGCACCCATAATTCCAATGGTCTGTGCAGTGGTCATACTATCATTAACCCCCACTTTTGCTATTCTACGTGCAAAATGTGTGGTGGTCCAGAATAAAAACAATATGGTAAATCCACTGGCTAAAGCACTCATCACATTTACAGCTTTGGCAGCAGTTAATGGGTTATTACCAAATAAAATAATGAAAAAACGGCCTAACATCACAAATAGGGGTGCTCCCGGCGGATGTGGAATCTGGAGCTTAAAACAAGAGCTTACAAATTCACCGCAATCCCAGAAACTACCACCCGCTTCGGCAGTTAATATATACACTGCGCTAGCTAAAACCAGTACTACCCACCCAACCAGGTTGTTAATCTTTTTAAAGTTCATGATTTTTGTTTTATAAAGAGTGGGGCAAACATAACGAATTAACCCCTTTAATGATTGATTTTAAAGAATGAATTTATTTTTTGGAAAGCCTGTTTTACATTTTTAACAGTTTCATAATCCTTGATTATTCTAATGATTATCACCGGGACAATCACAACTCCATTCCCTGTCCAGGTCAATACAGGTAACAACAGTAACAGTTGATCCGCAGGGTGCAAAAATGACTCTCAAATGATCATTCTGTACTTTGCCTTCCACCGCAAATTTCTGATGGCAGGCATCTCCTTCCAGTTCGCTTTTGCGGTAATTGACCGTACCGTTTTCCAGTACCTGCCTGATTTCAGTTTCATTGATATGCCTGCATTCCATCCTGCACCTGGCATGCCTGGAATAATGTATATTTTGTGGATGGCGGTTTAACCCGCTTTCGTCTGCGGCAGTTTCTTGCTTGTTGGATACCAGTTTTTGTGTTGGATTGCCGGGGTGACAGGCAAGCAGTAATCCTGTAATTAGGAAGATAAACAATCGCTTCATGGGGGCAAGATAAGTATTTTTATATCTTTGCCCACTTATGCAAAAACAGCGGAGTGTAGCTTTTCATACTTTGGGGTGCAAATTAAACTTTTCAGAAACTTCCACCATCAGCCGAATGATGGAACAGGAAGGTTTCGAAAAAAAATCATTTGAAGATCTGGCGGATGTTTATGTGATCAATACCTGTTCAGTAACTGATAATGCAGATAAGGAATGCCGGCAGATTGTAAGGCGTATCCAACGGAAAGCACCGGAAAGCCTGGTGGTAATCACAGGATGCTATGCACAGCTTAAACCGAAGGAAATTGCAGAAATTCCGGGGGTTGACCTGGTGCTGGGTGCCGCTGAAAAATTTAACATCGGTGCGCATATTGCAGAACTGGTAAAAGGGGATGCTACAAAGATCTGCAGCTGCGAAATTGAAGATGTATCCGGATTTACAGCCTCTTTTTCAATAAACGACCGTACCCGTACTTTTTTAAAAGTACAGGATGGATGTGATTATAACTGCAGTTTCTGTACGATCCCCATGGCAAGGGGTAAGAGCAGGAGCGATAGTATTGCCAATGTGGTGGCACATGCCAATTTGCTTGCTCAGAACGGTGTTAAGGAAATTGTTCTGACTGGGGTAAACCTGGGCGATTTTGGTAAAGGCCCTGATGGGGATAAAAAACAGGAAGAAGACTTTTTCGGTTTGATACAGCAGCTTGACCAGGTAGCTGGAATAGAACGTTACCGGATCTCTTCTATAGAACCTAACCTGCTCACGAATGAAATTATCGAATTTGTTGCTGCGGGCAGTAAATTCATGCCACATTTTCATATACCCTTACAGAGTGGAAGTAATACCATACTCGGACTGATGCGCAGGCGCTATAAAAGGGAATTATATGCCGAAAAAGTAGCCCTGATTAAAAAGCTGATCCCTGACTGTGCTATCGGAGTGGATGTGATTGTAGGCTTCCCCGGTGAAACAGATGCCGCATTTAAAGAAACCTTTAACTTTCTGCATGCACTGGACATCAGTTACCTGCATGTATTTACATATTCTGAAAGGGATGATACGCTGGCAGTTACCATGAAAGGAATTGTGCCCATGCAAAAAAGGCATGAACGCAATAAAATGCTTCGTAACCTTTCCTATATGAAAAACCAGTATTTTACCCAGCAACATGCCGGGCAAGCCCGAAGTGTACTATTTGAAGATGCACAGAAAAATGGCATGATGGAAGGATATACAGATAATTATATCCGGGTGCAGACCCCCTACAGAAAAGAATATGCCAACCAGATTATAGAATGGACCATCTAAAACAAAAACCCGGATATGCTAATTATCCGGGTTTTTGTTTTATTGTATTCTATTTGCAATTGCTATTGGGAATTAATATAGTTAATAGCGGCATCCACTACCAGGTCTTCCCCACTCTTATAAGCCGCCGTTGTTTCCCTGGCATAAATATCCGGTGGCACCCCCACCCCTTCATATACTGATCCGTTCAGGTATTTAAACATCGTGGAGGAAGTATAAGTAAATAAATACCCGGAACTACCAAAAGTAGAAGTGCCAATGGTAAACTGTCCGCCATTAAAATAAACCTGTGGGGCCAATGGACCATTTGCTCCCCAGGTTCTTGTTCCAATAAATTTACCATTGGGTAATGTTTTAATGGCCATTGTGGTTAATTCGGCCATACTGGCTGAAAGATGGTCTGCCAATGCTACAATCGGAACCTTAATATTGGCCGATCCGCCATACCATGGTTTTACAATGGCTGGTGCCCAGGGTGTATAATCCAACCTCCCGGTGCCATTCTTGGCTCGGGTATAACCAAAGGTAACTGGCGTTTTTATCATTTGTCCCACTACAAAATCAAGGTCAGCCACTTCTCCCCCGCCATTACCCCGCAGGTCAATTACAATACCCCTTATATAGGCAGGTAAGTTCTGTACCATATTAAAGAAATAATTAAATACCGGAGATGTATTGGTGCCTGCCTGTGATAGTGCAAAGCTGCTGAAATAAAGGTATAAGATACTGTTATTAATGGTACCGCTAACCGCTGTAAAAGGGGTTGCACTTCCTTCCATGGTAACTGTATCAGTTCCCATTACCAGACTGGACGCATCAATATATTTATAGGGAATCAAAGAATCCAGCACGGCAGAAGGGAATGTACTGTCAGTAAAATAATTCGGATTCATGAGCTCCCTTCGGTAAGTAGCCGGACTAAATGAATTCCCTGTTAATTCAAATGTCAGGTTATAATGAGAATCTATTAAACCTGCTGTCATGGCTGCAAAATAATTTTCCGCAGTGGATTCACTGGCACTGTCAAAAGTAGTCAGCTTAGCAAAAAGGGGTTTATAGGTCGTGTACATTTTGTCCCAGTTGGTGCTGTCAACACCCCAGAATACGTAATTACTGTTCATCCCATTCCAGAAAGCTTCAAATAAATCCGGATAACTGCCTCCGGGATAATCCTGTGCATTATTTACAACAGGTATTTCTTTCCTGCACGAACTGGTGGCAACCACTGCCAGGAAAATACTGATGAATGCAAAAAAATAAATGAATTTATTACGGAATATCAATTTCATGGTTAAAATATTATATAAACAATGTTTAAGTTTGATCTGATCTTAATAGTTCACATAATGATATATATTATCATTAGCAGTCAGCCTGAAAAAGCAGCCGATTGAAATGCCCCAGGTAGTATTATACCGGGGAACCTGATTGATCTCATAATTCTTTTGCTGATCGGTTACAGAAGCGGTATACCTTCCTTCAATGAAAAACCGGTGGCCCGAAGTGGTCTCATAACTGATGCCCACACCTGCAATCCAGCCGAGTTCCAACCGCTTATCTTTTACAGTACTAAACTGATAGGGTTCACTGTAACTATATCCGTAATCTCCTGTGTTATCACTGAGTGTATTGGAAGTAGAGGAGGAATCCACCGTATTCAAGACATTCGATTCCACTCCTTTTAAGTGGTCACTCATCCAGTATGCTGCATATCCGCCAAGGTTAATAAACCCTTTCAATTGTTCATCGCCAAAGCTGAAATGAGCCAGAACTGGTAATTCCATGTATGAATTTGTATTTTTCTGATAAATTCCCTGAAAAGAACCAGTTCTGTTAATCTGGTAATTTTTCTGTGTATAACTCAACCCGCTTTGCAGGGCAAACCATTCATTAAACTGATATAATACCGGCACACCTAATGAGAACCCTCCTTTGGGGTCATACACAGTAAAAGACTGCGCCTGGTTACTGGTAATCAGGTAATTTTTATTACCCCCGGCTTCAATACCCAGGTAAAATTGTGCTCTTAAATGCGTCGTAAATAATAAACCCATTCCCAACGCCAAATATGCCATTCTTTTCCGCATCATAATATTTTATCATTTTATTGTATAAAATCTACAGGCGAACTCCTTCCTGAAAGCAGTGAGTAGTTTACCCGGATTGAACCTCTGTTGCAATAATAAAAAACAAAAGACTCCAATCAATGGATTTATGCTGATTCTTTCAAATAAAAAAACCATTTTATTCATCTTAAGATGTAAAAATGGTTAAAACCGTTGTTCGGATACTCCGTTTTTTTAAATAATTAACATTTATCCTTTTTTTTTAACATTTACAGCATTTTATCCAATATTTTCAATAACCATTGCACTAGCTCCACCTCCACCATTGCAAATTCCTGCAGCTCCATACCTGGCCTCATTTTGCTTTAGTACATTGATCAGTGTCACCAGTATCCGGGCTCCGCTGCAGCCCAGGGGATGGCCTATAGAAACAGCACCACCATTAACATTCACCTGTTTGGGATATAATTTCAATTTTTCGCTGTTGGCTATTCCCACCACACTAAATGCTTCATTCAATTCTACAAATGCAATATCCTGCATCTTCAATCCGGCCTTAGCCACTGCGTTGGGAATAGCCAGGCTGGGTGTGGTGGTAAACCATTCCGGTGCCTGTTCTGCATCTGCATATCCTTTAATCAGCGCCAGAGGCTTTAATCCCAGTTCCTTTGCTTTTTCCAGGCTCATCAGAACTAGTGCGGCAGCCCCATCGTTCATGGTACTGGCATTGGCTGCCGTTACAGTCCCCTCTTTAATAAAAGCAGGTTTTAATTCAGGTATTTTTTCAAATTTTACATTATAGGGTTCTTCATCTTTCGTAAAATAGCTGGTTCCCTTTTTAGTGGTGATGGGTACAGGCACCACTTCTGCATCAAATTTGCCTGCTTCCCAGGCGGCCTGGCTTCTTTTATAACTTTCTATCGCAAAAGCATCCTGTTCTTCTCTTGAAATTTCACAGGTTTTGGCACATAATTCTGCAAAATGCCCCATTGCAGTATTGTTATATACATCAGTCAGTCCATCCCGGGATAATCCATCCGTCAGCTTACTGTCTCCATACTTATTACCCCAACGCATATTGCTTACATAAAAAGGCACATTGCTCATACTTTCCATCCCTCCGGCCACCGCAATTGCTGCATCCCCCAGTAAAATATCCTGCGCAGCCTGCATCACGGCTTTCATTCCACTGGCACAAACCTTATTCACTGTTGTACAGGTTACCTGATGGGGTAACCCGGCATATAAAGCAGCCTGACGGGCAGGGGCTTGTCCCACATTGGCCTGTATCACATTTCCCATATATACTGCTTCCACCTGTTCGGGTTTCAATCTTGCTTTCTCAACGGCAGCTTTTATAGCTACCGCTCCTAACTCCGTGGCAGATACATCTTTTAATGCACCCCCAAAACTTCCAATGGGTGTACGTACCGCTGAAACTATACAAACAATTCTCTGACTCATATAACAAGTTTAGACAACAAATATAATTGAAGCAGGCTAACAAATGTTAGGGTTCTGAAACCTACAATAAAAATGCCCTGTGACTTATGGTCACAGGGCATTTTCTATACAATGAAGAAACTATTTATTGATTACAACAGACAGTTTCGTAAACTCTGCGCCATTGAATATTTTGGCAATATTCACATTTTTAGAACTGTTCCAATCTTCTACCAGGGCTATCGGGACAATACGCCAGAAATTTTTAGATTTCAGGTCATCATAATCATTACTTCTAACAATCAATCCATTAATAGAAGCTCTTTTTTTAAAATCTATCTGTACAGATTTTGTTGCAGGGATTACATTTCCTTCTACAAATTTTGCTATTAACTCATTAGTCATACCGCAAAATTAATCTTTTTATGCCGTAATGTCCGATTTATTTAGTATTCCAGTATTTAAGGTCCACTTTCCATCCTGCTATTTTAACAAATAGCCGAATCTGCACGTCCGCCATACCTACTGCAGCTGCATTATTTTAACAAATGTTCCAACGCTTATTCAAACAGTTCAGGCTGGTTATTATCGTCTTTAGGCCTTGGTTCCCATTCCATAGTAACATTTTTACTAAAATCCATTAGTTTGGCACCAATGGCTTTCCACCCCATCACTTCCACCATTTTGGCAATTTTAAATTTGGCACTCCGCACTTGTGCCCCTTTACCGGTATGTACAGTCAGCACCGGTTCTTCATCCGTAGTTACACAATGTAAGGTATTGCCCTCTCCTTCTTTTATAAACAGATACTTGGTTTTTAAGGTAGTGGTTTCAATTTTAAACCGCTTAACATTAAACTGGTTTTTGGCATTGTCTTTATAAACAGCAGTCAGTATTTTTTCAGGCTTAAATTTCCCGATCAGTAATATGGTATCTGCATCAAAACGCTGGTTCAGTTCTGTATCTGTTATTTCATAGTTCCCATCAGCATACACTATCAGAATCTTTTCATCTTCAAACATCCCCAGGTATTTACCCTTTTCATCCGTATTCAACCGTCCAAACTGGTCGTCAAACCAAATCTTTCTTCCGGCCAGTGTACTCCTGCCTGCTTCTTTCAGCTTTACGGACTTAATCGGATATTTGGTCACTATATTCCCAATACTGCTCCTGCCTTTAATTTCCAGTTCTTCAAAATAAAATTCCAGCTCTTTGTTCCTGGCAGTACAATTCGGACTTAAAACAATTTTTACCACTTCTGCTTCTCCATTCGGGTTTGCAGTAAAATAATGCACTTTACTTTTATCACTTCCCTTAGTAAGGTCATATTCTTTATCCCTGGTAATTCCGGTTACATTAAAACGTTTGGCATAACTGGCCCCGGTTGCCGCATCCAGATACATCATATTATACGTAGTACGTTCATCATTCTTCCTGAAAATGGCAACATATATAATGTCTTTGCCAATAAAATGTTTATCTCCCACTTTCACCACTTTCATTATTCCCCGTTTGGTAAAGATGATAATGTCATCAATATCAGAACAGTCGAACAGGAATTCATCTTTCTTCAGTGAAGTACCTACAAAACCTTCTTCCCGGTTCACATATAGTTTGGTATTGGCAATAGCAACCTGCTGAATTTTAATGGTATCAAATAACTTAATCTCTGATTTGCGTTCCCTGCCTTTACCATATTTCTTCAGTAAATGATCAAAATAAGCAACCGCAAAATCGGTCAGGTGTTCCAGATCGTACTGCACCTGTTTTATTTCAGCTTCAATACTCTTAATTTGTGCATTCAGTTCATCTATATCCAGCCGGTAAATACGGCGTACTGGTTTTTCGGTTAGCTTCAGTACATCTTCCCTGGTTACATCCCGGTTCAGCAATTTTCTGAAAGGGACAAACGCCTTTTCAATTGCCACCAATACCTTATCCCAGGTATCATATTTCTTTTCCAGCTCCTTATAAATCTTTTCCTCAAAGAATATTTTTTCAAGAGAGGTATAATGCCATTTATCCTGCAGTTCCTGTAGTTTTATTTCCAGTTCTTTCTGCAGCAGTTCTTTGGTAAGGTTGGTTGATGTAATCAGCAGTTCAGAAACAGTAACAAACTTAGGCCGCTGCTTTTCAATAATACAGGCATTGGGCGAAATGCTTACTTCACAATCGGTAAAAGCATACAATGCATCAATTGTAATATCCGGAGAAATTCCTGCAGCCAGTTCCACCTGCACTTCCACTTCCTTAGCAGTTACATCCACCACTTTTTTAATCTTTATTTTTCCGGCGTCATTGGCTTTTGTAATGCTGTCGCACAACTGAGATACCGTTACCCCATAAGGCACATCCCGTATCGCCAGCATTTTCTTATCCAGTTCTTCAATGCGGCAACGCACCCTTATTTTACCCCCTCTTTTGCCATCATTATAATTAGACACATCCACCATACCCGCTGTCTGAAAATCAGGGAACAATTCAAATTTCTTTCCCCGCAGGTACTGTATAGATGCCTGACAAAGTTCCACAAAATTATGCGGGAGAATCTTGGTAGATAGTCCCACCGCAATACCATCTGCCCCTTGTGCCAGTAAAAGCGGAAACTTCATAGGCAGGGTTACCGGTTCATTTTTACGGCCATCATAACTTAACTGCCAATTGGTGGTTTTGGCATTAAAAGCCACATCCAATGCAAACTTGGATAAGCGGGCTTCAATATAACGCGGTGCAGCGGCATCATCACCAGTGCGCACATCACCCCAGTTTCCCTGTGTATCAATCAGTAAATCCTTCTGTCCCAGGTTTACCAATGCTTCCCCGATACTGGCATCCCCATGCGGATGGTACTGCATGGATTGCCCGATGATATTCGCCACTTTATTATAACGCCCGTCATCCATTTCCTTCATGGAATGAAGGATACGCCTTTGCACCGGTTTTAATCCGTCTTCTATTGCCGGAACTGCACGTTCCAATATTACATAGGATGCATATTCCAGAAACCAGTTTTTATACTGCCCCTGAACGCCACTTTCATTGCTTGTTACCTGAGATAAATCTTTTTTTTCTGCCATACCCAATCCACTTAAGGGAACTATTTTTATAATGTTTTAAACTCCATTTCCTTCCATCCCTTTGCCCAATCCCCCCTTGATTCCAGTATACCTGCTTCCACCATTTGCCTTATCCGCCATACCAGGAACACATCACCGGTCTGCACTTTTAATTTTCCAAATAAATGATTGAATATTTTACTTAACTTCTGAAATTCAGCCCCCACCGCAATCAATATTTCCTTATCATAAAAACTTTCTTCCTTACTGGCAATTTTTTTACCGCCTTCCAGTATCCGCACCAATGCATTTTCATTACAAATCCTTTTCCATTCATCCGGATCCAGTTCAAACTCACTTAATGTAATTACCCTTGCCAGTTTTTTGGCTTTCAAAAATTCTTTGGGCAATATCTCAAATAAATGCTGCGGATAAAAGATCAGCCCTTTTTCATTAATAAAAGGCAGGTTATTCAGGTACAATACCTGTATCCTTCCCTGGTAGTCTTTTAACTGACTGATCAGCCAGTAATAACTGCATACATCATGCTGGTTCTGGCCCATCCATATCCATACGGTTTCTGTTTCATTTTCATCCAGGGTTTTCAACAGGTTAAAAACGGTTAACTTATCATCCACTATATCCAACTGCTCGGTATAGGGAGAAAATTCCAGTAACGCCTTCCACCAGTCCCTGCGTTGCTGATAACCATACGTATCATAAATATCAATCAGCGGTCCCACCGCAAAATCATCTTTTATTTCAATAATTTCACCCTGCAGGCTTTCATCCAGCTCCATCGCTTTTTTCAGCACCTCAATATTGGCTGTTTCAAATACAATATGCAACATACAATTCTACAATTTAATTCAACTCTTATACAATTTTAATAGCCAGGAACAAATAGTTATTGGCAGCTGCAATTACTTCATATTTAATATAAAAGCTGTCCATAAATATTTTAAATGCCATAAACTCATGTTTGGGCACTGCAAATTCATCAAACATAATGATATCCCCCGGCCGGAGAAAACGGTATAATTGCGACAAAGAGAATAAAGTGGCACTGAAAATATCTGCATCCATATGGATCAGTTTTTTTCTGCCCACCTGATATCCTGATAAAAAAGGATTCAGGGTATCCTGAAATAAGCCTTTATAAAAATGGGCCCGGCTATCCTGTATATCCAGAGACTCCAAAGCCACTGCCATGGTTCCTTTGGCAAACGGACCAAAATCTTCAGGAAGCCCTTCAAATGTATCAAAGCCATGAAATCCCGATGCTGGATGCGTATTATGTGCCAGCCACCATTTAAAGGAATGCCCACCGCATACCCCAAACTCAAAATAATCCAATGCCTGGCTGTCTAATTGTTCTGCTTTACTGATCTCAGTATACAGGGTAAGCCTTCTTTCATAATTCCAGTCTTTCTGAAACCAGTCGTTATACCCATTTACCTTAGTAGTTGCCCTCCAGGCACTCAGTTCTGCCATATAATGCAGATTCAGCATAATCCCGTTAAATGGCTTCACCAGTTGATGCAGCTGCCATTTCATGAAAAGGGATTTGGACTTTCTAATTATATCTAATTTGGTCATTTCCGGTATATAATAGTAAACAATCAGTTAAATCAGTTCTTCAATCAGATCCAGTTCCACCCGCAGGTTATCAATAATAAAATCCTGCCTTTGCGGGGTATTTTTTCCCATATAATATTCCAGTAAATGCTGGATATGGTCACCCTGCTCCAGTATCACTGGCTGTAAACGGATATCCCTGCCAATAAACCGTCCAAATTCTTCCGGACTGATTTCTCCCAATCCTTTAAACCGGGTAATCTCAGGTTTGCTGCCTAACTTTTTTATAGCTGCCTGTTTTTCTGTTTCATCATAACAGTAAATGGTTTCCTGTTTATTACGCACCCGGAATAAAGGGGTTTCCAAAATATACACATGACCCCGTTTTACCAGGTCAGGAAAAAACTGCAGAAAAAAAGTCATCAGTAATAACCGGATATGCATCCCGTCCACATCCGCATCTGTTGCTATTACAATATTATTATACCGCAATCCTTCCATACCGTCTTCAATATTCAAGGCATGTTGCAGCAGGTTAAATTCCTCATTTTCATACACCACTTTCTTGGTAAGCCCAAAACAGTTTAAAGGCTTTCCCCTTAAGCTGAATACCGCCTGAGACTCCACACTTCTGGATTTGGTAATAGAACCGCTGGCACTATCCCCTTCGGTAATAAAAATGGTGGATTTATTCTGTAATTCAATAAAATCTGCCTTGGTTTTACTGGGCGGATCATCATTAAAGTGAATACGGCAGTCGCGCAGCTTCTTATTATGCAAGTTGGCTTTCTTGGCCCTTTCATTAGCAAGCTTTTTAATCCCTGCAAGTTCTTTTCTTTCCCTTTCACTCTGCTCAATACGTTTCTTTAAAGCCTCGGCAATACTGGGGTTGCGGTGCAGGTAATTATCCAGTTCCTTCGCCAGGAAATCTTCCAGGAATTTCTTCATGGAGGGCCCTCCTTCCGATACATACTGGGAACCCAATTTTGTTTTAGTCTGCGATTCAAAAACCGGTTCCTGCACCCTTACAGAAACAGCCGCCACAATACTGGTTCGGATATCCGAAGCATCATAATCTTTCTTAAAGAAATCCCGTATCACTTTTACATAGCCTTCCCGGAATGCCTGCTGGTGGGTACCACCCTGTGTGGTATACTGCCCGTTTACAAAGGAAAAAATATCTTCGCCATAATCATTATTATGGCTCAAAGCCAGTTCAATATCCTCCCCTTTCAGGTGAATAATAGGGTAACGAAATTCATCGGCATTGGTTTTATGCTGTAAAAGGTCCAGCAATCCATTTTTGCTGATATAGCGTTTGTTGTTAAAATTAATCACCAGCCCTGCATTCAGGTAACAGTAATTCCATAACTGGCTGTCAATATATTCATGCCGGTAATTAAAATTGCGGAACACCGTTTCATCCGGAATAAACGATACAATTGTTCCGTTTTCTTCCGTTGTCTTTTGTTCCTTATGTTCTTTTACCAATACTCCGCGTTCAAATTCTGCTGTTTTCTCTTTGCCCTCCCGAAAAGCGGTTACCTTAAAATAACCACTCAATGCATTCACCGCCTTGGTACCCACCCCATTCAAACCCACACTTTTCTGAAAAGCCTTACTGTCGTATTTGGCACCGGTATTAATCTTACTCACCACATCCACCACTTTACCCAGCGGAATACCACGTCCATAATCCCTGATGGTGACGGTTTTATTTTTGAGCTCAATATCAATATGCCGCCCAAAACCCATGGTATGTTCATCAATACAGTTATCAATCACCTCTTTAATCAGCACATAAATCCCATCATCAGGTGCCGTACCATCCCCTAATTTACCAATATACATACCCGGTCTCAAACGGATATGTTCTTTCCAGTCAAGGCTTTTAATATCGTCTTCCGTATAATTCGCCTGTAATTTAATCTCAGCCATAGTGTTGGAAATCTTTTTATTTATGCATTCAACCCGCAAATCTAACCCCCACAAAGTCCCAAACTTCTTTCTTTTTTCTACAAATTCCAACCTAATGTGGATAAGAAAATAATGCAGGCTCAGATTTCCGTAGGTTTGCCGGCACATGTTAATTACCAGTTTAGAGGAGATCAGTCAGCTTGCCCTGACAAAAGAAGCTGAAAATATCCGGTTTAAAACCTATCTGCAACAGGCTGACAGTAAGTGGATTGACAGCAAGGTACAGGAATTAAATACTGAAGTGGAAGCGCAGATCGACTGTATCCTTTGTGGCAATTGCTGTAAAACTCTGATGATCAATGTAACCGAACAGGAAGCAGATGATCTGGCTGCTCATAAAAAGCAGACAAGATCGGAATTTGACAGCCAGTACCTGGAAAAAGGTACCCATGGCATGATGCTGATGAATACCATCCCCTGTCCTTTTTTACAGGAAAACAAATGTTCAGTCTATGAACACCGCTTTGCTGGCTGCCGGGAATTCCCCGGACTGCACCTGCCGGAGTTTACCGGGAGATTATTTTCCGTTTTTATGCATTATGGCCGCTGCCCCATTATTTTCAATGTGGTGGAACAATTGAAAGCTGCAGTTGCTTTTCCTGCCCTTCCACAATAAATACAACACAGCAAATACATAAGTTTTTTACATTTGATGCCCTATGACAAGTTTTGGTATTGATCAGTTATTACAATCTAACCCCTACTGGAAAAAACAGCGGATTGCACTGGTTACCAACCAGGCAGCCACCACAAATACCTATATTCCATCCCGTAAAGCCCTGCTGGATGCAGGTTTTAATATTTGCAGGCTCTTCTCCCCGGAACATGGACTGGATATCAGGGGTGCAGATGGCGCTAAAATGAAAGATGGAACGGATAACCTCACCGGACTACCCGTTATCAGCCTTTACAGTGAGAAATTGGCCCCCGCAGCAGCTGACCTGAAAGGAATTGACCTGGTTTTATTCGATATACCCGATATCGGTTGCCGGTTTTATACCTATTTATGGACCCTCACCCATGTTTTGGAAGCCTGTGGACACTATGGCAAAAAGCTGGTAATACTGGACAGGCCCAATCCTATTTCCGGAAACCTGGCATTGGCAGAAGGCCCCGTACTGGATGAACAGCACTGTACTTCCTTTATTGGCAGATGGGCCATTCCGCTCAGGCATAGTTGCACTTTTGGAGAACTGGCCCTCTATTTTAATGAAATCAAAGGGCTGGAAGCTTCTGTTGAAGTAATTACCTGCAATGGATGGAAAAGAAATATGTTTCAGCCCGACTGGCAGCTGCAGTTCGTTCCCACTTCCCCGGCTATGAACAATTTTCAATCCGCACTGCTCTATCCGGGACTTGGTTTACTGGAAGCTACCAATATCAGTGAAGGCAGAGGTACACCCACTCCCTTTAGCCGTATAGGTGCTCCCTGGTTCAATCCAAAGCTTTTTGCCAAATATTTTAAAGTGCCCGGAATCAGGACCCAGGCAGTAACATTCATACCTGCAGAAAGTAAATACCAACAGGAACCCTGTCAGGGCATCTCCATTTCAGTGGCAGCGCCTTATCAGATTCCATCTGTAAGTATCGGATTATTGCTGATCAAGCAGATGTACGATCTATTCCCCCGCGATTTTCAATGGAAGCCCTATCCCACCCTGGTCAACCCAACAGGTAACCAGCACCTGGATAAATTACTGGGCATCCCCGATACAGAAACCTTATTCGATTATACATTATCAGATTTCGAAAAAACTATCCGCCAAATTACAGATACGGGCAGCTGGCAACAGGCTATCAGCCCTTTTTTACTGTACTAATCCCGTAACGGTGCCGCCATTAAATTCCGGATCACCACACTGGCAGCCATACTGCCAAAAATAGCCGGCATATAGCTAATGGTACCAATAATAGATTTTTTGGGGAATGCTTTTTCGGTTACTACAATACGTTCCTGGTCCACTTTCTCCGCACTGTATACCACATCCAACCCTGTATAAATACCCTGCTGGTGCAGTTTTTTCCGCACATAACGCGCCAGGTTACATTCTTTGGTAGCTGAAATATCAGCTATCCTCACCTGCGATGGATCCACTTTTCCCCCAGCCCCCAGGGAACTGATTATCGGAACCTTCCGGTCCAGGCAGGCTTTGATAAAAAACACTTTCGGCGTTAAAGTATCAATACAATCCACTGCATAATCAAACCCACCTGTTTCCACCAGGTTTACGGTAAGCTCATCTTTCAGGTAAATATTCAGTGCCGTAAGGTCCAGCTGCGGATTAATATCCAGTAAACGGTCACGCATCACTTCCACCTTTGGTTTACCCGCTGTGGAATGCAGGGCAGCTACCTGCCGGTTACAATTGCTCAGGTCCACCACATCCATATCCACAATGGTCATTTTACCAATACCCGCACGGGCAATCATTTCAGCACAAATACCACCCACACCTCCCAGTCCAACCACCAGTACATTTTTCTGCATTAGCAGTTGCACTGTATCCGGCCCCAGTAAAAGTTCAGTCCTGCCCATCCAGTAAGGAATCATATTCATGTAGTTTACAGTGGTTTTTATTTAGTTTTAACAGCAAAAATGGAACAGTTATGCGTCTAATAAAAATCTTTTGCCTTATTCTTTGTCAACAGGCTTATTGCACTGCACAGAAAATAGAAATCCTCACCAGTGGAACAAAAGCCTCCCTGCGCGGATTAAGTGTGGTCAGTAACCAGGTATTCTGGGCCAGTGGCAGTAATGGTAAAGTAGCCCGGAGCACCAATGGAGGTGCCAGTATTCAATGGATAACTGTACCGGGCTTTGAAAAACGGGATTTCAGGGATATCAAAGCGTATGACAGTAATACCGCCATTATTATGGCTATAGCAGAGCCTGCCATAATTCTTAAAACAAAGGATGGTGGAAAAAACTGGGCAATAGTATTTGAAGACACCACGAAGGGTATGTTCCTGGATGCCATGGATTTCAGGGGCAGAAAAGGCGTAGTAATTGGAGACCCCATCCATAACAAGTTATTCCGGGCATATACGAATGATGCCGGAGATCATTGGGCCATTGATACCCAAACACCCACCCTTGCCAAAGGAGAAGCATTTTTCGCAGCCAGCGGCACCAATATTAATGTTCAGTCAGGTTATTATGTGTCTGGCGGATTGCAATCCAGCCTGTACCTGAAAGATCAGCCCATTTTATTGCCCCTGAAGCAGGGAAAAGAAAGCACCGGTGCCAATAGTATAGCCTTATTTAAAAAGAAGGCAGTGATTACCGGTGGCGATTTTTCCAGTGATAAAGACAGCAGCGGCAATTGTATATTGATAGACCTGAGCGGCAAACCGGTATTCACCCATCCGGAAACAGCACCCCATGGCTATCGTTCCTGCGTGATTTACCTGGACGAGCAACAACTAATCAGTTGCGGTACCAGTGGAGTTGATATCAGTAAGGATGGAGGAAAAAACTGGGAACTGATTTCTACAGAAAGCTTTCATGTAGTACAGAAAGCAGAAAAGGGTAGTAAAATATACCTGGCAGGTGCTGGTGGCAGGATTGCCAGTCTGCAACTTTAATCTTAAAATATTTTTTTTTAGCTGTTTAAACTTTCATCAAAAGCCAGAGTCTTATATCCGATTTTTTTATGCAGCAGGGTAGTTAGGCACTCTTTTATGGGAGTGCCTATTTTTTTTACAATAGTTTTCATATCTTTTCAACCGGGTATTTTTGACATTTTGCCATCTGAAAATTCTAGCATGAAAATTGTTTTACTAAAACAAGAAGGAGACGCAATGAAAAAATTTCAGGCAATCATCAAATTTTTTATGGACGAAGATTTTATGTCATTCGTTCCACCCCACCGTACCTATGTCAATTATCTCATCAATAAAGGTATTATAGACAGCTATGCGGTAAGCATGGAAAGCCATACCTCCTGGATTACGGTAAATGCAGATACTAAAACGGAAGTAGAACATATTCTGGAGAAATCACCCTTATACCGTTACTGGGATTTTGTAATTGAAGAGCTATTTGTATATGACAGTCAGCAATACAGATTACCTGCTTTACAATATAATTAAAATAATTTTTGGTCATTTCAAATCATCCCCTATTTTTGCACTCCCAAACGATAAAGGGACAGATCTTACAAAAGAAAAATAAAGGGAGTTTAGCTCAGCTGGTTTAGAGCATCTGCCTTACAAGCAGAGGGTCGGCGGTTCGAACCCGTCAACTCCCACACTAACAATCAACCACTTATACTTAAAATGTAAGTGGTTTTTTTATGTCCAGCCGGGTTTACGCCGGATTTTAATACATATTCAAAGTAGCTAGCAATTTCATTTATCAAATCTATATTCAGCGACAGTCTTAAAAAGATTCATAAAGTAAATGACACCACATTTCTTTTTGCACTTCCTCCTTTTGGCAGGAGATTAGAATAAGGCCTAATGACTGCTTTTTTACCTGTACTGATAAAAAATAAGTCTTAATGTTTTCTTAGAAAAAATACTTTAAAACTATTTTTCCAAGTAAAAAACATAGTAAAAGAGAAGTACCTAAAATAATTTGCAAAGTAAATTCTAACCAAGTAGCCTTTCTTGATTCTATGTCAGTTCCCCCTCTTGTTCTAAAATAGATGTGTCTTTTATAGATTTTCAATATAAACGTGTCAAATAGTTTATATAAAATTAAAAATACTAATGGGTTTATGAACGTAAAATATGATAGTATTTTTTCTTTTGAATCTTCTAAATCACTTTTGTATTCTAAATATGAATTCGCAAGCAATAAGATAACTGCAAATGATACAGCAATTAAATAATATTTAATATCATTTAATAATTTATGGCATTTTGGATAGACCATAGTAGGTATGGATGGAAATAACCAAGCGACTATCCCAAGTATAAATGTCAAATAATAATAAAACTGGTATTTCATTTAAAGATCAAATTAATACATTCA
>Ga0364881_10280_pt1 | contig 17503 bp, 8 predicted proteins | sample ExccelJu500001D4_5_FD_206923 | JGI IMG/M metagenome (GOLD analysis project Ga0364881, IMG submission 206923) | Enriched cells from Trout Bog Lake Hypolimnion, Wisconsin, USA - BchlTB.July30.5000.01.D4 | ecosystem: Environmental > Aquatic > Freshwater > Lake > Hypolimnion/Profundal zone | place...
AAAGCCCCGTTCAATTCTGCCCAGATGTGCGGGAAATGAACCTCCGCCGTGGGCAAAAGCAAAGCGTAATTTTGGAAACCTTTCAAACACTCCTCCAAAAATCAAAGAGCATATGGCCCGGTTGGTTTCAGCAGGCATACCCACCAGCCACGGCAGCCAGTACTTACTCATTTGCTTAGTGCCCATCATATTCCACGGGTGAACAAATATGGCCATATCTAACTGCTCCGCCGCCTGGTAAATAGCAAAAAACTGGGGTTCGTTTAAGTTAATGTCATTGATATTGGTTCCAATTTCAATACCAGACAAACCCAGTTTTTTACAACGCTCCAGCTCTGCAATGGCCAGCTCCGCCGACTGCATGGGTATGGTTCCCAAACCCACAAATTTTTTGGGATAGCGTTGAACCACCTCGGCTATATGGTCATTTAGAAATTTCGAAACATCCAGGCAATCGTGGGGTTTGGCCCAGTAATTAAACATCACCGGTATGGTTGAAAGCACTTGTACGTCAACATGCGCGTGGTCGCATTCCTTTATCCTCGTATTGGGGTCCCAGCAGTTATCCTGTATTTCGCGGAAAAACTCGTCGTCTTTCATCATCCGGGCGCAGCATGGTCCGTGATGGTCAAGATGTATAAAACCCCCGTAGCCAAACTTCTCGCTCCAACGGGGCAAATGTTCGGGTATAATGTGGGTATGGATATCTATTTTCACCTGCAATCAAATATAGAATTGATTTAACAATCCGGAAGACAGAATTAAAATTAGGTGGCAGTAAATAAAGTAAAACCAGGTTTTACTGCTTATGAAAGTTTTCGTAACAGGTATAGCTGTTGCCCTGGTAAGAATAATTCATGGTAATTGTCATTGTAGGCTGTGCACCCGAAACTACAGGTGCCGAATAATACCCCTGCGAACCACCCAATATGCTGACCCCGTTATTAAGATTTTGCGGGGGGATATACAGCGTAACACCTTCGGTACTTGGCGAAGTATTAATTATTTGGGCATAAACCGGCCCCGAACCGAGCAAAATATTAAAATATATTACATTGGGTGCGTAGTAACCTACATTGGCCGTAGTTGTAGCATAAATATTGGTGTAATAAACGCCGAAGTTAGCCGGGTCTGGACTGCAATTCTCATTCACCTGCCAATTGCCAATAAATTTGGTTTCGCTCAGTACCGAGCAGGTATCACCTTCATAACCATCCAAACAAAGACAGGTACCGTTTTTGCAGGTCTCGTACGAAGCGCAGGTTACATGGCTGCAACTTTTTTTCTCACAACCCGAAACAGCCAGCAAAATCAGGAGCACCAGGAATACTTGCATTGATTTTTTCATAACAAAAGCCGGTTTTATTGCTTGGTAAAGGTTTCCTGGCATGCGTAATTAAAGCTGTTTTCGGAATAATTAAGCACAATAACCAACTGGATGGCTCCATTGGAGGTGGTATAATTGCCGTACGAGTCGGTAATTGCTATGCCGCCCACGTTTTGCGCAAATACGTGCACCTGCAACCCCTCGCTACCGGGAGTGGTGTTATAAATTTCGGCGCTGGCTCCATTGGCCGAATTGAATAAATTATTAATAATGAGATTGCTGGGCGAACTGGGGTCGGCGGTAATAGAAACCTGGTAGCCTTGTGGATTAGGAGAAGTTACCCCACTGCCACAATTTTCACTAACCACCCAGTTGCCTATGTATTTGGTGGCGCTCAGTGTGCCGCAATCTGTTCCTTCATAACCGTTAAAGCAAACGCATTCGCCCTGGTAGCAGCCTTCGTACGAAGGACAAACCACTTTAGTACAACTCTTTCTATCGCAAGATGAAATAGTTAATAAAAATATGGCCGCGAAGAATATTTTTGTAAACCTTTCCATCAGCTTTTAGTTTATTGTTTAACGAAAATAAAACAACTGTTCAAACCGAATGAAATCTTTAAATCTTTTAGCTTTTGTGTTAATGACGGTGGCACTGCATGCGCAATCGTTTGACCCCGCCAAACAACCTGCTGCACCCGATTATTCCTTAGAATCCAACTGGTCGGCGTTGCCTTTCCGGCTTGATGAAGCTGATAAGATACCGGATGATGAGCGCTGGATAAGTGATTCTTTGAAAGATGTGGATGTGTTTTACATCTATCCCACTATTTACATGAGCGGCAAAACCTGGAACGAGGATTTGAGCAATAAAAAGCTGAACAAAAAGATTGATACCAAGCCCGTGCGTTACCAGGCCAGTGTTTTTAACGCCAGTTGCCGTGTTTATGCACCACGTTACAGGCAAGCTAAGATTAAAGCCTTTTTTGATAAAACGAACGGCGAAAAATCTTTGGAGTTTGCTTACCAGGACGTAAAAAAGGCCTTTCAATATTATCTGGACCATTACAACCACGGAAGGCCCATTATCATTGCTTCACATAGCCAGGGCACCTGGCATGCGCGCAAATTGCTGAAAGATTTTTTTGACGGTACTCCTTTACAAAAGCAATTGGTTGCTGCTTATGTTGTGGGCTATGGGTTTGACGAAAGCATGTATAAAAGCCTAAAACCTTGCGATAACTCTACACAAACCGGTTGTTACATTACCTGGGCCTCGTTTAAAAAAGGTTATACCCCTTTAAAAACCGAATTATACAGCACCGTTTGTGTTAACCCCGTAACCTGGAACCGTGATACCGTTGATGTAGACCGGTCGAAAAGCATGGGCGCCATACTGCTTGATTTTAATAAAAAATACGAAGGTGTGTGCGAAACCCAAATCCACAATCACTTTCTGTGGGTAGATGCACATTTGCCCATTGTAAGCTCATGGACGGTTTTGCATATTGCCGATTACAACTTGTTTTGGTACGACATACGCAAAAATGTAGCCGACCGGGTGAAAGCGTTTACGAAAAAATAATGTGTTCAAGGGCGCAAGTGCTCATGTGTTTAGGTACGCGCCTCATTACTTTTTGAAATTTGGCCGTTTTGCATTAACGTTAACGCCTGATATAAATTAACGTGCGGGTATTATGTATTCAACGGAATACTTTCGCGCGTGAATATGACAAACGAAAAACATGAGCGATAGCAATTTAGGTACCGGTTCACGCATTGAACATCCCAAATTTGGAAAAGGAGTTGTGGTGGATGTTGATATGGAATTTTATACGGTTTGGTTTAAAGACGGAAATTCAACCCGCGGCATAGCCCGCGACAATGAAGGCCTTACCGTACTTGAAAAAACTGCCGCCGATGCAGTGCCTATTACTCTGGAACATGTAAAACGGGCTATTGCCGAAGTGATTGAAGAAAAAAGCGACCTGCAGGAAATTGTGCCGCTGGGCAACAAATGGATAAACGGTACCCTGGTTTTTAAACCGCTTGATAGCGGCCTGCAGGGCAAGGAAATTCCCATTGAGGTTTTCTTTCACAAAATTGTAATGTTACGCGACCGGTTAAGGGTGCTTGAGCAAAACATTAATGCGCACAAGGTGCTTACCGATGAAGAAAAAATAGACCTGCAGCAATATATTACCCGCATTTACGGTTCGCTTACTACCTTCAACGTGCTTTTTAAAAATACGGACGAGCAGTTTAGGGGCACAGGTGGAGATAAATGATTTTGCTCTAAATTGCTCGGGTAACTTCAAAACATGTTATGTCGGATAATAAGAATATTGAAAGTCAGGTGCACCAGCTTTTCGGCATCCGTAACCAATACGGGTCGGACTTCAACCTTCAAAAAAAGAATTTGCTCCGCCGCATTCTCCCCCGGCAAATTAAAAGCACCAAAGTGCTGATTGAATATTACGACCTCCTTCTTTTCCTGTTGGCATATCCTGATGACAAAGAATTGTATACGCTGGCAGCCGCGGCGTTGCAACAAATGGACGTGTACATTCATAATAACGAAAAGCCCCGGGCACGACTTTACAACAGCGGCCTTACCAGCACTTACGTATGTGCTGCTTTTGGCTTTGAAGTGGCAAAGTGGGTGCGCAAAAAATATGGAAAGCTGGTTTCGCTGGACTCAATAAATGCCGATGAAGGACAAATGACCTATATACTTTCGGTGGTAATGACGCAGGTTGAGTCGGAAATTATGCAGGATGCCAATGCCGACTGGAAACACTGGCTTACAAACCTGCAGCAAAATGGCCAGGACATGTTAGACATGCTGATAGCAGTTTTTGACCAAACCGATGTGCGGCCAGAGGTAAAGGATGAATTATGGAACGCCCTGGGAATTAATATTATTATTTACCTGGTAAGGCACTGCGCTTTGCCTGCGGGTCTCTATAAAACCTATTATCATAAGTCGTTAATAAAGCAGGTAAGTTACCCACTAAAGAAAGATGGCCCGGTACCGGTAAAGATTAAGCTTTCCACGGTTGAGGCGGAACAGATAATAGAATGTGGCAGAATGATACTGGTAAGGCATGTTCGCGAAATTGACCCCGTTACTTTTACCGCACCTCCATATGTTTCTTATTATGATGTTGGAAGAGGGCTAACTATTGCCTTAATGGGAATGACCCCCGAAAGGCGGCACCCGGTAGATAGCTACATGGGTTACGTGGTTTTTAAAAATGGTTTACCCGTGGCTTACGCAGGCTCGTGGATATTATTTGATAGCGGGCGAATTGGTTTGAATGTTTTCCCTTCGTACCGGGGCGGCGAGTCGCTTTACATCTTTCAGCAGATATTGGAAGTGCACCGGAAAGTTTACCGGTTAAAACGTTTTAGTGTTGACCCCTACCAAATTGGCAAGGATAACAGCGATGGAATTAAATCGGGGGCGTTTTGGGTATATTACCATATGGGTTTTCGGCCAATGCGAACCGGGCAGAAAGAAATTGCAGCGAACGAGGCGCTTAAGCGGACTGCTGAAAAAAAATACCGCAGCCCGGCAGGGGTATTAAAAAAACTGGCGGATTCGAGGATGGAATTGATTATGGAAGGTAAACCGGTGAGGTTTGACGCAACTGATTTAAGCACGGCTTATTCCAATATTGTGAAAGATAAATTTGGTGGCGACAGAAAGAAGGCGATGGATTATGCCTATCCGCGTATCGTTAAATTGCTGCACCTTGAACAGGCTTACCAGGACAAGAATCTTGAGTTCGTCCTTAAAAACTGGTGTATTTTTCTGATTGCTGCCGAAAACGAATTGAAACGCAATAATCAATTGTGTTCCAATTTATCCAAAGCGCTTCAGTTTAAAGCAAACGGTGAAGAGGAAAAATATATTTATGGCCTTCAGCGGATGAAGGAGGTGAGGGCTATATTAGACATGGATTACAACACCATATCATTTACCCCGTCCAAATAAGTTTCCAATTCCTCAAACAAAGGTCCGAAAACGCCCTCATCAAAAGGGGATTGAAGCTTGGCCAGTTTTACTAATTCCAGAAACGATTGACTTCCGCCGGCTTTGCAGAGGTTCAGGTAATCTTGCCAGGCATTACTAAAGTTCTTTTCGCTTTTGCTCCAAAACTGCAGCGCGCAAAGCTGGGCCAGGCAATAATCGATGTAATAAAACGGGCTGCGGTAAATATGTGCCTGGCGTTGCCAAAAGCCTCCGCGCTCCAGGTAATCAATGCCATCATAGTCAACCCATGGGCGGTATTTCTTTTCCATATCCAGCCAAACCTGTTTGCGCTGGGCCGGGGTCAGGTCGGGGTTCTCATAAATAATGTGTTGAAACTCATCAACCGCCACGCCATACGGCAAAAACAGTACGTTAGATGAAAGATGCACAAACTTGTACTTTTCAGTGTCCTTGCCAAAAAACAAATTCATCCACGGGTAAGTAAGGTGTTCCATGCTCATGGAATGTATTTCGCAGGCTTCCATGGTAGGGAAAATATACTCTTCTACTTCAAAACCGCGGCTTTCATAACATTGAAAAGCATGGCCTGCCTCATGGGTCAGTACATCTACATCGCCGAGGGTGCCGTTAAAGTTGGCAAATATGAATGGCGCCTTGTATTTATTAAACATGGTGCAATAACCGCCTGCTGCTTTCCCTTTCCTGTTTACCAGGTCCATCAGGTCATTTTGCACCATAAAGTCGAAAAATTCCTTCGTTTCAGCCGAAAGCTCGGCGTACATTTTTTGCCCGTTGCTTACAATTTCTTCGGGAGTCCCGATTGGTTTTGGGTTTCCTGAGTTAAAATTGTGGGCCCAGTCGTATAGCTTAAGTTTTTCAACCCCAATGCGCACCCTTTGTCTTTCGCGTAATTTCGCCGCCAGCGGAACTACGTGTTTTAAAACCTGTTCACGGTACCCGGCCACCATTTTCGCATCATAGTCTGTTCTCGACATACGGAAATAAGCCAGTTCCACAAAGTTTTTGTAGCCAAGTTTGTGTGCTATGCGGGTGCGAACCTTCACCAGTTTGTCATATATCTCATCAAACCTGGTTTCGTTTTGGGCAAAAAACTTCCATTTAGCCTGCAATGATTCCTTCCTGGTTTCCCGGTCTGTCGATTCCTGGAACGCATCCAGGGCAGTGAGGTTCAGTTTTTTTCCGCGAAAATCTACTTCAGCGCTGGCAACCAGCTTGGTATATTCGGTGCTTAGTTTGTTTTCTTCTTTCAAATCATCAATGACTGAAACATCAAAGGTTTTAACGCTTACATCGGCCAGTTTAAACAGCTGGTTACCGAACTTGCTTTCCAATTCAGCTTTAAATTTTGAATTGCCCAGGGCTTTGTAAAAGCTGATATTCAGGTTTTTAATCAACGGCTCGGTGGAATCGAAAAACTCCTGCTCGGCTTCATAAAAAGAATTGGTGGTATCAATAGAGTTTCGCACTGAAGCGATTGAAGCGTAGGTTTGAAACTCATTTTTTAAGTTATTTACCAGGGCCAGAATTTCGGTTTGCTCCTCCGCATTGCTTGCGCCATTAAAACGGGTCAATAAATCGTTAAAATCCTTTTCAACCTTTGGCAAATCAGGTCGCTCATATTTCATTTCTGAAAACTTCATCGGGTATTTTTTTATGTGTAAGGCTTGCTGAACCATGCGCCTGAACAACTGCACAGCCAACTTCAATTAAAGCAAACGTAAAAATAATTAGATGAAATTGTGAAGAAGGAGTAATTTATTGAAGCCGGTAAATGCAGAAGGCACTCAATATCATCTACATATTACCAGGAAGATTATAAACAATTAACGAAAGCGGCTTATTCTTCCAGCAACAGGTTAGCCTGGTGCTTATAATATTGCCAATAGGAAATAATTAACCTTAGCTGAAAAGCCGATAAGGTAACAAGGCCGGCGGTACTGAAAAGTACAATTTCGGTGTACAGATATTTAAAAAGCTCCCGCTTCATTACTTCATTGATAAACACTTTGGGAAACCCGAAGTCCTCCAGGTAGAAATTATCGGCCAGTGATATCAGCCTTTGTTCATATTGGGCTATATATATAAACAGCGTAAAATTTATTGCAAAAAAGAGAAACCTGACCATGGCAGGCTTTAAAAAAGGCAGGCTTTTAAAGGTGGTAGCATACCTGAAATAGGTGATGGAACTGAAAATAAAAAAGACATTGACCTTCCAGTACAAGTAATAAATTTTGGAGGTAACCGGATACAGCACGGCCCAGCAAATGAGGGCAGTTATGGCCAACCACAGCACTTCGCGTATTAAATAGTAAAAATTTTCTTTGTTAAATGCAACGGGCATACTGCTTAATTGTGTCAGGTTAAGGTGTTGTTTTTAGTGCCAACTGACCTAAAAACAGGATTGAAATGCGAAATAAGGATTATTCTGTTAAAACAATAAATTAAAGGTAGGGCGATTTTTTTGGCAAAAGTTACGGTATATTTCTATTTTCGCTCGTCTAAAACATAAACTTCGTCTGATGAGAAACATTTTACGAGCTGTTATCCTTGTCCTGTTAATATCAGGACTTTATACCCTACAAGCTCAACCTGGTTGTCCTGAAGTTACCACTGCGGCTAATGTTACCATACCCTGCGGCCAAACCTGTACTACCTTAACTGCGTCGGCTTTTGGCGGAGCGGCTACCACTTCTTATTCGGTTGCATCTATCGCATATAACCCCCCGTTTGCCTTTAACACTGGTATTCCGGTTTTGGTTCACACCGATGACTTATGGTCAAGCGTTATTAACTTACCTTTTAATTTTTGCTTTTACGGCAACTCCTTCAGCAGCGCTATTGTCGGCTCAAACGGTTGCATCTCTTTTAACACCCAAAACGCTACGCTGTTCAACTCATGGCAAATACCCGGTGCGGCTCCTTTTACTGCCCCGGCCGATATGCGAAACAGTATTATGGCCCCATGGCAGGATATGGACCCTACCAATGATGGAGATATATATTATAGTGTAGGGGGAGCTGCTCCTTGCCGTTACCTGGAAGTATCATGGTACCACTGTCCTATGTATGGTGACCCTAACAGTGTTGCTACCGGCTATTGTACTACTGCATACCAGCAAACGCAAATGGCGGTTATTTATGAAACTTCCATGGCTATCGAAATTTACATCCAGCAAAAAGGTACTCCTTGTACCGGTTGGAACAATGGATGGGCTATTGAAGGTATTATGAACGGAACAGGTACTGCCGCAACGGTAGTGCCAGGCCGTAACGCTACCGTTTGGGGCCCTGTAACCAATGATGCTTACCGTTTTACCCCGGCAGGCGCACCTAACTATACTATAGCCTGGTTTCAGGGTGGAACTCAAATCGGAACGGGCAACAGTATTCAGGTTTGCCCTCCGGCCGGCTCAACTCATTATGTAGCGCAGGCTACCTATACCAACTGCGATAACTCAACGGTTACCGTTTCGGCCAATGTGTTTGTAGGCCTTTCAAACCTTTCTGTGGCTGACTCAGCGGTTCAGCCGGGTTGTTCAAGTCCAACAGGTTCGGTTTTTGCAAGTTTTAATTCAACTACCGGCGTATTATCTTACGGATGGGCTCCGGGAGGTGCCGGTCAAACCTCATTAACCAATATTGGTGCGGGAACCTATGTATTTACTGTCGAGGATTCCCTTGGTTGCTTTAAAAGAGATACAGAAGTGCTGAGCCCGTCGGGCCCTTTAACAGTACATGTTGCTAATGATACTGCTACTTCTTGTACAGGAAGTACCAATAACGGAAGCCTTACCGCTACTATTACCGGTGGAACTCCGGGCTATACTTATTCATGGAGCCCGGGCGGTGGAATTACCAACCCACTTACTGGTTTGGGAGTTGGCACTTATGATGTAACGGTAACCGACCATAACGGATGTACAGGTACGGCCGCAGGAACAGTGTCGGTGTTAACACACCCGCTCACGTTCGGAACGCCTGTAATAAAAAATGTGTCGTGCTTTGGGGATAGCAACGGGCAGATTATAGCGCCTGTTAACGGAGGCACCAATCCAATTACTTATACCTGGTCTTCGGGAACCGGACATGGGGATACACTCTCTAATCTGGGCCCGGGAACTTATGGTGTTACGGCGGTTGATGCCAATGGCTGTTCGGCTACGGCATCATATACTATTACTGCACCGCTTACCGGCGTTTCAGTAACAGTGGCTAATGATACCGTTACATCTTGCTCGGGTCTTACTAATATCGGTAGCCTAACGGCACTTGTAACTGGAGGAACCCCGGTTTACAGTTATACCTGGACAGGCGGAGCTACAACCAATCCGCTAACGGGTCTGAACACAGGTAATTATACAGTTACTGTGTCAGATGTATTTGGATGCTCGGCTACTGCATCTGCAAACGTATTAACCAGGAGCAGTTCGCTGAATGTGACCCTCACAGCCACTAACCCTGTTTGTGCCGGATTGAAAGGCCAGATTATAGCGACTGAAACGGGGGGTGTTTTCCCGGTTACCTATAACTGGAGTACGGGTCAAAACCATACTGATTCGCTTTCGGTTGATACCCTTGCGGGTGTAGCCGGCGGCACTTATTTTATTACGGTTACTGATGTTAACGGATGTTCAACAACTGCTTCCGCTGTGGTTAATCAACCAACGGCTATCATAGTTACCGTTCCTAACGATACTGTTAATTCATGTAGCGGAGTTACTACCCAGGGCACTTTAACTGTTTCAAGCACAGGTGGAACTCCGGGATATACTTATGTATGGAGCAATACCCAGACAACAGCAACTATTACCGGTTTGGGTGCAGGCACTTACCAGGTAACCGCTACTGACAGAGTAGGATGTACTGCGACCGGTTCAGGTTCGGTAGTTGTGGTGGGTAACCCGGTTACATTTAATGCTGCACAAATTACCAATGCTACCTGCGCAGGTAGTTCAACCGGTGAAATTATTTTAAGCACGAATGGTGGAACACCACCAATTACCTTTACATGGTCTGGCGGTTCTACTCAAAATGATACTATCAGAAACCTGGCGGGCGGCACTTATAATATTACTGCAACCGACGCAAACGGTTGTTCTGCTACCGCTTCATACACTATCACACAGCCTTCTGCTATTGTTTTCGGAACACCGGTTATTACCAATATCGGTTGCACCGGTGGTGCTAACGGAAGCATAGTTGCCAGCGCAAGCGGTGGAACAGGAGCCATTACTTATACCTGGAGCAGCGGAACCGCCAACGGTGGAACTGTTACAGGTCCTGCAGGCGGATATGTTGTTACCGCAACCGATGCTAACGGATGTACAGCTACTGCGGCTTACACCATCAGCCAGTCGGCGCCAATAGCAATTGATTCTGCAAGTATCCAGGGCGTTTCATGTTCAGGCAATGGCTCTATTTCGGTTGTTGCGGTTGGGGGTACCAGTCCGTTAACTTATACCTGGAACCCGGGCGGATTGACCGGTTCTACCATCACCAACTTAGCAGGCGGTGGCTATACTTTAACAGTTACCGATGCTAACGGGTGCAGCACTACTGCTTACTATATAGTAGGTCACGATAGCTGCGGTGCCTGCCCTGCGGTTTACACCAATAACAACGTAGTAATTCCTTGTTCTGAAACTTGTACCCGCTTAATGGCTACTGCATTTAGCGCCGCTCAGACAACATCATATACGGTTGCTCCAATTGCTTATAACCCGCCGTTCCCATACAATACGGGTACAGCGGTGTTGGTACATACCGATGACTTATGGTCAAGTTGTATCACGCTTCCGTTTAACTTCTGCTTCTTCGGTGTAGCTCATAACACAATTACCATTGGTTCAAACGGCGAAATTTCGTTCAACTGTTCAAATGCCGGAGCTTTCAACAACTGGAGCATTCCGGGCCCGCTTCCTAACACAACTGAAGCTGACCAGAGAAACTGTATTATGGCACCTTGGCAGGATTTGGACCCTACCCACCATGGCGATATCTATTATAACATTACCGGTACCGCACCTTGCCGCAAATTTGAAGTGTCATGGTACGACTGTCCGATGTTTGGTGATTCAGGTAGCGTTGACAATGGCTACTGCAGCCATCTGGACCATCAAACGGCCATGGTTGTATTGTATGAAACTACCAACGATATTGATATTTATATTCAGAAGAAAGCCATTGTTTGTACCGACTTAAGCGGTGGTACTTACTGGAACGGTGGCCTGGCCATTGAAGGTATAACCAACCCAACCGGTGCATTATGGTATACTGTACCCGGAAGAAATGCTACCCAATGGACCGCCACCAACGATGCGTGGAGATTTAGCCCTGCAGGTGCACCTAACTATACTATTGCATGGTATCAGAATGGTACACAAATCGGTTCGGCTGATACCATTACCGTTTGCCCTCAGGTTCCTACTACTTATACCGTGTTGGCTACTTACACCAACTGCGATAACAGCCAGGTAATTGTTGGCGACAGCGTTTATGTTACACCAGGCGGACGTTTAACTGTAAATATCGATTCAGTTCATAACATTCAGTGCTATGGCGACAGCGATGGTGCGGTTTATGCATCTTTCACCGACTCAGGAACACTGGTATCTTTTGGATGGAATACACCTAATGGTGCTAACCAAACTTCAGTAGTTGGTCTGCCGGCAGGAACATATATATTCAACGTAACGACTACTACTTGTACCAAGTCTGACACGGTGGTATTGGTCAATCCTCCGAAAGTAGTTGCTACGGTAGCTAATGACACCTTCAACAGTTGTACCAATAATAATTTAGGGGTGTTAAGAGTTACTGCTTCGGGCGGAACACCCGGATATACCTACTTGTGGAGCAATGGTGCAACGACCGATACTATTTCAGCGCTTACACCGGGAACATATTGTGTAACCGTTACGGATAGCCACGGATGTACCGGCAGCACATGTGCTACGGTAACCAAAGTAAGCGGTAACCTGGCCTTTGGCACACCGGTGGTTGTTCAACCTACTTGTACAACTTTGGGCGCTATTACAGTAACCACAACCGGTGGTACATTGCCAATAACCTACACCTGGACACCTACTGAGCCTAATACAGGAGCCTTAACCGGTTTATCTGCGGGCCAGTATTGTGTAACAGCTACTGACGCCGGCGGATGCTCGGTTTCAACCTGCTTTACTTTAATTCAGCCTTCTTCGGTAACTATCGACAGTGCGCATGTTAAAAATGTAAACTGTAATGGTGCTGACAGCGGAGCCATAACCTTGTATGTAACCGGTGGAACACTACCATTAACTTATATCTGGAACCCAACTGAGCCTAACTCTAACTCACTGACCGGTTTGGCTGCAGGCACTTATTCGGTTACGGTAACTGATGCAGCAGGTTGTACTGCTACAGCATCATACACCATTACGCAACCTACCCCAATAGCCAACGATTCAGTTGTTATTGTAAACGTTAGCTGTAACGGCAGCGGTTCAATTTTAGTGGTTGATACGGGCGGTGTTGCTCCATTGGTTTACAATTGGTCGGTAAGCGGACAGCACACCGATTCGTTGACAAACTTACAGGCCGGCACTTATACGCTCACCGTTACCGATGCTCATGGATGTAGTATTACGGCATCTTACACCGTAGGAACTGCCCCGGGAGCGCTGGTGTTCGGAACACCGGTAATTGTAAATACTTCATGTAACGGAGACAGTACCGGTAGCATAACAGTTTCTGCAACCGGTGGTCACGGAACTATCACTTATAGTTGGAATTATCAGAATGATTCAACGGCAACCATCACAGGGTTGGGTGCAGGTACTTATACGGTAACTGCTACCGATACTGCAGGTTGCTCGGCCAGTGCTTCGTACACGGTAGCACAACCGCAACCAATAGCATTTGGCAACCCAACTATTACGAATGTTAGCTGTAACGGTTCTTCAAACGGTAGCATCATTGTAAATACTACCGGTGGAACTGGCCACATAACATATAGCTGGTCGAACTTTACTACCGGTGACACCATCACTGGTTTGACGGCAGGTGTTTATTGTGTAACGGCTACTGACAGCGCAGGTTGTTCGGCAAGTATTTGTTACAACGTAAGCCAGCCTACACCAATTACTATCGACTCAACGCATATCAAGGCGGTTACCTGCGTTGCTCCGGGTCAGATTATTCTTTTTGTAAGCGGAGGAACCGGCGTTTATTCTTATAGCTGGACGGGTGCAACCGGTGGAGATACAGCCACTGTAAGTGCTGCCGGAACCGTAAGCGTAATTGTTACTGATGCAAACGGATGCACCGATACTGCAAGCTTTACTATAAACGCGGCGGTGGGTGCTATAACTTTTGGCACTCCGGTAATTACACCGGTATCATGTAATGGTTACAGCAATGGTGCTATTACTGTGGTAGCAACCGATAGTTCAGGTGGACCAATAACCTTTGTTTGGAGCAATGGCGCAACCGGAGCTACTATTACGGGTCTGGCTTCAGGTCAGTATTGCGTAACTGCAACCGATAGCGTAGGCTGTACTGCCAGCGTTTGTTACAACCTGGCTAACCCTGCACCAATAACATTTAATGCACCGGTTATTGTGCCTCCTTCATGTAACGGCGACAGCAACGGAACTGTTACTGTAAGTGCTACCGGTGGAACCGGAACCATCACTTATGTTTGGGGTAATAGTGTGAATGGTGCTACTGACACGGCTTTGGCTGCTGGTACTTATACCGTTACCGCAACCGATTCATTGGGTTGCACGGCAACTGCTACTTACACAGTAACCCAACCTACAGCTATTGTAACTACCGGAACTACAGTTGACAGCATAACCTGTAATGGTGCCAGTAACGGTGCTATTAACCTGGTTGCGAGCGGCGGAACACCTGGTTATACTTATGCCTGGAGCAATGGCGCCACTACCGGACCAATAACCGGTTTAGGACCTAATACATACTGCGTAACTATTACCGATAGCAAGGGTTGTACCGCTACGGCATGTTACACACTCTCTCAGCCTACACCGCTTGTTATTGATTCAGCAGTTATTCACGAAGCTACCTGTGTTACCGGTGGAACAGTTGTTGTAACTGTAAGCGGTGGAACTGCACCTTATACTTATTCGTGGTCTGGAAATAGTTCAACTACTGATTCTGCAGGTAATATACCGGCAGGTAATATCAATGTAACAGTAACCGACCACAACGGATGTTCAATAACTGCTACCTACGTAGTTCCTGCTGCACCGAACAGCGTAGTGATTGACTCAGGTCATATCACCAACGATTTGTGTAACGGCGGCGCTACAGGCAGTATAACTGTAACCGCAACCGGTGGTATCGGCTCGTTACATTACGGATGGAGCACACCTCCGGGAGGTATTACACCTACTATTACCGGCTTATCAGCCGGAACTTATACAGTAACGGTTACTGATAGCCTGGGTTGCTCTGCAAGTGCAAGCTACACGGTTACCCAGCCAACAGCTATTGTAGTTGACAGTATCTCTTCTCATCCGGTAACTTGTACCAGCGCCGGTTCATTAATATTATATGCGCATGGCGGAACACCGGGCTATACTTATACATGGCAAGGTAACCCAACAGTAACTATTGATTCGTTAGGCGGTCTTTCTGCCGGAACATACGATGTTACAATTACCGATGCCAATGGTTGTTCGGTAACTGCTGCGGGTGTGGTGATAAATGCTACAGGTTTAAGCGCTCCTACATTTGCTAATGTTGAACCGCTTTGCTTTGGTCAAAGCAATGGTTCAATTACTGTAACGCCTGTGGGTGGTACTGGTCCTTATACTTATACCTGGACTGGTGGTGCAACCGGAGTAACGATTTCAAATCTTGCAACCGGCACTTACTGTGTAACTGTGCATGATGCCAACGGATGTACCATTTCGGCTTGCGATAGCCTGGGTCAACCTACACAGCTTTCAATCAGCAATTTTGTAACTGTTCAGGCTACTTGTAACACGCTGGGCTCTATTGCAGTGGTTCCTGCAGGCGGAACGCCTACTTATACTTATGCATGGACCGGTACTTCATCGGGCAGCACTAACCCGATAACTAACTTAACGGGTGGCTCTACCGAAACGGTTACAGTAACTGACCACAACGGATGTACCGTTTCGGGTTCAGATACACTGGCTCCGGCACCGCTACCGCTTACATTGGCTGATTCTACTATTACCAATGTGGTTTGTCATGGCAATAGCACCGGTAGTATTTCAATTACCTTAACCGGTGGCACCGGTGGTGCAATTACTTACTTGTGGAGCCCTGGTGGCGGCACAAGCAACCCGCTTACCAACCTTGCAGCGGGCACTTACCATGTAACTGCCAGCGATGCAGGTGGTTGTTCGTTTACCGATGCATTTACAGTTACGCAGCCTGGTCCTTACACGGCTAGCATTGTAGCTCCGGGTCTTGTTTGTCCTGGTGCTAATGATACAGCCACTGTATTGGTTACCGGTGCTCAGGGTCAACCGGGATATAGCTGGAACATTGGCGGACAAACTACGCAATCAATTGTAGTAAGCGGATTAACTACAGCAGGCACGGCAGTTGACGTAACCGTTACCGATGGTGCAGGTTGTACTGTTACCGCAACCGAAAACGTTGCAGCGGCTGCCCAAATTGTTGATACGGCTGAAGTTGTTCCTCATCCATGTGCAGGCGGTGGTACTGTTACCATTGTTGCTACAGGCGGTGCAGGTACCTTAACTTACGATTACACACCTGGCGGCACTCCAACGCAATCAGGCGCACTGGGTAACCTGCCATCAGGACCATATACCTTTGTTGTTGCCGATACTTTGGGTTGCTTTGTAACCGGTGCTTTTGTTGTTCCACCATCCGCTCCGGCTGATGTTTACACCAGCAGTACCGACTCAACCAGTTGCTACGGCTTTAGCGATGGTAAGATTATTGTAACCGAAGACAGTCTGCAAAATGCTCCGTTTACTTACTCATTGAATGGTGGTCCTTTTGGAAGCAGCAACGAGTTTGACAGCCTGGCTGCAGGTATTTACAAAGTGGTGGTAGAAAACAGCCATGGATGTACTGATACTATATTAGATACGGTAAGCCAGCCTGCACTAATGACGGTTTCATTTGCTCCTGATACAGTTCAGGGTATTGCTAACTATGCTACGCCATTAAATCCTAACATTGTAAACATAGTTAACAATCCGTCGTACAGCTGGACTCCGGCTACGGGTCTAAGCTGCACCAATTGCGCTGACCCGTCGTTTACCATTGCTGCGCCTACTGTTTATTATGTAACGGTTTACGATTCGCTCAATCCTAAGTGTGCGGTTACCGATTCTGTTTGGGTATTCCTGAAAGGACCTTTGGTTATGCCTGATGCCTTTACGCCAAACGGTGACGGCAAGAACGATTACTTCGGTCCTGTATCGCATACCTATGTAATTGTGAAAGAATTCCACATCTACAATCGTTGGGGACAATTGGTACACAACTCTACCGAGCCGTGGGATGGTAAATTTGATGGTAAAGAACAACCATCAGGTACTTACATTTATTACATAGAGGGTCAATACGAAGATCCGTCGAACCCGGGTAGTTATATAACCGGTAAAGCGGAAGGTGCGGTTACCCTGCTTAGATAAACTAACAACATAGCTTACAAAGCCCGGAGTTTACCTCCGGGCTTTTTTATTTGACCACGGTGGATGAATCTAAACTTTTCAGGTTTTACCCCCGGAAACCGTACAAGTACGGTATTTTGGCTATCGGTCAAACAAATTTTTGATTTATCGATTTATTTGACTACCTTAGCGATAGAATTGAAGGAAATGAACCATATAACTGACATATTTACCGGTACGGCTTTAACCGCGAATTTTAACAATCGACATGGGCGCGGGTGGCAACAGATGCCTAAGGATGTCGATTTATGTCTTCGATTGTCTGGGAATGTCGATGCCGGGGGAGTAACACCCCCTGTCGGACAGCCCCGGAGGGACTTAATGGAAGATTCTGAAATTATTTTTTGACAATTTGTCGGATTGGAAAACGACGAAAAACGAACTTTAAAAAAGGGAAAGCGGAATCGGGATTAGCGGCCACCGTTGATAAAACAATGGGAAAATAAGTAAAGTGGCAGATAAATGC
>Ga0364881_10588_pt1 | contig 17325 bp, 17 predicted proteins | sample ExccelJu500001D4_5_FD_206923 | JGI IMG/M metagenome (GOLD analysis project Ga0364881, IMG submission 206923) | Enriched cells from Trout Bog Lake Hypolimnion, Wisconsin, USA - BchlTB.July30.5000.01.D4 | ecosystem: Environmental > Aquatic > Freshwater > Lake > Hypolimnion/Profundal zone | place...
ACGTTAAAGAAGCGACAACGAATAAGGGCATGTGCGTTATAACCTATGTGTCTTAAATTAGGATTATTTCTGAACACTTTCTATAACAACAACTTTATATGAAGCTATGTTCCTATAAATTAACCTACTCTATTAATTCAAAAAACAACACACCGTAACTTGTAGCTAAAGAATTATGATCTTCATCAATCTTAAAATTTATAAAACTCCCCTCATCTACAAGTATTTCATAATCAATGATTGAAGGTGTCATCGGAATTGCGGTTATGGGGCATATATATTTATCTCTGTTTTTTATAAAAACAATTTGTATTTGACAATTTGACCTTCCTGATATCCGAATTGATTGTGCCTTTTTTGAAAAAATACTATACGGATGTGGTGGATATTCTTTCTTTTGTGGGGATAATGTAAAATATCCTCTGGTAATGTCATATTGCTTAATAATATCCAGATTAGTTAAGCTGTCTTTTTCATTATCGTTAATTCCAGAAATAATGGCAGTCAAAACCCCTAGTGTTTCTTCGATAGTATTAGGACTAAAATCAAGTAGTCCAGTTAATGTTTTTGTTAAAGAACTGGTCCTGTAAAATTTTATCTGGTCGTATAAAATTGAAAGTACCCTTTCTTTCAGAATAGGGTTTTGATTTAGTATTGGCAACATTTCCCGGCCCAATGTTCTTGCTGAAATTTCAGGCATACTAATTATACTATCTGTAAATAAATCACTGTGCTTTTCATAAATCAATTCGCTCTCCATTTCAAAATAATTGATAATAATGGCTCCTATATCCTGAATATCTTTTGTTCTCATCTCTGGCCTGTCTTCGTATGCAATTAACTTTAATATTAATATGCCAGCCAATGTACATACTTTGAAAGTATATTCATCCTCAAAAACCACTTCTTTCAAGGCTATATCATAAACTTCCATAAAACCGGAAATATTAGTATGTACCATTCCGTTACTATCTATTATTTTTTTCCCTTCAATTTCAATTAACCCGAAAGGAAGTAAATCTATTTGTTGGCCTTTTCTGTCAAACAAAACGTATTCATTACTAGTCGATGAAGTAAAACCTTCTTCATTTACCAGGAATTGTTTTAATGCTTCGTATTTATGGATATCGGATACAAATATTGCGAGATCTATATCTTTTGTTCCTAATGCACGAATTCCTTTTTGAGCAAACCACGTATCCCTTGCCAATGCCCCAATTATATAAAAATCTATGTTTACAGTTTGCATTGCCCTTTCAAAGGCACCAAATGTATCTTTTAACGCCTCCTGTCTTAACTGTTTAAAATTTATTTTGTAGTTTCTGCTCATATATTTTTTGGGCTGTTTCGATATTTCTTTTATTACCTGTATTTACCAAATCAGTATATACCAATAACGCTGGTGCCGTATTATTATTCAAATTGATTTGCTTCCAGAACTTTTGATACACTTTTATATACCCTTTTTCATCAGGTATGATTTTATAATTTTTAATTAAGTCACTTTTGAATTCATTTGTATACAATGTAAGTGTTTCAGGTTTCAAAAAACCAGTAAGTAATTCGCCGGCAGGCTCTCCACCCCAACAGGTATTCTCATTTTTAAATTGAAGTTTTTCCCAATTATAGAAATCATCTTCTTTTGAAAATTTGAAGTTACCGATATGAAGGCCTGGTTTTAATCTTGTTTCAAACTCCTCCATCCATTTATCTAAAAGTTCTTTTAAATTATTCCACAAGAAAATTTTATTATCAACTTTTATTAAGAATCCTGCTTCTTTTAGCCCGATAATTGTTTTATGTACTGTATCTAAACTAACAACTGTCTGATCTGAAATATTACGAATAGAGGTATTAATTAAATCCGGATGTTCCAGGAATTGATAAATTACTTTTAATCCTGTCTTACTAAATGCCTTGGCTTTATTAGCAGCAATAATGAGCATTGGTTTTTGCCCTTCTAAATAAACAAATATTTTATTATGAATGATGCATGCATTTCCCGCTGCATCCATATAATTGATGCCATGTTGTTTTAATGACTGTCTAATTTTTGGTGCAATTGTTTCTGCCAGCACTATTATTTTGCCATTTACTTTATTAGCGTTGATAAATGAAGGTATGTTACTATTTACCACTGTTTTATGAATTTTTGCTGGCAATTCCTCTTTTTGGTTGTTTATATTAAAAGTAATAGTCCCATCTGCACGATCATATAAACTATCTCGTTTAAGCCAGGCCCATTTAGCCTTAATACCAGTGATTTCGGTAAATTTTTGCAGTATATTTTCTATTATTTGACCTTCCATTTGTTCGTATTTTAATCATGTTCGCGTAAAACGAACAATCAAAAATAACGAACAATATTAACTTTGCAAATACTTGAGAGTTATTGTTATTTGGGTAATGGGTTCACTGCCTTTAACCAGCCCTGCAGGGTATATACATAATTCCGGGCCTGTACCTGCTGCTGCCCAGTTATGTCTGTGGCAAGCGGGCCATGCTTATAATAGGCATAATACGCTTCATTTTCCCAATAAAAGACAGAGATTAATTTATATGATTTTTATACTTCTCTGATTACTTAATACAACCAGAAAAATGCTCTTTCATCCATTCCTGACTCCATCCCTCAGTAGGCATAGCTCCAATATTATTAGGAATTGAACAATTATAAAAAATTATAAATTTTCTGTCTAAATGATCTGGAATAATTTTAAGGAAAACCCTTTTCCCTATAAATGATTCATCTATTTTCTGTAAATTTTCACAATAACTTTCTTTCTGTTCGATTCCATTATAATTGAAAGATACATATATCTTTAAAACACACCCTCTTCCACCACCACCTTCAATTTTATTAATTGTTCCAATAACATACCTGCCATTTTTATCTAAAAGATCCTCTCCCTGAAAACCATAATAAATAGCATACATAACAAAAAATAATATTGCTAAGCCAACAAAAAATTTACTTTTTTTCATTTTCAACTGTTTTGGTTAAAGCACTATTTGTACCTTGAGTTGCAGTATTCAACCAAGACTGTGTAGAAAAAAAGAGAAACGATTTTTCTGTGGAAGTCTTAAGCAACCCTTTTAAAGGTTTCCAGGTTGCATCTCCTAACAATCCTCCAAATAATCCAGTTCCAGCATCAATTGCAGACTCTGTTGCACTTTTATTAACATAAAACATATGGATTTTTTCTGTAGCAGAAAAAGGAGTCCAGTTTACCAATCCACTTGTAACTCCATTTAGTCCAGGTGCAGCAAAAGCATCAGCAGCCACTCCTAAATAATCAACATTTTTATATCCCTTAAATAAGGCCTGGCCACCCCAACTAAGTACTGCTTTTGTTCCAGCAAGTTCTGTACTCGTTGTAAATAAACTTGTTGAAGTACCAAGAATTCCTCCTGTTGCACACGCAGCAGCCCCAAGTAATACATTATTTCTGACTTCTTTTATACCTTGATCTTTTGATATTTGTTTAAATGCCCACCAACCAGTTTTTATTGATTCCGCCAACGACACCTTATTTGCAACACGTTTAACTTTGTCTGCCGCCATATTAACCTCTGCAGTTCCTGCTTCCCATTTCTTATCACGTTCATTATAATCTGTATACATCTTTGTAACATCTCCATGACTATTAACAAGATTATATTGCTTAAAATCCTTTGTACCTGTCCATTGTCCCTGACCTAAATTATCATAAGCCGTAGTCGATGTCAATACAGTTTTTCCTGTTGTATAAACATTGTAATAATGAATTACTGCGGCTTCCAACCCATCCATATCTATTGCCTGTATTGGGGTATTACTTGCATATTGATATGGAGTTAATTCTGGATATTTACTTGTAATTGGATCAACACTTATAAACCTTCCAGAGAGTTCATCATATTCCCTGTTTCCATAAGATTGATAACCAACTTTGGCATCATTATCATTCTCCTTACCATTAAACCCATACCTATAAGTTGAAGTACTATTAAACGTCCTCCCCGGCATCCCCATTCCAAACGGATAATAATGATTTCAGGCGAAATGCTTAAGCATACATACTTTCAAAGAACAACCATGCCCTATAAAAGTAACACAAAACAGTAAAATATTGAAAAATGAAAGCATTTAATTCAGGATAACTTCATTAATTTGTCAAAGGCATTCATAACCTGACTGGTAACGAAATTTTGAACCACAGCAACATATTTATAGAATTCTTTGCTGCCGGCTGTATGGCCGGAAATACTTCTCACTATATTTTCTTCCACTCCCATTAGTAAAAGTGTGGTAATAGCAGTTCTGCGCATAGTATGGGCAGTTATATGATCACAGAAACGATAGGTATTGCCCTTTTTGTTTTTAATTTCAACAGGGTTACCCATGCGATTCCGGATTTTAGGCAGATTATAATCCCAGCCTGCTTTTTCTATCAGTAGTTTTAATTGTTTATTAATGTTTGTAAAAAATTTTAGTTGCCAGGGTTCTAAAACAATTGGAGTTAACTGTTGGAGTGGTATTTTAAACTGATTGTGAAAATTACCGATAGTTAAACATTGCTCTTTAAGCAGATAGTTGAAAAATGTTCTAAGTATCTTTGAAATAGCCCCTACATATAAATCAAAATACTTTTTTTGATACAACCAATTGGTAAAAGACCTGAAAAATTTTTTCCAATAATTTTTTTCAGATTTTAATATTCTTTGTGAACTGGTTTTCAAAACTCTGATGCTTAAAATAGTTAATTGCAATTTTTCATACTGTTCTAATAAATGATATACAATTGCGTATTGAGTAATGGTCTCTTTGCAAATACGTTTGCCGGATGGAGTTAGTCTTTTTCCTGAAGAGGAATCAGTTATGAATTTCTCTAATAGTGGAAGCAATGGTAAGCTTTTGTTGGATAAGGGCATAGATGTAAGATTATGTTTTATGAAAATTAATTGCCTCCTTAAATCCTTAATTATAGGATAGCAGTTGTGTAAAACTCCTGCAAATCAGTTAATAAGTGTACCAAACATATTGTAATAATTACAATCTCATTTCATTAAATTATTGAAATTGAATGTGTTGAAAGGGGTTGTGCAACCCCTGCAACCTTTTTGCCTTTTGCAAAATTTTAAGTTTGCACCGGTTTCAGAGATACACGGCCGTGACGATGGAATCAGGTATTTTAATTCAAATCAATTTTTAAAATTTAATGTGTATGGGAACTTATGTTAAAGGGATTTTGGGAAATTTTTCCGGTAAAATAGGTACTGTAATTGGCAGTAACTGGAAGACAGTAAATTATATGCGCAGCCTTCCGGGTAAAAGAAAAGGCACACCAACTTCGGCACAGCTGGAACAGCAAATGAAGTTTATGATTATGGTGAAATTTCACCAGAGTTTACAGGCTTTACTGAACCTGACTTTTGCGAAGTATTCAAAAATGATGTCGCCTTACAATTATGCCATTAAGCATAATCTGCTACACGCGATTACAGGTACTTACCCCAATTTTAGTATTGATTACCATAAACTGCTGTTGAGCGAGGGGATATTGAATCTTGCCGGGGGAATGTATATTGAAAGTGCTGGCGCAGGTAAAATAAAGTTTAGCTGGACTAATAATGCCGGTAGTGGTAATGCCAATGCATCTGATAAAGCAATACTGATTGCGTATAACCCGGAAACCTACCAGTCTGTCTATATTACCAATGGTGCTATTCGATCTGCAGGTGAATACGTGATGGACGTATCCTTATTCGGTGGATCTGCCGTTGAGACCTGGATTGCATTTATTGCTGAAGACGGTAAAACTGTTTCTAACAGCAGCTATTTGGGAAATGTAATGGTGGAGTAGGAGAAGTGAGTCTTGAGTTAGGAGTAACAATACATCCTGCCTGTTTAAGGCCGGGCAGGATGATTTTAAATTTTTTAAAACTTAAATTATTTATGGAATTACTATTAACAAGAACCTATTTACCCTTTGGAACCAATGGGGAAATAAAAATGAATAATGTACATATCTGTTTTTGTATTGAACTGCCCTGGAAACAGAATAAAAAAGAGGTATCCTGTATACCGGAAGGGCGGTATTTAATGCGCAGGCGCTGCAGTGAACATTTTGGCTGGCATTTTGAACTGTTGGATGTGCCATCCCGTGCACTGATACTGATGCACCCGGCTAATAATGCGCAAAAAGAACTGAAGGGTTGCCTGGCACCGGTAACAGAAATAACCGGGCAGGGAGAGGGCTTTGGTTCAAGGGAATCATTCAATAAACTGAAAGTATTACTATACCCGGTAATGAACCAGGGTGAAGATGTATGGTTGCGGATAGAGGAATGTATTGAATCTATCTTCTGGAGAAGGGAGAATGGATTTTGGCGAAAACTGGAGGCAGAGCAATCAAAATTTGACCAGTTAAATGTAGTGTTATGAATATTTTACAAAGGATCAATTCACCCACGCCTTTATTTTTCAAGAAGTTACGGAATATTGGATTAGCATTGGCAGGTATCAGTACTGCCATTGCAGCCTCTCCTGTTGCATTACCCGTGTTTGTTGTAACCCTTGCAGGATATGCAGCTGTAGCGGGAGGGGTGATAGGAGCAGTGAGCCAATTGGCGACAGATACTAATATTCCTGAAAAGGATAAGTAAGATTTTAAAAGTGGACTATTGAAATAGTGAGAACAGGCAGATCATTGACAACGTTGACCTGGAAGAATAAGTAATAGTCCTTTTGCTTCCGGTTAACAAACGTAAAAATTTAAAAAGGAGGTTTGAATGGATAATAGTACCAGGGCTGGAACAGCCGGCGGCACTTTCCTGGCCTTTATTGCGAATTTGGGTAAGGATGAGATACTGAAAACATTGGTGTTAACAATGATTGGAGCAGCAGTGAGTTTTGGGGTATCCCGGTTGTTACAGTTTATAATAGATTGTTTTAAAAGGAAGAAGTAATGAGTGTGAATGGTGGTTTAAAAAGGCATCCTGCAGGGAACAGGATGTCTTTTTTTACATCTGGTACTTTGCTTTAAAACATCAATAATACACACGCTCAAATTCCTGTATCGCTTTATTCAGATTGTGTTTTGCTGTTTCAGTTAAGGTATATTCAAAATTCCAATTAATACCTTCAATTGCAATGGTGAAAGCGGGAGGGCATTTTTGGTACAATGCATTTGCTAAATATAAAATGCTTTCCGGTGATTGGCTGTGTGTAGAGAAATAAAACTGATCTGACAGGTTACATGGACTGATTTCAAAGCCAGCCTCTATTTTTTTATGTGAAGCATCGGCAAAAAAAATTCGGTCATACTGACTGATTAAATATGCATCTTCTATTTGAAGCTGATAACGATATTCAATGGATACTTTTGGTAACCGCATTTGCTCAATGAATGCTGCAAAATTCCAGCCTAATCCATCATCATTCCTTCCCTTATTCCCGATGCCGATAACTAATGTTGCCGGTTTAGTTTTTGGTTCGTACATCAATTAATATTTCCTGGTGATTATATAATTCTACTACCAACGACATACTGCCCAGGGCTTGTGTGGCACAGCTTAAACATGGGTCATAAGCACGGATGGCCACTTCTACCTGATTTAACATGCTATCTGTAATAGATCCCTGCCTGCTGATTACATGTTGTGCCACCCATTTCACTGCTTCATTCATCGCATCATTATTATGGGTGGTAGACACAATTAAATTGCAATGGGTAATCATTCCTTTATCATCCACTTCATAATGATGGGTTAGCGTTCCTCTTGGTGCTTCAATGATGCCAATTCCTTTGTTACGGGGCGTACCATGCCGTACCAGTTCTCCTGTTAATAAATCCGGATCATGTAAAAGCATTTTTAATGTTTCGGCACAATGCAGCATTTCTATTAACCTTGCCCAATGCGAATACATGGTTGAATTGTTCATTTTATTTCCGTAGAAATCAAAGTAAAACTGCCTTTCTTTTTCAGCTAAAGGTGTAGAGAGGCTATCACAGATATTTAACCTGGCAATGGGCCCTACTCTGTTCCAGCCTTTATCTCTTCCTATCGTTTTTAAATAAGGGAATTTCATATAAGACCAGTTGGCTACTGCTTCAGAAAAATAATCCTGATACAAATCGGCAGGTATATCATTTAAAATAATATTTCCTTCATGATCTTTTGCCCTTAATTTTCCATCATATAAATCCAATTCGCCTTTATCATTTACCATCCCTAAATGCCCGGATGGGAAATAAGCAAATTCATCCAGCATTTTTTTATTTTTTTCATGATAACTTTTCATGAAATCGATGACCTCTTTTGTCCAGGTTATCATGGTATCTATATTTTCGATATTAGTACCATCTAAAAAATAATCCCTTTCTGCTTCAGTAATTGTTTTATGTACGCCTCCGGGTACTGCTAAAATTCCATGAATCCTTTTGCCCGCAACTGCTTTGATGATTTCCTGCCCAAAACGCCTCATGGTAATGCCTTTTATTGCCAGGTCTCTATGTTCATTGGCTACCGCTATAATGTTTCGCTTATCTGCCGGTGCATCTAATCCAAACAATAAATCCGGCGATGCCAGGTAAAAATAATGCAAGGCATGTGATTGAAACACCTGTCCATAATGCATCAGCCTGCGTAATTTTTGTGCAGTCGGGGAGAGGTCTTTCGGATCAATACCTGCAATCTGGTCAATTGCTTTTGCAGCTGCCAGGTGATGGCTCACCGGACAAATACCACAAAGGCGTTGAACAAATACAGGAGCTTCCCAATATGGGTGCCCCTGAATAAACCTTTCAAATCCCCTGAATTCAACGATGTGGAAAAAGGATTCTTTCACTTGTCCGTAATCATCCAAATGAATAGTAACCCTGCCATGCCCTTCTACACGGGTAACGGGGTCTATGGTTATTTTTCTGCTCATAAAAAAGTATATTAATAAAATACCCTTCCTTTAATCATATTTAAACTCTGAATACAAAACATTAAACGCTTCATTCCATAACAGATTTTTTATAGCCTTCCATATATGGTTTCCATCCGGGGGGCATCCGGGAATAAAATAATCTATTTTCACTATTTCGTTACAGGCATAAACCCTGTTTAATATTTTTGGTAAATCTTCATGATAGGGTACTACTGTATTTCCCGGCTCATTGGTAACGGAATTGAGATAGGCTTCTTCCAGGCATTCGCTCAGCGGAATGGTATTACGCATGGAGGGAACCCCGCCCCAGATAGCACATTCACCCAATGCCACCAATATATCACAGTTCTCCCTGAATAACCTTAATGTTTCAATGTTCTCGTCATTACAGCATCCCCCTTCTATAATACCAATATGACAGCGATGGGTAAATTTTTTGATGTCTGTGATAGGTGATTTATCAAAAGAAATTAATTCTACCATATCCAATAAATCTGTATCAATATCCAGCATAGACATATGGCAACCAAAACAACCCGCCAATGAACAGGTAGCCACAATTTTTTTCTCCATAACCTGTGATGTATTGGGCATTCGTTTTTTTTCGTTATAATGCTGCTGTACTGAATTGGTATCGTATTTTCTTTGTCCAAATGGCATGGTAACATTTTTACCCCTGACAATGATGGCTCCTGTGGGACAAATATTCATGGCATTGATTATTTCTTCTTCGGTAAGGATTGCTTCCTGTTCATAGTCAATTCCTACATAGGTATTATTGCCCCGGTCCTGGTAAGTAAATACTTTCCTGCCATCTTTTGTTTTAATATCCATTACACACCGCATACATTTGATACAACGGTTATGTTCCAATATCATTCTTCTGGGTTTGTAATCAATGATCCTGTCTTTAAAAAGATGCGGAAAACGAACAGATGCAATACCTAATTCATATCCCATATGCTGCAAATCACAGTTACCACTTTTTTCACAGGCAGGGCATATATGATTTCCTTCGGCAAACATCATTTCTACCAATGCTTTTCGCAAATCATTCAACTCCCCGGTATTAATTTCAATAACCATTCCTTCTGTAACTCTTTCTGTGCAGGCTGGCTGATACTTGCCGTTTATTTTACAGGTACATACCCTGCAGGTACCAAGTGGGGGCTCTATATGATCAAAATAACAAAGTGATGGAATAAAAATTCCATTTTCTTTGGCAACATTTATCAGATTAGCACCTTCATTTGCCAGGATGGGTACTCCGTCAATCGTAATATTTATTTTATTTTCCATAACTTTTCTTTAAAAAATAAAAGAAAGGCTGCAATAGAGGGAAAATCAGGCAGTATTATGGAGCATTGAATTTCTCATAATCAGATAAAGCAGCTTCCATATCAAATTTTATATTCAGTCCATTAAAACCTTTATCCAGTTTATTATTGAAATAATCACTGAATTTGTCCATTGCAAAAATTAAACTGTTGGTAGCCGTTTTACCCAATCCGCAGCGGCTGGACTTTTTAATGATTGTGCCCCAGTTTTTTAAATCTTCCAGATCATTTTTACTGGCAAGCCCGTTAATTAGTTTTTCTAATTTTCTTTGAATGATATAATTACCAGCCCGGCATGGCGTGCATATACCACAGGATTCGTTTTTAAAAAAGGAAGAAAAATTTAAAAGTACTTTACCCACATCCCTTTGCGAATTAAAAATCATGAACGAACCACCGCACCGGATATCTTTATTACCCAATAAATCAAGCATTGAAATGCGCCGGTATTTTTCTTTCATGGAAATACATTCCCCGGAAGGGCCACTAACCTGAATATAAAAAGTATCCTGCGCTTCACAAAGTTCCAGTAATTCTGCAACAGTCATTCCCCATTCTATTTCATAAATACCCGGTAGTTTACAATCACCGGAAACACTGATCAGTTTTGTTCCGGGAGACCCAGGGATGCCTAATTTGCAATATTCTTCCACACCCATTTCCAGAATATGTGACACTGCACAAAAGGTTTCTACATTGTTAATAACTGTTGGTTGCTGTAAGAATCCGCGCTCTACAGGAAAAAACCATTTAGTGCGCGGCTCGCCTCGTTTACCTTCCAGGGATTCAAGCAGGGCTGTTTCTTCTCCGCATACATAAGAACCTGCACCTATTTGTATACGGATATCAAAATTAAATCCGCTGATGTTTGCGCAATCTTTCCCTAATAATCCTTTATTCCGATAATCATCTATAGCCATTCTAAGCTTAGGTTCCAGCCATCTGTATTCTCCTCTTAAATAAATAATTCCTTCTGAGGCACCAATGGTATAACCACCTATCAGCATGCCTTCTATTAAGGCTTTTGCATTGGTACTGATTAAGACACGGTCTTTAAACGTTCCGGGTTCGCCTTCATCGGCATTGCAGATTACATATTTAGGGTTAGCTTCCTGAGATTTTGCTACATTCCATTTAAGGTGAGTAGGGAAATTGGCGCCACCCCTTCCGGCTAATTCAGATTTTTTCAGTACATTAATTACACCTTGCGGGCCCAGTAGGGCAGCATTTTTCAATGCATTTCCTTCGGTGAATTCTTTAAAAAACACGGTTTTATTATTGCCTGGTGTATAGATACGGGCAACCGGGGAATCGCAAAGTTGAGCGGGATCACTGCCATTACGCAAATCATGAATTATTTCTTTTACTTTAATGGAATTGAGATTAGTGAATGGATAGAAATTTATTAATGCAGCCGGTTCCTGATCACTTAGCCCAATACAGGGGGTTAGAAAGAGTCCAAAATTGCCAGTTCTGTCTACTGATCCAAAACTTGTTTTGGTTTCTCTTTCAAAAGCTTCTTTAACACGTTGAAACCCTTTTATTTCGCTTATAATGCTATTGTTCAGGTAAATAGTGAATTTACCGGTAGGCTTATGATGAAAAAAATGATAGAAGGAAACAACCCCTTCCACTTCCACTTTTGAAATTTGAAATTGTTTAGATAATTCGTCTATGTCATTATCCGATATAAAATTGTTGCTGAGTTGCAAATCCCATAATTTATTCAGCATTTGCGTTTGAAAACAGTCTGCAGGCAGTGAGGGAAATTTATTATCTGACATAAAAAATGTTTTTAAGCAGTACAATTCACCCAACCAGTTAACAGTTATTTCATTAGCTAACTTCCTATACAAAGTTAGATAAACTAATACATAAACGTAATAAATCAGTGTATTTGATGATTTTTTTTCTGTAATTTCTCAGGGAAGTATAAGTACTATGCTTATTTTATGCTACTCAGAAAATTCCACAGAATGTTATTAAAAGATTCCGGCGTTTCCAGCATGGGAACATGGCCGCACTGGTCTATCCAGTGCAGGGAAGACTGAGGGATTAACTTATTAAATTCTTTGGCAACATGCGGTGGTGTAACCCTATCCTGTTTTCCCCAGATGATACAGCAATTGCATTTGATATTGCTTAAATCGTCTTTTAAATTAAACTTGATGGTGGATTTTGCCAGATAAAGGATATGTAAGGCCTTGATTCTGTTATTAACGGTTTCAAAAATTTCATCCACCATCGTTTTACTGGCAATATGCGGATGAAAAAAAGTGGTTTCGGCTCTTTGGCGGATATAATCATAATCACCCCGTTTTGGATAGGTATCACCCATTCCGTTTTCGAATAAACCGGAACTGCCCACCAGGGTAAGGGATTTTACTTTTTCAGGATGTTGCAGGGTGTATAATAATGCAATATGCCCGCCCAGTGAATTACCCACCAGGTGTACTTTATCCAGCTGCAGTAATTCCAGCAGGTCATGTACATGATCTGTTAATGCAGAGACGGATATATTCATTCCTAAATCATGTACCGGCAAATCCGGAATAATAAGTTTGTAATGATCTTTTAAACGGCTGACAACTGATGAATAATTTTCAGCAGAACCAAATAAGCCATATAATAAGATGATGGGTTCTCCTTTTCCTGCTATTGTATAGGAGAACTTTCCCTTTGCACTAAGCAGAAAAGATTTTTCAGCAACTGGCTTTTCTACTTTTCTGAAAAATGGGTATTTATAGTCGAATGTTAATGGTAAGTACAAAGTCTATTTTATTTATAGACTAAGATATATAGAAAAATGGAATCATCATATTATCTTTTAAAAAAAATAATTGTAAAATATTTTTGTTGTATTAATTAGTCTACTATATTTGTGTGGTAATTATAATGAAGCAAATCAATATCATATCCTCTTTTTTATTGTCGCTGTATTTTATCAGCCGTTGCTGTTGTTGTTGCAGCTATTAAATATTATACCCATTCGGTATTTTCTATTCTTAAGTTTTCTTTTTAATCAATTCATATTTAAACATATCTATCATGAGCAAACTTCGTTTTGAAACATTGCAATTGCATGCAGGACAACAAATTGACCCTACCACAAAAGCAAGGGCAGTTCCTATTTACCAGACATCTTCTTACGGATTTGATAATGCCGCACACGCTGCTAATTTATTTGGGTTACGTGAGTTTGGCAATATTTATACAAGAATCGGTAATCCTACTACCGATGTATTTGAGCAACGTATTGCAGCATTAGAAGGAGGTGTAGCTGCCTTAGCAACCAGCAGTGGACAGGCTGCTCAGTTTCTGGCTTTAACCAATATATTACAGGCTGGAGATAATTTTATTTCCACTTCTTATTTATATGGTGGTACACATAACCAGTTTAAAGTTTCTTTAAAACGGCTGGGTATTGAAGCACGCATTGCCGATGGGGATGATGTAGAAAAATTTGTTCCCTTAATTGATAAAAATACCAAAGCAATTTATCTGGAAACCATTGGTAATCCAAGATTGAATATACCTGATTTTCAAAAGTTTGTGGCATTGGCTAAAGAGTACGACCTGCCGCTGATTGTGGATAATACTTTTGGTGCGGGTGGTTATTTCTTTAAACCACTGGAATGGGGAGCAAATATAGTAGTGGAATCTGCCACGAAATGGATTGGCGGTCATGGTACCACGATTGGGGGTGTGATTGTAGACGGTGGTAATTATAATTGGGCAAATGGCAAATTTCCTCAGTTTACAGAACCTTCTGAAGGGTATCATGGCCTTAAATTCTGGGATGTTTTCGGGGAAGGGAACCCGCTGGGTTTACCCAATATTGCCTTCATCATCCGTGCAAGGGTAGAAGGATTAAGGGATTATGGTTCTTCCCAATCGCCATTTAATTCATTCTTATTGTTGCAGGGTCTTGAAACACTTTCTCTGCGTGCACAAAGGCATGGAGAAAATGCACTGGCCCTGGCACAATGGCTGGAACAACATCCTTCTGTATCGTACGTTTGGTATCCCGGACTGGAAAGGAGTGATTATCATTCTTTGGCTAAAAAATACCTGACCAATGGTTTTGGTGGAGTACTGCAGTTTGGCATTAAAGGTGGGAAAGAAAAAGCATCCCAATTTATAGAAAATTTAAAACTGGCCAGTCACCTCGCAAATGTAGGCGATGCAAAAACCCTGGTGATTCATCCTGCTTCCACAACCCACGAACAATTAAGTGCTGAAGAACAAACAGCCAGTGGTGTATTGCCCGATCAGGTTCGTGTAAGTGTGGGTATTGAGCATATAGAAGATATAAAAGCCGATTTTGAACAGGCTTTTTTAGCAGTGCATGCACCTGCAGCAGTATTAAATTAGTTATTGCTTTTTTGTTGATTCATACTATACATCTGAGAGCCGCACACTTTTAAAATGTGCGGCCTTGATGTTATTCCGGAAGCGCAGACCCGTTTTTAAAATATCCGAATTCATTTTGTCGTACAATATCTTCACCTATAACCGGCCGTTTACACTGGAAAGTGGCAAAACCCTGTCTGGGTATCAGTTGGCTTATACAAGTTCAGGAACCCTCAATCCATCAAAATCCAATGTGGTATGGGTTTTTCATGCATTGACTGCCAACAGCGATCCTGCAGAGTGGTGGCCTGGCCTGGTAGGCCGGGATAAATTAATAAACCCTGATAAATATTTTATTATTTGTGTAAATATGCCAGGCAGCTGTTATGGCAGTATTTCACCGCTGGATATAAATCAGGATACCGGTAAACCTTATTATCATGATTTTCCTGTTTTTACTACCAGGGATATGATCCGGGCTTATCAACCTCTTAAAAATGAAATGGGTATTAAAAAAATACATCTGGGCATTGGGGGGTCCATGGGAGGGCAGCAATTACTGGAATGGGCCATAGATGAACCGGATTTGTTTGAGTATATTGTTCCCATTGCCACCAATGCTGTTCATTCTCCCTGGGGTATAGCATTTAATGCTTCACAGCGCTGGTGTATTGAAAATGACAGCAGCTGGAAAAAAAATAGGCCGGATGCAGGATTGGAGGGGATGAAAATAGCCAGGAGTTTTGCATTGATTTCTTACCGGCATTATTATTCCTATCAGGAATCTCAATGGGGGGTTACTTCCGAATCTGTTTACTTTTCATTGGATCAGCAAAAGTTTAAGGCTGAAACCTACCAGCATTACCAGGGCGAAAAACTGGCCAGGCGGTTTAATGCTTTTTCTTATTATTTTTTATCCTTGTCTATGGACAGGCATGATACCAGCAGGGGTAGGGATAGTCTCTATGAGGCTTTACAGCAAATAAAAGCAAAGGCCATGGTCATCAGCATATCTTCTGATCTATTATTTCCACCCCATGAACAGGAATTGATTGCACGCTTTATACCAGCTGCGCAACATATCACTATCGATTCCCAATATGGGCATGATGGCTTTTTACTGGAATTTGAATCTATTGAACGGACAGTAAAAATTTTCCTGAATCAGCACAGCCCGGTGGCTGTTAATTAATAAACCTTAATTGTTTTTCTGGTATAAAAAATTAAAATACCTGCGGCTGATATTTTTCTGATACAATAATACTAACAGCAGTGAGGTGAGTACCATAAAATTGATCCATAAAAAAGTCTGAAAGGAAGAGGCCAGTATAAAAAGAACGGCCAGCCTGAAATAATCCAGATAGAATACCCATTTTCTTTGTTCCAGCATGGCACCGGAATGTATAGAACTCAGCAGGATGAATAATACCGCAAGGCTTAACTGCCTGGGATTTAAATAATAGGAGAAAGAAATAACCAGAAATAGTATTGCCAGTGTAAATAAAGTATTGATGACAATATACCGATATAAATTGGGTTTATATACAGTAAATGGCTGCCGCGCCAACAGCCTTTCTTCCAGTGCGGTTCTGATGGAAGGATCAATCAGATCTGGTTTGCCAAACAGTATATTCCATTTATTTTTTAATCCTTTTGCACGGCTGAAAGCAACTCCCATTTCTAATGGAAAATGAAATAATTGCCAGAGGAAACTGTAACTGTTCAGGGGTTTGGTGAGCCCATATACAGGTGCTTCTTCTTCTTTTGCAAAAGTGCCGAATAGTTTATCCCAGATAATTAAAATATCACCATAGTTTTTATCCAGGTATGCATCATTACTGCTGTGGTGTACCCTGTGATGAGAGGGGGTTACCATAAAATATTCCAGGAAACCTAGTTTGCCAATGAGTTGCGTATGTGTAAAAAAAGGATAGGCACCATGGATGAGTAGGAAAAAAGTAATCATGCCTGCCGGAAATCCAAGTAAGGGAAGTATGCACCAGAACAGGCAACGGAAAAGGGATTGAAATACGGTAATCCTCGCTGAAACGGTAAAATTATAATCTTCACTCTGGTGGTGTACTACATGTACTGCCCAGCCAATATTAACTTCATGCCCAAACCGGTGGTACCAGTACCAGATAAAATCTGTTGCAAAAAATAAAGCGATCCAGGTAATCCAGTTGGCCTTAATGTAAAATAGCCCGAATTTATGTTGTATACGGTTGAATATGAAAAAGAATAAACCAGCAGTAAACAAATCTGTTAACCTCTCCGCTATTCCAATATTAAGATTGGCAACTGATTCTTCAAAGTGGAATACTTTTTTATTTTTCCTGATACTGAAATAAAATTCAAGTGCCATCAGGCCGGCAAATAAAGGGATTGCTAAACCGAGAATATTAAAATGCATAGTGCAATATTTTCTTTGCAATGCTAGTAATTTATTATAAGTCTACAAAATTAGTAAGGATATAAAAGTCAGGAAATCAGTGTTTTTGCAAAATAAAGTCTATAAATTTGGTCGGTTATAAATCAGGCAATATATTTACCACTTAAAATTTGCAATATGAGTCATTATTCCAAAAGTGCTGCGGCTTCTCAGACCAATGAAAGCAAAGTAAGGTTAACCGCTTTTTTTGTATTAGTTCTGGTAATTTCATATTTGTTGCTAAAAGTATTTTTAATTCCTGTTTTACTGGTTATAGATTTTGC
>Ga0364881_10591_pt1 | contig 17184 bp, 17 predicted proteins | sample ExccelJu500001D4_5_FD_206923 | JGI IMG/M metagenome (GOLD analysis project Ga0364881, IMG submission 206923) | Enriched cells from Trout Bog Lake Hypolimnion, Wisconsin, USA - BchlTB.July30.5000.01.D4 | ecosystem: Environmental > Aquatic > Freshwater > Lake > Hypolimnion/Profundal zone | place...
CTGCGTAAACGCCAAACAGCGTGTGACATCCGTGGGGTGCCTGTGCTTACAGGTATAACATGCAGGTTGACCTAGTTCCATATACTGCATGGTGAACTTGTCACCTGCGTTGTAATCTTTATCTTCTGGTTTCATAGTAGTCTCCTCTTGGTTAGTCATGCGGTGGGCTGACTGCACTTGATTGCAGGTCAGAACCTTCCAATACAGCCCATGCCTCGGTTATTTCCTCTTCGGTGATGTCCCAACACGTCAAAGCCTTGTAAAGGGCTGCAAACGCCTTCGGGTCATTAGCTTGTTGCCCTGTACCAGATGCAGGACAGGCTTTTGCTTTTTGGAGTTGCTCATGCTGCCTCCAGTTCAGGTTCGTGATAGTCTCGGACTGCTTTGTCGTATCCGTTCAGGCTGCGAATGGCAGCATCCTTAATCCAGCCAATCTGCAAAGCTGCATCAGAGGTTGCGTAGTTCTCTGCTTCACACGCCTGATACTCATAGCAAGAAGCCATCGAAATGATGTCGAGTGGCGACAGCTTTGGCGGGTACACAAGATACTTTCCCGCATAGCGTTCACTGGCTTTGCAGATTTCCTCATCGGTCATGCAAGGCCCAGGACGGTTTCCGTCTTGGTCGTTGGGGTAACGCTCTGCTACTGACTTGATGTTCGCTTCTGCCAGCCTTCTGGCTACGTTCCTGACGGTATCTCTTGCCCTCTCCCTTTTCCAAGGAATGATGACGTGAGACGATGATGGGCGTGAAGCGAAAGCGGCAAGAGCGGCGATGTGCTCTGGACTACAGATATATGCTGACATGGTGTATCTCCTGTTTAGCGACATTGCCGAATGGCGGGGGTCGCAAGTTGGAATAAAGCCCCCAGCACGTCTCTCAGTAATGAGCGGTGTGCCAGCCGATATAACTACGGTTTGGTGTGCGGCTCCAGCAGCTTCACAAGCTGTGCAAAGCCCTCTGGTGGGAGTGATACCGATACCAGCTTGTGAGGGTCTGGGTGTGCAACAGCAGGTACGACACTGGACAGTTGCAGCGTCTTGCTGCCATCAACCCCTTCAAGCACTTCACCGTCCAACCTGTAACCGGGCATGTAGTTGCCCTGTGGTACTTCATAGATGACTTGCTTTGACATTGCGGCTCCTCTTTAGCGACTTTGCCAATGTGGCGGGTATCGCAAGCTGGTTCAAATCTACCCGTTCCGTTCACCAGTTGGTGCAGTGGAACATCCTGACAAACTGACTGCCATGTGATGGCGGGAAATGAAAAAACCCGTCAAGCATTAAGCTAAAACGGGTTCTTCCGCTTTAGCAGGAATTTATGAATCGCCCCGCAAGCTGGTACACAAATCGGCGATACAGCCATCATACACGATTGCAGGTATTTTTCAATCCGTACGATAGCAAAGTAACCACTGCACTCCGCTGCAATCAATTGCAGTCGTGCAGTTGATGGCACCCAGCTTCATATCACGACTTCACCAGACACGTCTTCCACACTTGCATCAAGTGGGTGTGTGCTGAGATACGGGTTAGGTTGCCCGATGTTGCGGGTTGGTAATGGTCTGTTAAATCTCGTCCGCAGGTCAAAGTCTGCCACCCTGTGCTGTAGCCCCCTCTCAAGAGCACCGTTGACCTTTGGAAGGGCGTTTAAGGCACCCAGAGCAGCCTTCAGGCGTGTGGCTGATGGTTCACGTAGGTCGTCCATCACCTCCAGCAGTATTTCAGCCCCTGTGAGGGCGGCTTGGTTTAGCTTCTTGGCTATCTCGTCCATCCCCGAGTAAGAAATGGAGTGCAGCTTCTGTTCAAACTCTGGGAGCTTCTGCCAGCGATACAACGTCATGGTCGTGACTTCCAACTTCTCAGCCACCTGACAGAGTGGTACGCCAGTGGCAAGCAGCTTGATGGCGTTTATCTGCTTGGGTTTAAGCGGTTTTGCTGGCTCCATGACGACCTCTCATAACATAACATTTCATAACACTATTCTACTGCCGTACCGACTACCGAGCTAGACCTGAACACTACGCCAATGTTGATTCTGGCTATAGCTCAAGTGGAAATCTGTCAAGGCAATATCACCACTCTGCAATTAGTTGCAGTCTGATTGCTTACCTCCTTACGGCACTATTACAGAAAGTGCATGAGGTAGGTTTTTCCAGACATGCTGTGGTTTCCACCACCAAGCGGCATTTGCTCTGAGCAGTTTCATGTATGCTGTTCGCTGTTTCTTTGGCAGGGCTGCGAGTGCATCAGCCGAGCCAACCACCAAACATCTGTCTATGAATATCTGCCATGCCTTTTCCTTCGATGCTTGACGGGCACCATGCAAGTCAGCCACCTCCAGCTTAACAAATTGGTTTTTCAGCCCAGCTAACAGTTCGCATGGCGATAGTCCTGTGTACCTTTGTCGGAGTTCGATGCGAGTGTGTACCGCATGGGGTGTGACCTGCTTTTTATCCACCAGTTGTTTGTGTTTGTCGTATATGCTGAAAAATAAGCTGCTATCTTCACTTCCCAAGTAGGTTGCTCCCTTGTAGCCATTGTGGGGGTCAATATGGGATTTATTGCACCGCGACCTGAAGGGGATGAATCCGTGCTTGTCATGGGAGCGTGTATCAGCCGCCAACTCGATGTACGATACCTTCGCTGTGTAGTACAGTTTTTGGTAGTTGAACTCGGGCAGCATTTGCGCCAGCATCTTTTTCAAGCTCTCAAACTCCCCAGCCTTAAACTTTGATGAATACAGGCTGAGCTTGAAGTATTTGTACTTGGACTTGGTGGAGCCTAACTCGATTTCTGCAACCTTGTCCCTGTTCTTGTCTGGGTAGTAATCAATACGTGTGATGTAGTTCCCTTGTACAACAACAATTTTCCCATTGGGTACCAAGATAGCTTGCTTGGCTTTTATGCTGTACAACCTGCTTACTGAAGCTCCATACAGGGTTTTACCGGACACTCCCACCGTCATGTGTATCCTATCAAGCAATAGCGGATTCCAAATGGTTAATGCCACGATTACACACTCCTTGCAAATCGTTAAACTTGCTACTAGTAGGAAGCAGGGAATTTAATCTGGTTATGCCTTCTGCTATTGATCTCAGTCTCGCAGCGGAGGATGGGCGGTACAGACACTATGGGTGCCTTGCCGCTGAAGGAAACACCCATTGTCGTTCTCAAAAATTACAAGCCTAACGCTTCCCGAACTACAGACGTGTCCCAGTAATTGAGGCGACCATCCTGTTTTGGCTTTGGGAATTTGGACTCCCTGATACGGTTGTACAGTGTGCTATGAGACCAGCCAGTAACGGCAAGCACATTCCCCGTGGTATATCGCCCCGGCATGTTCAAAGAGATACTGGGCGTTCTGACACGGGTGTGACCGCTCGTGGTTTTGCGTGTGGGTTCAGCCATGGTACAAACTCCTCAACAAAGATTAGTGTTTACTACGGCATCACGCCGCAGAACGAATTGCCCATTGCAGGCAACTCACCGACCCATAAACGCGGTCTAAGCACTCCTTGCCAAGTGAGTGAAGCAGGTACTAGATGTATCTGGCTGGCATTCTACTGTGATGCACAATCAATGTCAACTATATGTTTATAAAACGATATTACACAATCAAAGAGTTTGTCAAGTTGTAATGGTAACAATGCATGAGGCACTAGCTCATGCAACTTGATGTAGCGGGATTACATCCGCGCCAGCTTTCAACTTATCAAGGTAATCAGCCCACTGCTGCATCATCTTCCTACGTTCAGCAAGGTGAGCTGTACGGTTATATGCACGTCCGTTTGGGTCTTTGACTGCATGGGCTAACTGGTGTTCGATTAGGTCAGGGCGCACCCCCAAAACCTCATCAAGGATTGTCCGAGCCATCGCCCTGAAGCCGTGTCCGCTCATCTCATCTTTGCCTATGCTCAAACGCCGCATTGCCCCAAGAATGGCGTTTTCGCTCATCGGTCTGCCATTAGTACGTGCTCCCGGGAAAATATAACGTCCATTACCAGTCAGTGCATGAAGCTCTCTCAAAATAATAATAGCTTGTGTTGCCAGAGGAACGATATGCTCAGTGTCTGTTTTGGTTACGGTGTAACGCCACTCCGCCGCGTCAAAGTCAATGTCAGACCATTCTGCTTTGCGAAGTTCACCTGGGCGTACAAATACTAAGGGGGCAAGTTTCAGCGCACAGGCAACAGTCAGGGTACCTTGATAGTTGTCAAGTGTCCGCAGCAAGCCAGCCACCTGCTTTGGTTCAGTTACTGCTGCGAAATGTTCCCCCTTCACTGGGGGAAGTGCCCCGCGCAAATCACCCGAAGGGTCACGTATTGCCCTTCCAGTAGCAATGGCGTAGCGAAATACTTGACCACAGTTACCCAGCGCACGGTGTGCGGTTTCAAGAGCACCACGGTTTTCAATCCTTCGAACTGCTGCTAACAACTCTGGGGCTGTCACATCAGCGATAGGTCTTCCACCTAACCACGGAAAAATGTCACGCTCAAATCTCCGAATAATGCGGTCTCCGTGATGCTCAGCCCAATTAGGGGAATACTTGGCGTACCACTCTCGTGCCACAACTTCAAAACTGTTTGCAGCACGTTCTGTTCTCGCAGCTTTCACAGCCTTGCGATTTTCGCCGGGGTCTATCCCATCTGCCAGAAGTTTTCGTGCATCATCGCGCCGCTGCCTTGCGTCTTTCAGTCCAACATCAGGGTAAACACCAAGTGATAACAATTTTTCTTTGTTGTCGAATTTGTAGCGGAACCGCCACCATTTGCCCCCAACAGGGGTAACAATGAGGAATAGACCTCGCTCATCAAATAACTTGGCAGGCTTTGCGGTTGGTTTGGCATTACGTATGGCTGTATCGGTCAATGGCATATGGGGTAACTCCTTTCTGTGTACTAGGGTTACCCCTAAGAGTTACCCCTCTGTAAAGCTGGCTACTATTGGACAATGTTACCCCATAAAATACAATAAGTCAATAAAAAACCCGCACATAGGCGGGTTTGAAAGGTGCTTCTGGTTGGTCTTGGATACTAAAATGGTGGAGGCGGGGGGAATTGAACCCCCGTCCGCAAGCACTCTACAGGCAGTTCTACATACTTAGTCTGGTTGTTTGATTTCATCCGGCAGACGCCAACCGACAGGCTGCTACAGGACTAGTCACCTAAATTTAATGCCCTGCAAAGTAACCCTGCATGACACGATTCCGTGTAAATGACCTCACTCATCGCGGCCTTGCGGCCTTGAGCCCCTCCACGGACAGCAGGGTGTGAGGTCTAACAGCTTACGCTGCTAAAGCGTACTTTTCGTCGTTTGCGACTATTGGTTTTCCAGCTGATTTACGAGGTGGCGGGTCCTCGGTATGCCCTACACTGCTTTGCAACCCACGTCGAAGCCAGGTCGCCCCCGGTTCGGTATTATCTGCTGCATTACATTACGGCAGATTGTAGCAGGTTCAGAGCGGCAGATGCCTGAAAAGTTCCATGTTCAAATTGGAGGAGCCGTCCCGGAAGATGGGCGCATGGCACCAAGCAAGTTGCGGCCCATGTGGCGGTCGGTCTTGGCTATGTGGCCGGTAAACCAGTCGAACAACAGCAATTGGGCGCGAAAGGAGAGGTAATCAGGATCGCCGGTTCCAGCCTCGGCTTCTTTGGTGAGTGCCATGAAGTTTTCGATAAATCGTTTGTGCTCTTGAAGATGGCTCTCAAGAAATGGGTAATGATAGCGGCGCATCAATTCTTCTTCGACTCTGAAATGATTTTGGGTATGGTTTGCGAGGAAAACAAATACATCGGGAAGCCCGCTCCGGTCGCCTTTCCTGATGTTCTCGATAAAACTGTTGATTTTGTCGAAGAAGCGCTTGTGCGGTTTGTCGATTTCTTCAATGCCGGTCTGGAATTCACTGCGCCATTCCATGTGGGTATTCAGCTCGCCGGTGCTGATGTGCTGTCCGGTTGTAAGAAATTCTTCACAGTGGGCCATGTAGATATGCGCTGGAATGTCCTTTGGGGCAATCTTGATACAATGGCTGAGCAACTCCATTGCCTGCGGAATTTTCTTCAGGTGATAACAGGCTATCGCTTCTTCAAATTTAGCTTTGGAGAGGCGCTTGCCATGCCGCAAGTCGGCGGGGTCATTGTCGAAAACTTCATAGATGGACAGGGGTTGTGTCTTACCCTTGACCCGGATGCGATCCAGGAAACGAATATCGTATTTTGACGGGTCGGCCAGGTCATACAGGGTGTTCTGGCTGATCAGCAGCGGGGCATGGTAGGTTTTGGTAGCTTCTTCAATGCGCGAAGCCAGGTTGACGGCGTCTCCGATCACGGTGCTGTCCATGCGGTTGGTTCCGCCGACTGTACCGATTATCACCATGCCCGTGTTCAGGCCGATCCCGATATAAATCGGCCTGTAGCCCGCCCGCCCGCGTCCGGCATTGTACTGAACCAATTTCTCCAGAACGGCAATGGAGCCGGTAACGGCATCGTCAGCGCTTTGGGTGAATAACGCCATGATGGTGTCACCCATGTATTTGTCTATGATGCCACGGTGTTTTCCTATCACCGGTTCCATCTGGCTGAGATACGAATTGATGAACTCGAAATTTTCGCCGGGAGTCATGGATTCCGACAGCGGGGTAAAATTGCGGATGTCTGAGAACATGATGGTCAGCTTGCGCTCAATCTGGTCGCCCAGCTTGACGTCAATGATGCTGTCCCTTTCCAGCAGGGTCAGCAACTGGCGCGGAATCAGCCGGCTATAGGCTGCCTCTGTTTGTTGCAACAGCAAAAGCGCTTGTTCATGGGCAAGGATGACCTTTTGAAGGATTCCGTGAATGGAGTCCTGCGCCGAATCCCCCTGGATGATCGGTTCCTGCGCTTCGTTCTGGTCATGCGTATCGCTCATTGCTTACCTTGGATTAAACCTGATGCTCGTGCGCCTCTAACATAATTATCACGGACGGCACATTTCAATGCCTGTCAGGCTGTTTCACGGCGATTGTTATGATACACCCGCAAGGTTAAATGTGGTTCAACAGTGCCAGAGGTGAATCAACATTGCCATTTGCACGCCAGCTATCCAGATCGGCCTGCACATCAATGTAACCGTATCCGGCGATGATGCAGCGCATTCCGGCAGTTTGCGCAGCTTCCATATCGCGCAGATCATCCCCCAGATAGATGCAGTTTGCTGCGGCGATGCCAATGATTTCACAGGCCTTGAGCAGCGGGTCGGGGTAGGGTTTGGCGCGTGCGCAGGTGTCACCGCTAATCAGGCAGGCGGCACGTTCAGCATAGCCCAGCGCGCGCATCAGCGGAAGGGTGAAGCGGTGCGGCTTGTTAGTGACGATTCCCCACGGCAGGCCGCGCTGTTCCAGCGTATCGACCAACTGTGCCATGCCGGGAAACAGGGTGGTGCGGTCGCAGATATGCGCGGTGTAATGCGCAAGAAAAGCTTCGCGCAATGCACTGAAATTCGGTGAATCCGGTCCGACATCGAAGCCCCGCCTGAGCAGGCCGATGGAGCCATGCGAAGCTTGGGGGCGCAGTGCTTCGAGCGGCAGAGGGGGCAGATCATACAGCCCACGCACATGGTTGAGCGCGGCAGCCAGATCCGGCGCAGTGTCCGCAAAAGTTCCGTCGAGATCGAACAGGATTGCTTTAATCATAAACAGCAGGCAGAAGTACAGAATCTTGTCTGATGGGTCAGTGTAGCGTCTGTCTTCTGACTAATCACGATGGCAGGCGAAGAGATAATTTACATTTGTATCTTTACCCAGTGAGTAAATTTTGTTCAGCGGGTTGTAGCTCATGCCGCAAATATCTGTCACATTCAACTCCGCGTTGCGGCAGAACTGCGCCAGTTCCGAAGGCTTGATGAATTTGGCGTAATCGTGGGTGCCTCTCGGCAAAAGATTCAGCAAATACTCTGCCCCGATTACCGCGAACAGGTAAGACTTGGGATTGCGGTTGAGGGTGGAGAAAAACACATGACCGCCGGACTTTACCAGTTGCGCACAGGCGCGCACAGTGCTGGCCGGATCGGGCACATGCTCCAGCATCTCCATGCAGGTGACCACGTCGTAGCAGCCGGTTTTTTCCGCCGCCAGGTCTTCCACGGCGACCTTGCGGTAATCAACCCGTCTTCCGCTTTCCAGCAAGTGCAATTTTGCAACTTGAAGCGCTTTGTCTCCGAGGTCGATTCCGGTGACGTGCGCCCCCAGTCCCGCTATGCTTTCTGAAAGAATACCGCCGCCGCAGCCCACATCCAGCACGTCCTTGCCTGACAGGGGCACGATACGGTTGATGTAATCCAGCCGTAGCGGATTGATATCATGCAGCGGTTTGAACTCGCTGCCGGGATCCCACCAGCGGTGGGCGAGTTGGCTGAATTTTTCCAGTTCTAGCGGATCGGCGTTGGTCATGGTGCGCTCGTTTCAGGGAGAGGTTGGAATGTAGCACATCAGAAGACAGATGACAGCAGACAGAGGACAGAATCTTGCCTGCTGCGCAGGTTTTTCAAAATACAGTTTCATATACGCTTTTGAGCATATCCAGCGCCACTGCCTCGGCTACTTCGATGCCATCCACAGCAGCGGACAGGATGCCGCCGGCATAACCCGCGCCTTCTCCTCCGGGGTATAAGCCCACCGTGTTCATACTCTGAAAGTTTTCCCGGCGTTTAATGCGTACCGGGGAAGATGTGCGCGTTTCCACGCCGGTGAGCACGGCGTCGGCCATCGCAAATCCCTTGATCTGCTTGTCGAAGGCGGGCAGGGCTTCCCGTATAGCGACAATAGCGTAATCCGGCAAAGCAGTTGAAAGATCGGTCGGCGTTACGCCCGGGGTGTAGGAGGGGTGCACATCTCCCAGTGCAGTGGAAGCTCGTCCGGCCAGAAAATCACCGACTCTTTGACCGGGTGCACAATAATTCTTCCCACCCAACTCGAATGCGCGTGCTTCCCACTTGCGCTGGAATTCGATCCCCGCGAGCACGTCACCAGGATAATCTTCTGGCGTGATGCCCACCACAATGCCGCTGTTGGCGTTGCGCTCATTGCGTGAATACTGGCTCATGCCGTTGGTAACCACGCGGCCTTCTTCGGATGTTGCCGCCACCACCGTGCCGCCGGGACACATGCAAAAACTGTAAACCGAGCGCCCGTTACTGGCGTGATGTACCAGCTTGTAATCTGCCGCGCCCAGCAGCGGGTTGCCCGCGTTCGGGCCGAAGCGCGCGCGGTCTATCAGCGACTGCGGATGCTCGATGCGGAAGCCGACAGAGAACGGCTTGGCTTCCATAAATACTTCGCGCCGGTGCAGCATCGTGAAGGTGTCGCGCGCGCTGTGGCCGACAGCCAGCACGACATGTCGGCTGGAGATGTATTCGCCATTCGTCAACACCACGCCGTGAACCTGTCCGTTTTCAATTACGATGTCTTCAACCCTGCTCTGGAAACGAAACTCTCCGCCCAGGGATTCGATGGTGTGGCGCATTTTCTCCACCATGCCTACCAGTCGGAACGTTCCGATATGCGGTTTGCTGACGTAAAGAATCTCCTCCGGTGCGCCGGCTTTCACGAATTCGGAGAGCACTTTGCGTCCGTAGAATTTCGGGTCTTTGATCTGGCTGTACAACTTGCCGTCGGAAAACGTCCCCGCGCCACCTTCGCCGAACTGCACATTGGACTCCGGGTCGAGCTTGCCCTGACGCCACAAGCCCCAAGTATCTTTGGTTCGTTCGCGCACCGCCTTGCCGCGTTCCAGAATGATGGGACGAAAACCCATCTGGGCCAGAATCAACCCGGCAAAAATCCCGCACGGCCCGCTGCCGATGACTACCGGGCGCTCTGTTAATCCTTGCGGCGCTTGCGCAACAAAATGGTAACGGGTGTCCGGTGCGGGGGAAATGTGTGGAACATTTTTCAGTTGCTTGAGCAGCGACGCTTCATTCTTTACCTCCACATCCAGTGTGTAGACAAAAAGAATCGCCGAGGGTTTGCGCGCATCGAAGCCGCGCCGAAAAATAGTGCAGCCGACCAATTCATCGGCAACGATACCCAGCCGTTTGAGGATCCCGGCCTTGAGATCGTCGTCAGAATGGGTTAGCGGGAGCTTGATTTCGGTGAGTCGCAGCATAGGCGCTATTCTACCTTACGTCAGCGCCTTTTATTTTCCCCGGAGACATTGGGTAACGCACGGAATAAACTTCAAGAGGAATCCGGAATTGCTTTCTTTTTTATGGTTTGAGGGTTACATCATACCCATCACTCTGGGCAACCACAGCGATAATTCCGGCCAGTACGTCACAATGATCAGAAACACCAGCATAGTCAGTAACCACGGCAGTACAGCCTTGGTCAACTCGGTGATGCCCAATTTTGAAATGCCCGATGCCACATAGAGATTCAACCCGACCGGCGGATGGCACAGGCCCACTTCCATGTTCACATCAATCAGGATACCGAGATGAACCGGGTTGATCCCCAATACCATCGCGGCGGGATATATGATAGGTGCCATGATCAGGATAATGGACGAGGGTTCCATGAAATTTCCGGCAACCAGCAGCAGCAGATTCACCATGACCAGGAACTTTACCATGCCCATATCCTTGTCCAATATCCAGTCAGCCAGAACCTGGGGGATATGCTCGTTAGTCATGATGAAGGAAAACAACACCGCATTGGTGATGATGTAGAGCAGCATGGCCGACATATTTGCCGAATTCAACAGTACCTTCTTTACGTCGCGCAGCCGGATTGCCTTATACACAAACAGCGAGACGAAAAAGGCATACATCGCGCTTACAGCGGCTGCTTCGGTGACGGTAAATACGCCCGAGTAGATACCGCCGATAATGATCACTACCAGCATCAATCCCCACACGCACTCGCGGAATGCCCGCAGCCGCTGCATCCAGGTGGCTTTTTTCATGCGCGGGTAATTGTTTTTTCGTGCCAGGTACCAGGTGACGAAACACAGCATGAAAGTCAGCAGAATTCCCGGCAGCAGCCCAGCAACGAACAGCGCGCCCATCGAGGTTCCGGTGGAGATGGCATAGATGACCTTGGGAATGGATGGCAGCATCAGGATGCCCAGTGAACCGGCCACTGTGATGACACCTGCACCGAAGCGCATCGGGTAGCCGTGCTCGACCATCGCCGGCAGGACGATGGAACCGATGGCGACCACTGTCGCGACGCTGGAACCGCACACTAATGCAAACATGGCGCAGGCCATGACGCCCGCCAAAGCCAGGCCGCCGTGGAAATGCCCCACCATGCTGGCGGCAAAGTCAATCATGCGCCTGGCCACTCCGCCATGGGTCAGAAAATTACCCGCGAGAATGAAGAACGGCAGTGACATGATCTCGAATTTTTCGATGCCGGTGAACAGTTTCAAAGCAACCGCTTCGACCGGGACATGCGTCATCGTGAAGATGAATGTCAGCACGGTAAGCCCAAGCGAGATGGAGATCGGCATCCCCGTCAGCATCAGGGCAATGAGCAGGCCGAAGATGATTGCGGAATTCACGGCTTTTCCTGCCCAGTATGATCAGACTTGCGCTGGATGGTATCGTGCATGTGCAGGTTGTCATCCATGCCGTAGGGATTGGCATCAAACGGCACGGCTTTTCCATCGGAGATTCCCTCCACGTGGCTCTGGTCGTGCTGGGGTAGTTCACCGGTTTTCAGAAAATGACCAAGCACCTGTAAAAAACGGAAACTCATCAACGACGAACCCAGCGGGATTGCGCTGTACACCACCCAGGTTGGCCATTCCAGATCAGGCGTGATCGGCCCTTCCGGCAACTCGCCCGTATCCAGCCCCAAGGCATGAAACACCGCGTAGTGCATGCCGTTATCCCAGACAAAGTGCCCGCCCAATGCGGCGATTGTCCCGGTAAACAAGGCACCGGCGAGCAAGCTAAAGACGATGAAACGGCCACGCACTTCGGGATTGAAACGATTGACCAGCACATCCACCCCAACATGTATCCCGGTGCGCACGCCATAGGCAGCGCCGAATTTTGCCATCCAGACAAACATGTAGATGCACAATTCCTGCGCCCAACTCATATTGATGGTAAACAGAAAATCGTAAAGTGCGGTGAACTGGTATTTTGCACTCAGGTCAAGTGCAAAACGATGTGTTACAGCGGCGAAAATAATCAGCGTCGCCCCCCCCATCAGAAGTGCGATCAGCCACTCTTCGATATGATCCAAGGCTCTCAGAAACATTCGCTTCTCCCGGAACGCAGGCGGTTGAAACCGCCTGCGCATGAAAGGACTTTACAGCGCGTTCGGATTGAAACCGGTTTCTTTATAGATGGATTCGATCAAGTCCTTGCCAATCTTGTCGGCATGTTCCTGATGAACCTTGACGAGTGCTTTTTTCCAGGCTTTACGTTCTTCGGGAGTCAACTGGATAATCTGCGTTTTGCCGGATTTACGCACAGCTTCCAGTGCATCCTCGTTATCCTTCTTGGCGACATCGTTGGCATATTTGGTGGCGTCCTGCAATGCACCTTCCAGGGTCTTGCGAATATCTGCCGGCAGATCGTCCCAGAATTTCTTGTTCACGATTACCGCATAGCCGAGGTAACCGTGATTGGAAACGGTTACAAATTTCTGCACTTCATGCATTTTCTGGGTATAGAGATTGGACGGCGGATTTTCGGTACCATCCACCACCCCGGTCTGCAACGCCTGATACACCTCGGAGAAAGCCATCACTTGCGGGTTGGCTCCCAAGGCGCGCATCTCGGAATCCAGAACCTTGGAAGACTGAATACGCATCTTCAAACCGCGAAAATCGGCAGGCATGTGCAGTGGCTTGTTGGCGCTCATCACTTTGAAACCGTTGTCCCAATAGGCCAATCCCACAATTCCTTTGCTATCCAGTTTCTTTAACAGGCTTTGACCGATTGGTCCCTGTGTGACTTTGTGCAATTCTTCATAGCTGTCGAAAATGTACGGCAAGTCAAACACTTCAAATTCGCGGGCGCCGAGCGGGCCGAATTTGGCCAGAGAAGGCGCCAGCATCTGTACCGCACCGAGCTGCAAGGCCTCCATTTCCTCCTTGTCTTTATAAAGCTGACTATTCGGATAAACCTCGACTCGAACCTTCCCCTTGGTGCGCTCTTCCGCAAGTTTCTTGAAACGTTCGGCAGCTTGACCTTTGGGGGTGTCTACAGCAACCACGTGGCTGAATTTGATAATGATGGGATCGGCTGATACTGCCAATGACAGACTGAACAACAAGGCACCACACAACGCGCTTAAACTTTTCATCTTGACTCTCCCTTTTTGAATGGCGGTATTTGGAGCTACAACTTTATTATTGGTCACATCATACATTCCCAATTTTAACTAGACAACAAATCGATCAGGCTACTTGCAATACGCCATCCACAAGCCGTAGCTGCCGTTGCATTTTTCCCGCCAGTTCAAGATCGTGGGTGACCACGATAAAGCTGGTGTTGAGGCGGGCGTTGAGCTCCTGCATCAGCTCGAAAAGGCCATGGGCGCTGGCACGGTCGAGATTGCCGGTGGGCTCGTCTGCGAGTACGCAGGCCGGGCCTGTGACCAGGGCGCGCGCCACCGCAACGCGCTGGCGTTCACCGCCGGAAAGTTCAGCGGGATAATGTTGCGCGCGTTGCGCCAGCCCGACCTGTTCCAGCATTGTTGCGGCAATCGGTGCCGCCTCCAGGCGTTTCATGCCGCGGATCAGCAGCGGCATGGCGACGTTTTCCAGTGCGGTGAATTCCGGCAGCAGGTGGTGAAACTGATAGACAAAACCGAGCAGGCGGTTGCGCAGGTCGCCCCGCGCCTGTTCGTTCATTGCCTGCACGTCCTGGCCGAGGATGACGACACTGCCGCCGCTGGCGTTGTCCAGTCCACCGAGCAGGTGCAGCAGGGTGCTCTTGCCGGAGCCGGAAGCTCCCAGGATGGCGAGGCGCTCGCCGCGCATCACATCAAGATTGACGCCATTCAACACCGGCACATTGAGCTTGCCCTGTGTAAACGTCTTGCGCAAATCGCGGCAACTAATGACGTTTTCTGATTCCTGATTACTCATAGCGCAACGCCTCCGCAGGTTGCGTCTGCGCCGCACGCCAGCTCGGATACAGCGTGGCGAACAGGCTGATCAGGAAAGACATCGAGGCGACGGTGATCACGTCGCTTGCTTGCAGGTCGGACGGCAGTTCGCTGATGTAGTAAAACTCCTTGGACAGGAACTGCACCCCGAACAGGTGTTCGATGAAAGGAATAAGGGTACCGATGTTGAGTGAAATGACTACACCGCCGACCACACCCAGCACCATGCCGACCAGGCCGATCAGCACGCCCTGCACCATGAATATTTTCATGATGCTGGCGGGCGAGGCACCCAGCGTGCGCAGGATGGCGATGTCGGCCTGCTTGTCGGTGACGGCCATCACCAGTGTGGAAACGATGTTGAACGCGGCGACCAGCACGATGAGAGAGAGGATGATGAACATCATTTTCTTTTCCATGGCTACCACGCTGAAATAGTTTGCGTTCTGCCGAGTCCAGTCGGTGGCGTAGGTGTCCTGCGGCAATTCGCGTTCCAGTTGCATGGCGACATGCGGGGCAAGATCGAGGTCTTTCATGCGGGCGCTGATGCCGGTAACGGATGCGCCCATGCGATACAGCTTTTGCGCATCCTCCAGGTTTATCAGGGCGAGCGTATTGTCATAGGGCGCCATGCCGATCTCGAAAAGTCCCACCACATGGAATTGTTTCAAACGTGGCAGCATTCCGGCGGGGGTGACCTGTCCCTGGGGGGTAATCAGCAGGATGGTGTCGCCCAGATGCGTGCCGAGGGCGCGAGCCAGATCGCCGCCAAGCACAATGCCGAATTCGCCCGCGCGTAAATCCGTGAGACTGCCGGCCTTCATTTTGTCGGCGAGTCCTGTCAGCCTGTTTTCACCTTCGGGCAGGATGCCGCGCACCATTACGCCCTGCACGTTCTCGTCGTGCGACAACATGCCTTGCCCGTTGACGTAGGGCGAAGCGGCACTTACCTCGGCATGCCGGGTGATAATATCGAGCACGGGCTGCCAATTCGACAATTGCCCGCCTTCGCTTATGACTTGCAGATGCGGCGTGACACCCAGAATGCGTGCACGGATTTCCTTCTGGAAACCGTTCATCACCGACAGCACGATAATCAGCGCGGCCACACCCAGCGCGATACCCAGCGTGGAAATGAGCGAGATGAAAGAGATGAAGTGGTTACGCCGCTTGGCGCGGGTGTAACGCAGTCCGATGAGGAGTTCGAATGGTTGCAAAATGTGTTGTTGATGTGAGGGAACAGACGTAAGTGTGCCACAAGCGCGCAGGGTATGACAGTGCAAGGATTACCGCAGCCGAATATACACAGATCAAAGAACATCCCCACGCTGGCTACGAAGCTTTGAAAGACGTGGGATTTTCTGGCCGTTGGCGGAGGTTGCGTGGCAACATCACGAGCGCATGGATGGCAGTGGCTATCCGCGCGGACTGAAGGGCGACGAAATCATTCTGGAGGCACGTATCATGTCGGTGGCTGATGTCGTCGAGGCCATGGCATCGCATCGCCCTTACAGGCCAAGCGATGGCATCGTTAAGGCGCTTGAAGCGATCGAGCGCGGCAGCGGTGCCGCCTACGATACGGCGGTAGTCGATGCTTGCCTGCGTCTTTTTCGCGAGAAAGGCTACTGGTTACCTTCTTAGTTATGTCCAGTCCTATGTCGGCTAACTGGCGAGCGAGTTCTCGCTGTTAAGAATATTGGCCATCTGGAACAGGGCGATTGCTGAGGGTCGCGACCAGCAGTATGAGGAACAGGATTACAAGTGGACCGGATTGCTCCCGACCAGCAGGGTCGGCGATGAATTTGGTAAGATGAACCGCTGATGTGCCAGCACTTCGCGTCCACCTTCCACAATCTGTACGTTAACGCACAGAGAGCAGCTTTCTTATCATTTAAATTGTGGTGTATTCGCTGATAGCCACCTTTATTAAGTCCTTATATTTTGTCATGCCTCAATCATGCAAAGATAAAATGAAGTTGGTTGATCCAGTGCGCTATTTAAGACTTGCGGTCACGGGAAGACTTCCCTCGCCCCAAGGTTTGGCACTTGCTATCAATGCATTACTACAGAAAGATGATTACAGGATCGATGATCTTGTGCGCTTGGTTCAATCTGACCCGGCGCTGGCAGGAGAACTTCTGAAGTTTTCGAATGCGGCATCCTTTGGTCGTACCCGCCCAATTATTTCGCTTTCTGAAGCTGCAGTTACGCTCGGTACTCGCCGAGTAGGCGCCCTCGTTCTCGCGCTCTCCGTGTTGCATAGCAATCGTAGCGGGAATTGCCTTCAATTCGATTACGAACGTTTTTGGTCACGTGCCTTGGTTACAGCTATTTCAGCACATGCACTTGCGTCTTACTCCAAAATCCAGGCTGATGAAATCTTTACTGCCGGGCTATTGTGCAGTGTGGGTGAATTGGCATTGGCATCCGTATTTCCCTGCGAATACGGGGAAATTATTTCTACACATTTGGAAGCTCCTCTTATAAGAAATGCATTAGAGCGGGAGGCTTTTGAATTTGACCACCGGGAACTGACCGCATCAATACTGCTTGAATGGGATTTTCCAGAAATATTCGTTTCTGCAGTTTATCATTGTGAAGACCTTGATGCGGCGGGATTGCAAGATGGATCCCGTCTGCATGGGCTTAGCACCTCCCTTAACATCGCACGTTATTTGGCCGATCTATATTTTTCCAATGAAAAAATTATCTTAGAGGCGTTGCCCAACCTATTTTCTAAAGCTGAGCGACTTGGAATTAGTACAGAAGATTTTATTTCTATATCAGATGGGATTAATTCTTCCTGGATCGAATGGGGGGAGATGCTAAAAATTAAAACTCACGATTTCCCTTCATTTGCATTCTTGATTCCATCATCTCAACCAAGAGAGCAGTTACATCTTGCATAAATTCGACGAGGTTGCTTAGGGTCGGTTGCTGCGAGTCACGAACAGCCTGTTTTGAGGAGTATAAATTGTTACCAAGTGGCTCCCGCCGCGTCTCTATTACCTGGCCATTTTTGTCCATCTTGAAAAGTTAAAGTCAATCTGTTATTTATAGGCGAATACCATCAAACTG
>Ga0364881_10373_pt2 | contig 17139 bp, 17 predicted proteins | sample ExccelJu500001D4_5_FD_206923 | JGI IMG/M metagenome (GOLD analysis project Ga0364881, IMG submission 206923) | Enriched cells from Trout Bog Lake Hypolimnion, Wisconsin, USA - BchlTB.July30.5000.01.D4 | ecosystem: Environmental > Aquatic > Freshwater > Lake > Hypolimnion/Profundal zone | place...
GATGACAATGCTTTCGATAGTTTTCAATGGTCTTTTCTCGACCTGGGTATAAAAAGCATACTTGCAGCAGGTATAATTGCCAGGCTCATGATAGGGCTTGAATTATTGCTGGCAATGTTTTTATTGTTTCAATTGTTTTTGCGCAGGTTCACCTACCCGGCAGTTATCACCCTTCTTGGCATTTTTATCGTTTATCTCTCCATTGTCATTTTAAAGCAGGGTAATTCGGGCAATTGCGGCTGTTTTGGAAATAAATTGGAAATGAGCCCTGCCGCAGCTATCTGGAAAAATGTGGCTATGATAGCTGCAACAATTTTACTTTGGTTCATCTACCCGACTAAATCAAAGAAGAAAACGGAAATGGTACCGGCTGCTGTGGTTAATGCAGCTGAAATTACAGATTACGATACTCCAAAGAACATAACGCTACATGAAAATACCGAAGCAAATAGTGAAGAAATGCTTACGGAAACAATACCTGCCATTACTCAGGAGGTAATTGAAAAAGCGCCTAAAAAAGGATTTAAGGAAAGTTGGAGCCGGTTTAGGAGCGCTTTACAGGAGCCACAATACAAAATTTATTTTTGCCTGCTTGTAGGCACAGTAGCTTTTACCACTCCTTTTTTAATCAATAATGTATTTACCGGAACCGAACCGGTAAAATTCACAAAGACAATTGATTTCACTCCGCTTTATAAATTTGACCCGGCGCCACAGGTTGACATTATGAAAGGCAAACATATAGTGGCATTTATGAGCCTTACCTGCCCGCATTGCAAAAAAGCGGCTTACCTGCTTCAGATCATCCACCATGAGCACCCGGATATTCCGATTTTTATGGTGCTAAACGGGCCAGATACCTTCAAGACCAAATTTTTTAATGAAACCCATGCTTCTGATGTGCCCTACATGATATATCACCATACCAACGAATTTGCCCAAATGGCCGGTTCTGGGGTGCCTTCCATTTATTGGGTCAGAAACGGGGTGGCGGAGCTTAAAAGCACCTATGCCTATTACCAGCTTGACCCTGCATTTATGGAAGAATGGCTGAAAAAGCCCTGATGAAATTTTGATTAATTAAATTATTTTTTTTTTTAAAATTCAAGGTTTTACCTCGAATTTTATTGATTTTCTAATTCCAAATAATATTTCCAAAATCTACGTAATTATGGTGATCCTTTAGGGCCGGGTATTGATAATGATTATCAATACAATGATATTCATATATTTATTTTCGAAGAGCCCCGACCTTATTGGGTGACTACGATTAAATCGCATTTACATTTATTGCCGGATATAAACAAGTTTTATTTTTTTAACCCTTATCTACAGAAATGTTTCCAGGCCCTACGAATATCAGGCCGAAAAACACAAAAGCAAGTTCTATGGCTTCAGATGCGCCCAGAATGGTGCTGCCTGAAGCAAAGAGATAGAGGATAGCAACAATAAAATTGATGACCATCAATAAGGAAACCAGCCTGAACCATAAGCCTATGACGCAAAACAAGCCACCGATGGTCTCAGTAACGGCGCAAAGGAAACCCCAAAGAATAGGAAAAAAATGGATATGCAGGTAGCCCATTTTCTGTCCAAGGCTGGCCCATTCGTCAATACCGCCATGCAATTTCCCTATACCGTGCAAAAACATCATTACCCCCAGTCCGGCGCGCAAAACCAGCAGCCCGAAATTCCGGTAATTTCCTAATTGTGAAAATAATGCCATACCACAAAAGCTTTATAAAAATTAAAGGTAGGCAAAAAAGGGAATTATTCAACCAGGCTAACCGGCTTTGGGATCTTGGTAAAAACAATTTGGGTAAAATTGAAGTCAACATGGTTTTTCCGTTGGCATAAGATTTGACAATTTTTCAAAAGTTGTCAAATAAAGGATACCTCGAGGTGCATCTATTCTATCTCTTTGTTAAAAAACCTGCCTCATTAGGCTTATATTACACTAAAAAAGGTAACTTACATTCGTTTACAATTTTGGTGCAAATATGGTTAAGATGATTTCCCGGGTGCTTGTGTGCAGTTTATTTGCAGGCTTCTGGTGCTGCGTACCGGCGCTGGCATCAAAAATATTTATACCCATGGATGCCGAAAGCCAGACCAACCATCTTAAGGCCTATGGCGTGGCTTATGCGGCCATGAAAAGCGGGCTTATGGTTGACTGGCTGCTCAATTATAAAGGCGGGAGTTTTGGAATAGACCAGGTGGAGAGCATAGAGCGTATGTGCAAACTGAGAAATGTGAGCTACACCGTAATGAGCGATGCGCAATATAGCGGGGTGCTGAATGATATAGCGAATCCTGACTTTAACGGGGATGTAATAAAACTGGAAAAGGCACCCAAAATAGCCGTTTATACCCCACCCAATAAAGAACCCTGGGACGATGCGGTGACCTTAGTGCTTACTTATGCCGAAATACCATTTGACAAAGTATATGATGATGAAGTGCTGGCAGGCGACTTGCCCAAATATGACTGGCTACACCTGCACCATGAAGATTTTACCGGACAGTATGGCAAATTCTGGGCATCTTACCGCACTGCAGCCTGGTACCAGAAAGACCAGCGTGATGCCGAAGCTATGGCAGCTAAACACGGGTATAAAAAAGTATCGCAACTGAAACTGGATGTGGCTAAAAAAATAAGGGACTTTGTGGCCGGAGGTGGTTTTATGTTTGCCATGTGCTCAGCTACCGACTCTTACGACATTGCCTTGGCTGCAGAAGGGGTGGACATTTGCGAGGTGCCTTTTGATGGGGATCCTATGGACCCTAATGCCCAGCAAAAACTGGATTTCACCAAGTGCTTCGCCTTTAAAGATTTTAAGTTGGAAACTAATCCATATATTTATGAATACTCTGATATAGACAATACCAATTTCCGCAAGGTGCCTAAAAATATAGATTATTTCACCTTGTTCACGTTTTCTGCCAAATTCGACCCGGTGCCATGCATGTTATGCCAGGACCATACCACTACCATAAAAGGTTTTATGGGACAGACCACCGCCTTCCGCAAAGAAGTGCTGAAATCGAGCACCCTTGTCATGGGCGATATGAAGCCTGCCAATGAAGCCCGATATGTTCATGGTGAATTTGGCAAGGGTACCTGGACTTTTTATGGTGGCCATGACCCTGAAGATTATGAACACCGGGTAGGCGATCCGCCAACCGACCTGAGCCTGCATCCTAATTCGCCCGGCTACCGGCTTATCCTTAATAATGTGCTTTTCCCGGCAGCTAAAAAGAAACCGAGGAAGACGTGATGTTTTAGTAGAAAGTAGAAAGTAGAAAGTAGAAAGTAAAAAGTAGAAAGTAGAAAGTAGAAAGTAGAAAGTAGAAAGTAGAAAGTAGAAAGTAGAAAGACGAAAGACGAAAGTCTCAAGAGTTTTAGGCATAGTAAAAGATAAAATTGAGAATTGAATTGTTGAGAAAAGTAAAAAAGCTAATAAAGAGCAGGAAAAAGGTTGTCATTTGTTTTGGCAGGAGATGATGGAGCTCCTCTCTTTTTTTCAAGGAGGGGGACGTTTAAAGTTCGCCGAGGCGAACTTTAAACTGGGGTGGTTAAAGGTGCGGCAGGCAATTATGATGGTATAAACGATTAGCATTCAGAGATTTATATCTTAAATAGAATAAGATAGGCTTACCGTAAGGCAGGCCAACAATAAAACAAGAATAACAACCTGCCTAAAGGCAGGTAAGCAAAAATTAAAATAAATGGCTTCCACTAACAAACCGATGCTGATCCCCGCTATGATGAGCATGAAATGCCCAAGTTGCAGGAAAAGTACCGTATTCGTAAATAAAAGCATTTTCCCGCTTGATAAATGCCTGGCGCTCAAGGACGAATGTGAAATATGTGGGCAGAAAATGAAATCAGAAAGCAATAATGGTGGTGGTATCAATTATGCCCTTACCATGATCTTGTTTTTCCTCAACCTCATCTGGTACTGGCCCATATTCGGACTTTCCTATAAAGACGATAGTGTTTTTTACTTTTTGGGGGTCAGCCTGCTCATCGTTGTTCTGGCCCAGCCCTACCTTATGCGGCTATCGAGAATGCTTTACCTATACATGTATGTAAGCTTCGGCACCACAAGACGAGTAGTAGTGGATGATTGACAATTTTCCAATTCGGAATTATTCAATTATTCAATTCGGCAATTATTCAATTCGGCAATTTGACAATTTGACAATTCGGCAATGTTCCTAATTATTGAATTACCGAATTACCGAATTACCGAATTACCGAATTACCGAATTGCCGAATTACAAAATTGCGCACATTGCCAAATTGTCGAATTGTCGAATTGTCGAATTGTCGAATTGTCGAATTGCCGAATTGCCGAATTGTCAAATTGCCGAATTAAATAAATGTCAAATTGAAAAAAATGTTTCCTTCCGAATCTGTAAAAAGCCAGGCTCTCGAAACCATACGCCTTGAGGCTGAATCTATAGCCAACCTATTGCAATATATTGACAGCCAGTTTATTACTGCTGTTGAAGTTATTCATAAGGCTACCGGCCGGGTGGTGGTATCAGGCATAGGCAAGAGTGCGGTTATAGCCCAGAAAATGGTGGCTACCTTCAACTCTACCGGCACTCCGGCAATATTCATGCATGCTGCAGACGCCATTCATGGAGACCTGGGCATGATCCAACCGGGCGATGTAGTGATTATTATATCAAAAAGCGGCAACAGTCCTGAGATAAAAGTGCTGGTTCCTTTCATAAAAAATTTCGGGAATACCGTAATCGCCCTTTGTGGCAACAGTACTTCTTTTCTGGCCACCAATGCCCATCTGTTTATTAATAGCACTGTTGAAAAAGAGGCCTGCCCCCACAACCTGGCTCCCACTACCAGCACTACTGCACAACTGGCAATGGGTGACGCCCTTGCCGTATGCCTGCTAAACCTGAAGGGCTTTACCGAGCGCGATTTTGCCCGCTATCATCCAGGTGGCGCCCTTGGCAAGCGCCTATACCTGCGCGTATCTGATATGAGCGACCAGAACCAGCAGCCAAGGGTAGGTCCAGGAAGCAGCCTGCGCGAAATAATTTATGAAATATCGGGCAAGCGGCTGGGCGCTACCGCCGTGCTTGATGAGCAGGGCGAACTGAAAGGTATAATCACGGATGGCGACCTGCGACGGATGCTCGAAAAAAACGAAGCGCCAGCCGCCTTAAAGGCCCGCGATATCCTTACTCCCAACCCCAAATCAATAGACGGTGGAGAACTTGCCACAGAAGCGCTGAGCTTAATGCGCAAGTACGATATAACCCAGCTTGTAGTAACAAAAAACGGACAATACGCCGGTATGCTTCACCTTCACGACCTGGTTAGAGAAGGAATTATTTGAGTCGAAAAAAATCTTTCTGGTATTCAGCTAAAAATAGGAATACCCTTATTTTTAATCATTATACAGGCGTCAAATATTTTTTATGTGTTTTTTATGCAATTTTCCAGTATGGGATAACATGTGTTTGGAAACAATTTTGGCTTAAATTTCGATTTATTAAAGTTATTTCGAATATAGACTCCGATGAATTTCTTTATCCATACAGTTCAGTCTTTATGTCTTTTTTGTCAAATCCCATTTTCAGGATCCGTTCCCTGGCTTCATCAATCATGGCGCGCCAGCCACAAAGCATAAATATTGATGGGTTCAATTCTTTGGCCAAAGATTCATAAATGGGGTGTACATAACCCATGTCTCTATCCCAAACCTCGCGGGAAAGGGTAGGTCGGTAGCTGAAACCTGGTATTTCACGCTCAAGTTGCCACATTTCATCAGCATAGAGCAGGTCGGCCCTCGTGCGTGTACCAAAGATGAGGTAGAGATTTTTATGAGGTATCTGGTTGTTTCTGATGTATTGCATCATACTACGGAAAGGGGCTATCCCTGTACCTGTACAAATAAAATAAATATCCTTATCTAATATTTCAGGCAATACAAAAACGCCTTGTGGCCCCCGAAGCAGCAGGATACTGCCCTCGGTGATGTGGTCAAAAATATATTTAGAGCCAGTACCACCTGTTACATTTACAATCACCAGTTCTATCAGGTTATCATTACCAGGGGCAGATGATATACTGTAACTGCGCCAACGCTTGTTGCGCTGGTCGTGTATGGGTAGGTCGAGGGTAATAAACTGGCCGGGCTTAAAAGAAAAAACAGGGGATTGTGGCAACTCGATCCAGTAGCGGCGGGTATTGTGTGTAGCTTGTTCGGTTTTCCTAACTATACCGGTTTGCCATTGGAGCGACATAAGGCGAAATTAAATGTGGTGCAAAGATAGGGTTTTGCAAGGTTTAAATCTCATAAGCTATGCCCTCTGTGCTTACAACCGCATTGGGGAAAATGCTGCAGGCTTCCTCCCTGAAAAGTTCCAGATCCTTATATTTTGAAGAGAAATGGCCTAAGAGCAATTGTTTGGCATTAGCCATTTTGGCCACTTTTGCAGCCTGTGAGGCAGTGCTGTGAAACCGGGCTGCGGCTTTATCGGCATCCTTTTCCAGGTAAGTGCATTCGTGATAAATGGTGTCGGCATTCATGATGGCGGGCAAAAAACTTTCGGTAAACAGGGTATCAGCGCAATAGGCATATTTTTTATGCGCGGGCCCATCCTCGGTTACCCATTCATTTTTCACCAAAAAACCATCCCTGCGCTCATAATCTGCGCCTTGTTTCAGAATTTCGTAGTAGGCTGCGGGGATTTCATATTCCCGGCATTTATCGGGCAATAATTTCCGGCCCCGCGTTTTGCGCTCCACCAGGAAACCATGGCATTGTATCCGGTGTTCAACCAGGAAAGAGGTTACCGAAAAAGAGGGGTCGTCAACTAACAGTGCGGTTCCCTCTTCAGGCAGGGGGTGGAAATAAAAGGGATAGCATAAAACGGTATCGGCAACGGTAAGGATAGATTCAAGAATAGGCTGCAGGGGGGCGGGAGCGTATAAATGCAGGGGCGCAGTGCGGCCCAGAAGGCTCATACTGTTTATTAGTCCCGGCAACCCGAAATAATGGTCGCCATGCAGGTGGCTGATGAAGATATGGTGCACATTTCTCCACCTTAGCCCATAGCGCTGCATCTGTATCTGTGTGCCCTCGCCACAGTCTATCAGGATGATATCTCCATACACAGAAACTGCCTGTGCGGTTGGATGCCTTCCGAAAGCGGGTAATGCAGAATTATTGCCAAGTATAGTTACCTTCATGCAGCGGCAAAAGTAATCGTTCAGAATTCAAAAATAGCAGGTATCGCCTGTAAAAAAACGGTTTATTTTAATTTGCAGGCTTCATGATTGCAAATATTTGTCTTTGTACCAGTCATTTAAAGGTGAATAGTTTTTCGGTACATTGATGTGCATTAAAAATAAACCTTATTTTCGCGGGAAATCTTAATGAAGCGTACAGGATTTTTCATATTTCTATTATTAATGGTTTCCACTACCTGGGCCCAGGTGAATACCTATTCAAATAGCCGGGACCTGAAAAAGAAAAAGCGAACCATTGACAGGCCTGTTATTTGTCCGGATTTATATGTGTCCACCAGCACAGGTTATAATAACCTCACAAGCATAGCCGGATTTAGCATTGATTTTTCAATCCGCAAATATTTATCTGCAGAGGCTGGACTTGGTTATACCTGGTTTGGATATAAACTTTCGGCCGGTGGAAAATATTATTACAAACAGCGTTGCCAGCGCGGACTTGCATTTGGAGCGGGTATTACCCATAATTCAGGCAATCCGGCGTTTAAAACAAAACTGGAAACCGTAACCGGCAATAAGGAACAGGTTACCTTTAATATTTATGCCCAGACCAATGCCTACCTGATGGCTTACTATTACTGGAGCATAGGCAAGCGCAATAACCGTATTTATTGCGGGGCAGGTTGGTCACAGCCTTTTAACGCAAAAACCTATGAACAGTCCTCGGGCGATGCGGTAACTGAAAGTTCAAAAACAACCCTTAACCTGTTAATGCCCGGTGGTCCCATTGTTATGGGAGGGTTTTCAATAGGGATCAATAATTGATTCCATACACGACTGCCAGCCGGTAAGCAGAGTCTGTGACCGTCTTCATCTTTACCGATGCCTCGAAGAAGAACCCAAAGCCACCATAATCAAGTGTCTGCCTTAGTAAAGAGCTTGCCAGAAGGTATAGCTTAGTCAGGAATTTTACCAGACGGAGTCCAAGCCAACCGGAAGGCAGCATTTTATTGTTGGATTTAAGTCTCGCTTTGTTTAGACTCAAAGCAATACGATTTGCGTCAGGGCATTATTTTTTGTCAACTGAGATTACTTTTTTCCTTGGGGGAAACTTTACAGAAAAGCCAGCATTAATCATTCCTTTATAACCAAAACCAAATTCGAAAAAACCGGCAAATCCAGTCCCAAATCTTAACCCAAAGGGTGTAATCTGGGTTCGGAGAGTACCACTTTTAGTAAATGGGCGATAGGAATTATTTTGAGGGAAGCCTTGGTAAAAATCATATTCCCGGATAATATACGAGCCTCCGATTCCTATAAAGCCATATGTTTGGAAATTAGGGCCAGTCCTATAAACCTTAGTAATTTCGGGCGCAATGGTATAATAATGTTCGAAAAAATTATAGAGGATACCTCCATTGTATGCAAGGTCATCAGGATTAGATTCACCCCAAATTGTTTGGTAACCAATAGATAGACCAATAGCAATTTTTGCTGATATATAATATTTAAAGCTTACAAAATTATTTGTATTACCACCTTGGTAATTTTCTTCCCCACCGGTTCCAATATCGTCAATAACTTCAATTCCGGAATACCCCCCGAAACTGCCCTGTATTTCAAACTGGTTGCGGGGTGATTGCGCGGCTGAATGCCTTGCGTTTAGCAAGAGTAAGTTAAAAACCAAGAAAAATTGTAGTAATATTTTCATTGCATAGGAATTAAAGGCTGTATGTCAAAAATTGTGCCAGTTTTTAAGCACATCCAGGTCAGCTGGACTCGTTAGCTGTGTTCCCCAGATGTTCTGCAGCCCCTCTGAAAATGTATCCATTTGGAATGGGCGCGCCAAAAGGTTTGGCTTGGTCAAGAATTTTGCCGGATAGAGTCTTGAAATTTATTCATTGGTTTAAGGTCTTACTACGCTGAGTCTTAAACCAGAGAGGCAAACTTTATTTCCTTACAAGCCCTAAGTATTTGTCTTTACCTGCGAATTTCGCAATGGTGTATGGTCCAGTGGTATTATAATTATGAATTCCGTCCCAATTCCCAATTCAGAATATACCTCTATGTGCCCATTATGCTTATTAATCGTATTATAAGCTATTGATAATCCTAAACCGGTACCCTCACCTACATTCTTTGTGGTAAAAAACGGTTCAAATACGCGTTTTTTAGTTTGCTTATCCATGCCTGTGCCATTATCAGCAATAGAAATCCTTACGTTCTGGCCATCTCTACAGGTATTAATGTTCAGTTCGCCTCCTTGTTTGCCTTGAAATTTCTTTTTGATTGCGTATATTGCATTTGTAATAATATTGAGAAAAACCTGGTTCAGTTTGCCCGGATAACAATCTACCAAAGGTAAATTTCCTAAATTTTTCGTCAATTTGATACTCGCACCCAGGGTATTATTTACAATGGTCAAAGTAGCATCAATACCTTCATTTACATCTGCTCTTTTGAGGTCATCTTCATCAAGTCGGGAAAAAATACCAAAACTTTTAATAATTTCTGCGGTTCTTGAAGCCCCATCCCTTATTCCCTTCAATAACTCTTCTATTTCAACTTTAAGATAATCAAATTCAATATCGGTTTTATAATCTTCAAACTGCTGTATTTTTACGGGAATACCCGAATCCTCATTCAGTATCTTTTCAATCGAATTTATTGTATCTATCAACATCAAAACATCCCTGTTAAGTGGCTTGATATTGGAAATAATAAAATTAGTAGGATTATTCATTTCATGGGCGATTCCGGCCGTAAGCTGTCCAAGTGACGCCATTTTTTCTGATTCTACCAGTTGGGACTGGGCTTCTTTCAGTACTGTAAGCGCAATACTAAGGTCATCATTTGTTATCTTTAATTCATGGGTTCGTTCCTCCACCTTTGCCTCCAATATTATTTTCTGTTCACTTATTATCCGCTCATTTTCCTTCAGCGCCTCCAAAGCCTGAGCTTGTGATATTTCTTTTTCTTTCCTGAAAATATTTATTTTATCAGCCAGGGCTATAGATAGTAATACCATTTCGATAGCGCTGCCTAAAGGCATTGCATACGAGGTTAATAGGTTATAAGGCAGCAAATCGGCATTGCGTAACACAAAAACGATTACCCCTGAAATAAATATTGAAAAGGCTATAAGAAAAAAAAGGGCCGGTCTGTAGCCTTTCCGCGTGATTTTTACTGCTACTGTATATCCGGTAACAGAAAGGATAATCACCAAAATCTGCATCATTCCGGTACATAGCCGGTAATTGCCTGTGAAGCTCAGTAATATTATAAGAGAATAAGCTCCCGCAATACACAGTAATACTTTATACAAGTCTGGTGTATAAAAGCGGATGTTCATAAAATTATTGATGAACAATACCGAAAATATTCCGGAAAGAGCGGGTATCCATACCATCATGGCATCGGCAAGGAAGTAGGATGATGGATACAGAAACCGGAATGCATAACCTTGAAGACATGCCTGCGACATGCCCACAAATAAAATATAACCGACATAATACAAATATGACTTATCTTTTACTGTAAAATAAAGGAATAGGTTATACAGAAGCATAACAATAATAATCCCGGCATATAGCCCAAATACTATATCCTTCTTATCCAGGTCCTCTGCACTGCTTTTTCCTGTGCTTAGTAATAAGGGCAGTAGTATCAGGTCTGATGCCGAAACTTTCAATATAAAAGTCCTGGACTGCCCGCAAGGAATATCAAGGTCAAACACATAATTCTGATGGTGGTGCTGGCGCGAATTTACAGGTACATATTCTCCTGTTCTTAATTCTTTGAAACCACCTGATGGGATAAGTGAAATAAAATCAACACTATCAATGGTGGGATACTCAAACTGTAAAACAAGATTATTCTCGTTAGTCTTGTTACAGACGGTAATTCTGCACCAGAATGATGACTTAGTGATAGAAAGGTTCGGGACATCCTGCGTGCTTTTTTTGAAACTATTTGAGGCAAGGACTTCAGATATACTTAATGAATTAGACTTATCTTCAAGTATTTCAATCCTGTTTCCTATACTTATTATTTTTTCAGGGTCATTAAATATCGCAGTGTCTTGTGCCAATATAGTTGTCGCGGCAACCAGGAAATGAAGTAAGAAAAAACATAGCTTTTTAAGCCGCATAAAGGAATTCAGGTTTGGAATTGAAAGCGAACTTACTAATTTTTCAGCGTATTTATTGTATCCTATTGTTTTTCACCGATAAACAAACTACGTAACCTTAGATGTTTTGAAGGGACAACTAAGGGTGAAGATAATACCCTCCTGCCTGCCGGTACCAGTAGGAGGGGGCTGCAACTGTTATCATCTATACCAAAGCTCAAAAAAGAACCCATGCCACCATACCACTTTTAAGCAATAGTAAATTCTTTGTTTAGCTTATTTTAGGAAATTTAGCTTTGTCAAGGTGAATTCCGTCGCAGGCGGCATTTTATAAACAATTCAGGAAGTCCCTGATGTATATCCTGAACAATGAGGATTTATGTCTCATTTCATAAAGACCTGAACCTTTGCAGCGCTTAATTTCGGGGTTATTTTGCCGGCATTCCAAACATTTTTTGAATCTTTTGATTTTTATTGTAGTTTTATTCTATCTGGTAATTTTTGCCGGGTTTAAACCGGTAATTACAGGTTTAAAAAGCTCATTTTTAATTTGATATTTTAGAAATGCTTATAGCGTCATTGTACAATCTCAAAGGAGGGGTAGGTAAAACAGCCTCCTGCGTTAATTTCGCCTATATGGCTGCAAAAGACGGCCATAAAACTTTGATCTGGGATCTTGACCCGCAGGGGGCGGCCAGTTATTATTACAAGGCCCAGACTACGGTAAAAGGCAGCGCAAAAAAAATAATTGAGCACTCCATGGGTATAAAGGAGGCCATTGTTCATACAGAATATAAGGGGCTCGATATTATCCCTGCCGACCGCTCTTCGCGCAAGCTGGATTTGCTGCTCGACGCCCAGAATGGTTCTAAAAAGCATTTTAAAAACCTGCTTAAGGAAGGCGCCAGTTCCTATGATTTTATTTTTATCGATTGTCCGCCCGGTTTTTCGCACGTGGCAGATAATATCTTTTACGCTTCCGATGCAGTATTGATGCCGGTCATCCCTACTACGCTCTCTGTAAGAACTTATGAGCAGATGTCGGCCTATTTTGAGGATAAAGACATAGACCTCGGCAAGCTGATGTGTTTCTTCAGCATGGTTGATTCACGGAAAAAAATGCACACCGAAACCATGCAGCATTTATACAAGGACAAGCGATTTTTTGAACATTATATTCCCTACCTTTCTGATATAGAGAAGATGGGGGTGAAAAATGCGCCTGTTGAGGTTTTCGCGCCAAATGGCCAGGCGGCTACCAGCTACCGGGCCTTATGGGCTGAGGTTAAGGCGGCCATAAAAGGCTAAAGATTAATTAGGGTTTTCAAATTGGGGCAGCCAGCCAGGGCTTATTTTATCTTTATTTTATTCCGCCTGGCGAAATAAGCCAAAGATTTCTTTAAGGCGTTAAAATATGTTGATTCGTAGTTCATATCATTGGCTATGGGTTTTAGCTGTTCCTCAATGGTGAGCGGGGGTGTTTCCTCATTATAGGCTTCAAAAACAGAGTATAATTCCGAAACCACATCGGCCTGGTGTTCCAGGTAAACTTCTTCACTGTCTATGAGGTTGCCCGAATTGGGGTTCACTTTCAGCTTGCCTATCCTTTCCCTGCTCTCACTCAGAAACCGGCCCATGTTGGTTCTGTAGGGCATCAGCGCAGAATAGTTTTTTGTTTTTATAGCCACTTCCAGCAAATGATGCCATTCTTTAGTTTCCCTATCAAGAGAGTCATTTATTTTACTGATCTGGTAATAAGTTTCCTGCTTTTCCCTTGTTGTATAAATATCGCAGGATGATAAAAGCGTAGCGCCGATGGCAAGGATCATTATAACCCTGCCAACATGGATGAAATAATTTTGTAAACCTGACTTATTGTTTTTCATTATTTTAGGTCATCATTTCTTTAAATATCCACTAAGGTCTTTTCCCGGTTTTCAGAATCCAAATTAAAAAAGGGACCAAAACCTGTTGCTGTTCCTAAACAGTCATTTCCGCTTTTATCAGGCTAAAATACAATTTTTGGTGGATAAGTGAAAAGTAATTCGGGATAATTGAATTTTACTACCAAGTCAAGTGGGATTTCCCTTTTTACCTGGCTTAGATTTGTTGGCTAAAAACTGAATTTTTGAACAGGATTTACTTTTTGTGAGGGTTGGTGAATAGAAATCCTGATGGTCTGGTAGATCAGGTTGCCAGTGTTGAAAGCCCACAGGCCCATTTGGGTAGCGGCCTTTTCCTGGTTGAAGGCTATCTCAAGAAATCCGGTACTGTTGAACCGGCAGAGAGGTTCCCCTTTAGGTGCGTCGGCATAATTATTGCTTATTTCAGAAATTTCGAGCAGACGTGAAATTTTGATTTTGAACGGCTTGTCGCCTATAACTTCATCAAATTGCTTCCGGGTAATATCAAGCACCACATTTTCATACCTGTCAATATATAAAATATTGCATTCAGCGCCATCGGGTAAAAAATTGGGTTTCAACAGCCTTGGTAGGGTACCTAACCCACAGATTGGGAAAGCTTTTTCAAAATTTCCTTTGCTTATTAATTCTGCTGCCCTGACTGCTTTATCAACCCAACTATTAAACGAAAAGGTTTTTTCAAATTCATGGCAAAGCCTTGGTTGTTCAGGTTCATGACCAAAGGTAAGGGGAAGAATCCCATTATCCGGGGCAATAAAATAAGAATTGTTTCTCTGTGCAAGAATCATACGCGGTGCATGGCCAAAGAATACATCCGTCATAATAATATGAATAGTTCCCGCCGGAAAATAAGGGTAGGCCGATAAAAGCAGGTAGGCTGCCTGCTGCAAGTTATAGGGCTGAGCCCTATGAGAAATATCCACTATTTCAGCATCCGGAAGGTGCTTTTTCAAAGTTGCCTTTGTCATGACTATAGCAGAATCCCGTGTCCCAAGGTCGGATAATAAGGTGATAACCATGGATAATGATTAATGGTTAATGGTCGATGATTTATTTTTGTATAAGTACGATATTTTTGATTTCAAGAAAGGTTAAAGGAGCTTGAATTAACGTTAAAGCATTAATCATTAATCATTATTGTTTGCAGGGCATAAGATAGGATTTCCATATGGTCGAAGGCTAATTCCGTAATGTCTTTTACATTGATCCATGCTGCTTCAGCTGCATCATCGGCCCCTGCCACCCTGGTATCAGGGCTATCTGTAATAGCATAAAAAACAACTGAAACGGTTCTTCCACGTGGATCCCTGCCTGGTTTGCCAAAGGTATGCAATTGTCTCATGGCTTTTAGTTTCAGCCCTGTCTCTTCCTCAAGTTCCCTTATTGCAGCAGACTCCAGGTCTTCATCATCCTCTACAAAACCTCCCGGGAAGGCCCATTTGCCGATATCGGGATAGTTTTTGCGCTTTATCAGCAGCAATTGCAGGTGCCCCTTTTCTTTGCAGAAAACCAGGGCGTCAACGGTTAATTTAATGTTTTGATTGAGCATGATTAAAGATTTTCCAATTTTTTAACCCATTTATTAAATTCAGGGCATTTTGCCTTATTAAATCTATTCCTATTGCTTCAGCTACCGAAGGCCCTGCTATGGATTTTTGTTTTTTGTAAATAGGAATATGATTAATGATGCGATGTGAGGGTGAAGTTTCACAGTCGAACACCATCAAGGTTATCAGGTAATTTCAAATTCAGAAAGAGGTTGAGTCTTAATGCTTAAAATACCTCAGCGCATCCAGCCCGTTGAAATAAACCATCAGTGAAAGCAATACCACGAGACCCACAGTTGTGGCACGTTCCATAACTTTCTCACTTACCTGCCTTCCGCTAATGATTTCAAACAAGAGGAAGAACACATAGCCCCCGTCAAGTCCGGGAATGGGAAGCAGGTTCATAAAGGCAAGAATTATCGAAATAAAAGCTACCAGCTTCAAAAACAATTCCAGGTCGAAAATGGAAGGGAACAACTGGCCGAAGCTGTAAAACCCGCCCACGCTGTCGTTTACCTTTATTTCGGGTGAGGTAAATATAAGGCCGAACTGGGTTACATAATCTATGAAGGTCTCATAGGTATAGGTAAATCCCCTCCCTATTCCCAACATAAGCCCGTAGCGAATCTTGGCAATTTTCAGGTGGTTTTCCGCAATTGGCATAAAACCAAGTATGGAATCTTTAGGAATGGTCACCTTAAAGCTGTCAATGGTATTTTTTCTTACAAAACTGATGGTAACAGGCGTTCCGTAGTTTGCTTTTATCAGTTCTTTCAGGTCGCTTTGCAGGCGTATGGGGGTGCCATTGAAAGCAATTATGCTGTCGCCTTTCTGCATGTTCGATTTGGAAGCAAGGCTATTGGGCAAAATAGTATCGGCTACCGGCGGAAGGTTAAAAGAAATGAAACCGCCTTTTTTCATCTTGGTCATTTTACCCACAGTGCCTTTGGGAATATTTACAGTCACTTTCTGGCCATCGCGGATAACCTGTATGGTACCCGTTTGGTTATGGCTGTAAAAAATCCTTTTGGGTATGTGGTCAAACCGGTCAACTGGCAAATTGTCGATCGACTGGATCATATCTCCATTTCGCAGACCTATGCTTTTGCCCACGCTATCAACCGCAATACCGTAAACCGCATTGCTGGTAGGCAGGTATTCTTCGCCGTAAGCGCAGAATATGACAATATAAAGGAATATAGCCAGTACTACATTTACAATGATGCCTCCAAGCATGATGAACAGGCGCTGATAGGGTTTTTTGGAACGATACTCATAGGGCTCCGGGGGTTTGGCAAGGGCTTCTTTGTCCATGCTTTCATCTATCATTCCCGATATTTTCACATAGCCGCCAAGCGGAAACCAGCCAATACCGTATAGGGTATCGCCCACCTGCTTTTTAAACAGGGAAAAATTGAGCAGTCCGGAGAATGGGAAAAGAAAATCGAAGAAAAGATAAAATTTTTCAACCCTGGTTTTGAAAATCCGGGCGAAGAAATAATGTCCGAATTCGTGCAATACGATAAGTATGGAAAGGGCAGCGAACAACTGAAGTCCTTTCACCGCGGTTCCCGACATTAATAACAGGCTATTCAAATGCATTTTTTAAAAATATGGATTATGTTTCAAAAATCCCCGATTACCGGGTTTTGGCAAAGGGCTTAGGGCCTTGTCAATATATACCTTTCAGCCAAGGAACTTTTTCGAAATGGTTCCTCAAAGTGTCAAAAGTAAAACTTTAAACTGATAAGTATAAAGCAACAGGCAGTAACCTTGGTAAGATTTAAGAAATTGTTCTCATTTATAGTTTATTGAGGCTTTTTTGAGGTTGTTATAATGTTTTGAGGCAGGTTTTGAGTGGCCGGGATAATAATTTGATAACCTGGGAGGCGGCATAGCGACTAATGAAATTTAATAGATGTGTTTGGTGCAAATATTTGATTAATGTTAACCGGGTTTACAAGCCAGTAAATGGAGGCTGGTAAAGAAAATAGATATTTATTTGTTTAAAACGACAGGCTGTTTTTATTCTGCATTTTATTTGATGTAGGTTATTTGTTTATGTTTAAAACTGGTATGGTTTTCGTTTTGGGTCTCATTTTTTCGAGGTTAATATTAAAATGTTGAAAATCAATGTTATAAACATTAAGTATAAATTTTAAGTAATGCTGTGTTTTTATAATGGCCTTAATAATCAGGAAGGATTGGTTTTCAAAGTTGAATCGCGAAAATTAAATTGCGGCAAAATTAATTCGAAAATAATTTAATTCGATGATTTTGGGTAAAATAAATCAACAAACACATTTTGAT
>Ga0364881_10593_pt1 | contig 17137 bp, 26 predicted proteins | sample ExccelJu500001D4_5_FD_206923 | JGI IMG/M metagenome (GOLD analysis project Ga0364881, IMG submission 206923) | Enriched cells from Trout Bog Lake Hypolimnion, Wisconsin, USA - BchlTB.July30.5000.01.D4 | ecosystem: Environmental > Aquatic > Freshwater > Lake > Hypolimnion/Profundal zone | place...
GACCCCCGGCCAGCCCTGGCGGGCTGGGCTTGCGCCCCCCGCAGGGGGCTGCAAGGGTTCGCACCTGACGGCGCGAATTTCGCTTTATATATTAATTAGGACTTACGCAAAGTATTAACTAATTCGCAAAATAAAAAGTTGTCTTTTCGATATAAACGCCTGATGATAAGCATATATTAAGTGTTATGTTTTATAATAAGCCATGTTTATTTATTGGTTATAAATTCAGTGCCCACACGTTTGGATTATTGCCAGTATTTGCTTTCGACTCAGATTAACTACACGATTACCAATTATGCTGATCATGTCGCTAATTTTAGCCATGACTCCATCAACAGACATTTAAAAAAAGACAAGATGACTGCGCGAATTGTTTGGGAACACGTTGAAGGATCAATAATCCAGTCGCCCAATGGATGCATCGTTTTTGATGATTCAATCTTGGACAAAAATCACTCTCACAACATTGAGATGGTACGTCGTCAATACAGTGGAAATGCACATGGATTGATCAAGGGCATTGGGATGGTCAACTGCATCTATGTCAATCCAGATAGCGGCCAATATTGGATTGTCGATTACAGGATCTATGACCTTGAAAACGATGGGAAAACCAAGCTGGACCACGTGAGGGAGATGCTAGTTTCCCTGGTGAGAAGCAAGGATCTAGCCTTTGATCGCGTGCTGATGGACAGCTGGTATGGGGCCAAGGAGCTGCTGCTGTTCATTGAGGGCCTGGGCAAGTTCTACTACGTTCCACTGAAGTGCAACAGGCAGGTCGACGACAGTCGTGGCGTACTGAAATACAGGTCTGTTGATGCGCTGATTTGGAATGCTGAAGATTTGACAATTGGTAAAACAATCAAAATCAGGGGATTCCCGAAAGAACACAAAGTGAAATTATTCCGGGTTGTGGTTTCAGTAAACCGCACGGATTGGGTCATTACCAATGACTTGTCTCAAAAAACAACGAATGCTACACAAGACGCGTGTACCATTCGATGGAAGATTGAGCAGTTTCATAGAGAACTTAAGCAGCTGACTGGTGTCGAGAAATGCCAATGCCGCAAAGCGAGAATTCAGAGAAACCATATTGCATGTGCTGTACTTGTCTGGATTAGGCTTACCTCATTGGCAAGAAGTTCCATGAAAACAATTTACCAGATAAAACATGAGCTGATGTCAGGTTACTTGAGGCAGGAGCTTCGAAGTCCAGCTGCACGGTTCGCCTTCGTATGATGGCAATCATGCCATATTTTCACGATGCGGAAGATTTTGGGCGTTTTGCGTAAGTTCTACAATAGATCCTTCTACTGCGATTAGAAAATAAGTCATAGTTCTTTCCTTTTATGCATTTTTCGATTGGCCGAAATATCCATTTAACTGCACGGTTGATTGTTCGATATTCAGTAACCGCTCTACGATTCACTTTAAGCCGTACCCATCGCATCAATCAATCAGTGTTTGGGTGATTTTTAAATAGACAGTGTTACGGCGAGACTCGGGCACCTGTATCAGTAGCTTTCGTGATTATCAAATATTACCTGTAAGTAGCCATCAGTTCGGCATAACCCTCCAAGGCATTCCTGCGAAAAAATCGCGGGTTTCCTTCGCAAACTTCAATTCGATTTCTATTTCTTTACGTTCAGTTGTGAAAGCTAGTATGTACAGGCTTTTCAACTTGTTCTGGTAGGCCTCTTCAGTCTTGGTGACAGCGATTTCGAATGCGTTCTTGGTGTCTGCCCAATACTTGGCAACGCCATCGCACATTTGTTTCTCAGCACGTTGTTTGCTTAGTCCGTCATGGATCTTCTTTGCTAGCTTCGTTTGCCAAGAATCGCCGAACAGTGAAAAAACCGCTAGAGCTACAGCGAAAGCTGCTGCTATACCAAGGGTAATTGGTCCTCCAATTGAGCTAACAAACGCCATTACTGTGCCTGCACTGCCCACGCTGATACCGATACTGGAAAGCCAACCTACTACTTGTCCGATTAGGATGTAGGCGCCAAGATTGCTGCCGGCTGCGGCTATGCTTGCCCACGCCGCTAATGCGCCGATTGTGCCGATTCCTGACATTGCGCTCATGAAGGCAACCCGCGCATTGAAATCCCAGCCTCCAGCTTGGAGGGAGTCTTTGTCAAGAGCTGGGCCGTATCCGTCTAAGAAGACATCAATTTCTTCCCCTAGCTCATTTGACTTGACTCTGACCCCGTCGTTGATTGACTTTTGAATCGTATCTATCAAATAAGTTGCCGCGAGTTGATGCGCTTCCTTCTTGTTGTCGTAGCGATTTTTGATCATGCCTTCAATCGCCAAAACATTGGCACGTTCTGCGAACGTCTTGGAGATGAGGGTGTTGCTTTCGTTCGCAAAGTTGGTAATCAACCCATCAATCTTTTGTAAGTGGATCTGTTTCTTGCGTAAGCGGTTGGGCTCGTCTTGCTTGATTGCTGTGATCTCTGCTTGAGCCCTTTCCCGCTCATCGAGCGCCTTCTCAAGCCCTACGATCCATTGCCCATAACTGGAAGTGGCTTCTGATTTCGCCAAAAGCACATGCTTCTGCAGCTTATAAAGGGTGCTCGCTGGCATTGCGGCAGTCAGAAGATCCTTCAAATCTTGCTCAAATGCATGACGAATGCTTGCATCGTCTGCGGAGAATGTGAAGAATCGACTCTGGAAGTCATTCAGACTAATTGGTGAGTTAGCTTGCAGTGCTCGGTCGGCAACAGCATTGTCAAGATGCTTATAGCTCCTTGCACCAGCTGAATCCAGGATTGTCTTAAGCTCACCTTGTTGACTGATGTGGTGAGCATGGGTTGCTACGATGAGCATATTGCGCATTGGTGCAACGTTGCCGTTAGAGTCTTCAAAAACTGGAAGATTGCGAATCAGGACACCAAGATATGTCAGATCGTTTTGATTCAGAAAACCAGTTGCTGGTGATGCATAGATCAGAACGTCAACCATTTTTTGAGCCATTTCCGCACGATCCTTATCGTCATCGGAATGCCCGTAGCCTGGCAGATCAACTAAATCTGCACCTAACAAAAGTGGTGAATCAATATAGACTGTGGCTGCAAATGCCTTTTGCTCCCTTCCAGTCCCGGTATGTGTGCCGTATTGGCTCAATGATTCGTAGCCTCCCGCAAACATCTTGTGCTCTAAGCAGTGGGCCTTATCGCCAGCCATGTCTAGGTTGAAGCCTTTGCTCATGAGCCAGACGTCCTCAGCTTGCCACACTGGCTTGTCGCTCATGTGGCGAAGTAAGCAAACAACGCTGGTCGCTGGTTGGTAGCCGGTAGGTAGGCGGTTGCCGCCCAAAAGCACATTGATCAACCGAGATTTTCCAGCATCGAACTGGCCAAACACCCCGACCCTTGGTTTCTTCGCTGTAATTTGCACACCTTCAAGAAACTCAGCTGCCGTCACGGGGAGTTTTTCTTCAAGAATGCTGCCCCGATGGGGTTCGACCGCAGCGTAATCAGCCATCAATTTGATGCGGCCTTGCAATTCGACACGTGGATCGCTCATTTCAAGCCCCTTGCCGCTGGACACCGCACCGCAAATTTGATTCCATTTGCGCAGCATTCCTGCGGGAACGTTGTCTGGATCTTGTTCGTATCTAGAAACTTGGCTTTGTGAGACTCCAAGAAATGTCGCCATGTCTGCCTGGGTGATCTTGGCGTCGTTGCGTTTTTTCTCTAGTTGGAAGTCGGTATCGAGGATTTGCATGGATCTCTCCGGTTGTTGATGGTATGGAGTATACATCAATAAAAATTAAAAAAAATGCATTTAACGCATAAAAGTCTTGCAACATGCTTTTGAAGGGTGTTAGACTTCATGCAACCCAAAAAAGGACGCTATGAACAACACATCATCTCCACTTGAAATGCTGTCGGCTTTTGCGATTACTTTCGTGGCGGGCGGCCTCTCGGTGCTGTTTGTCGCCGCATACGGCCAATGGAAACAACGCCAAGGTGCCTCCACTGCACAGTCTGGTCAAGCGTAAGTTCATTTCACACGTAGGAATAGACATGGAAAGCAAAACTAAACACTTCAACCAGCGTACGGCTCAGCGGGGCATCACGCATGACATGGTTGCGTTTGTCCTGGAGCATGGCCGAATCACCGGCGACAAGTACGAAATTAATCGTGATGCGGCCAAAAGTCTGTTGCGCAAGCTTCAGCTAGCACGTCATCAATTGATGGGTGGCAATAAACCGCTGAAGGTAAGTGGACTTGCTTGGTTGGGATGAATCCTTGATCTTCTCGGATTTACTTTTAAAGGAGTCGGTATGAAAAGAGAGAATAGTCAAGAGAGCAAACGTGTTCTTGGTAGCCAGGTGGCCGTACGCGATCAATTGAAGCAACTGGCAGACACGCAAAAAATCTTGATGAAAATTTTGGATAAAGGTGGTGTCACGGTTGTCGTTGGTGATGAAGGCGCATTGATTACTGCCTATAACTTTGGTAGTAGAAAATATTGGCATTGAACGTTTTTGCAGATACGTCCCGTAAAACCACAACTTATTCAGCAATCCGCAAATAAGAAGGTCAAATTCACTTCAAGGAATCACATGAGCAACGAAACAAAAAGCAGAAACGACGCGATTGGCCAAGCTGTAGCCGCAGGGGTTGGTGCTACCTTTGGTGCAGGCACCGGTGCCGCAATTGGTGTTACAACAGTTGCAGCAGCTGCCGAAGCTGCTGCTGCTGCTGCACTGGCGGCGGCAGCCACAACAGGTGCAGCAACAGGTGCAGCTCTAACAACCGGAACTCTTGCAGCCGCCGGCGGAGGAGCAATCGCGGCTGGTGGAGCGGGTATGGCTGGTGGTGTTGGCACTATTGCTGCTACTGCAGCAACAGCGGCAGCTGTTCCCATCATTGGTTGGGCTGTCGGTGGTGCACTCCTGGCCGGTGCTGGTGCGTGGGGGGTCTTTAAGCTCGTGACTCGTAAAAAGTGATTGGCGGGGTGTGCTCCCTGTTCAAACGGTGTCAATTAAACGACCTAGTCAAGATCATCAGCGACCTGGAGCGCGAGGGCATCGCCTTTGAGAGCCTGAGCGAGAAGATAGACACCGGCAGCGCGTCGGGAAAATTGCAGTTCCATGTGTTTGCCGCGCTGGCGGAGTTTGAGCGTAATCTGATTCGTGAACGCACGATGGCCGGTCTATCTGCGGCCCGCGCCCGTGGCCGGGTCGGCGGACGAAAGCTCAAGCTGTCTGAAAAACAGATCCGTGAGATCAAGGCTCTGTTGTCTGACCCCGCAGCTCGTGTGAATGAGGTGGCCGAGCGCTATGGCGTGTCTCGGGCCACACTTTACAAGCGGGTCGGAGTGGTGCCGCCAACGAAGCTGGGGTAGTCTATGGAAATTTGTAGGTAGCCATCATCCACAGATGGCACCTCACTTCATGTTCATTCTCCTGGCAACTGACCCCCCATCCTTGGTCGGTCTGTACAAGCAGAGAAAGTTCATAGGTATGAACTTTCAACCACTTTTGACCAGGCAGCTCACTCAGATCCATCTTGTTGCTGCCACCAGCTTGAAAAGCTTACACGTGTGAACTCCAAACCACTTTGGGTTTCAGTCGTTCATTCATTGTTGATAAAATAGGTTATCAACAATGAAGCGCTGGAGGCAACGCGCAGCGTCACGACCTCGGTGATGTCAAGCGGGGATTGTTGGTGTGGATCTTGGCCAACTCGTGGGGGCCTATCCCTGGTGTTCAAAAATTTGTCGTGACAAGAAGATGGCCGCATCCAAACCACTGAAGGAAGCGGCGATGTCTAACCAGAACAAACCGGACCCGTACAACGGGTTTAAGAGTGATGTGGAGCGCCGACGGGCGCTCAACGTGCGTGTGATTTGTTTCGCCATCGTAGGCGTGGCGGCATTCCAGTCGCCAGGGTCTTGGGCATCCAACCTGAAGGAGATCCTGTCATGTCTGATGAGCATTTGGCGCTGGCTTCATTGAAACCCGCTGGCACCCTCCTCTCCTCGGAGCGGTTCCAGCGCCTGGCCGACGTGCCGCCAGAAGCCCAATGGTTTGCCAACCTGGACAGCGCGCAGACCCGGCGCGCCTACAAGAACGACCTGCAGGCGTTCATGACCTTCACGGGCATCGTGAAGCCGGAAGAGTTTCGCTCGGTCACCCGCGCCCACATCCTGGCTTGGCGTGCCGATCTGGAAGAGCAAAAGCTGGCTGGTTCCACGATCCGGCGCAAGTTGGCTGCTCTGGCGTCCCTGTACGAGTACCTGTGTGAGACCAACGCAGTCACCCACAACCCGGTCAAGGGTGTGAAGCGGCCCAAGGTGGACAGCTATGAAGGAAAGACCCCAGCGCTTGGGGACGCGCAGGCCAGGCTGTTGCTCGATGCCCCGCAGGCCGACACGCTCAAAGGCAAGCGAGACCGCGCCATTCTGTCGGTCCTGCTGTACCACGCCCTGCGGCGTGAAGAACTCACCAAGTTGTTGGTGAAGGACTTCAACCAAGAGCGCCGAGGCGTTCCCCATTTGCGTGTGCAAGGCAAGGGCGCCAAGCTGCGGTACATCCCCACCCACTCCAACACCCTGCGCCTGGTCAGTGAATACCTGGAGGCCGCAGGCCACGGGCAAGACCTGGACGGGCCGCTGTTTCGCCCCATCGTTAACCCGCGCGCCGGACACACCGCTACGGCTTTGACGCCGGGTGGTGTCTACACAGCAGTGGTCGTGCGCTACATGAAGCAGGTTGGCATCCAGGGAGAAAACATGGGGCCGCACGCCCTGCGCGCCACGGCGGCCACCAGCGCGCTGGAGCACAACGCCGACATCGCCAAGGTCCAGGAGTGGCTGGGCCACGCCAACATTAGCACCACGCGGTTTTATGACCGGCGTGGATCAAAGCCGGAAGACAGTCCGACTTTCCGCGTAATTTATTGATGAGATCAGGCGGTCATTGATGACGCATAAAATTTATTTTTATCTGCGCCATTTTCCGCAGCTATTTGGCGGCGGAATGTGTTTACAATTCATTCATCATCACCAGCCATTGGAATGCACATGACAAACGCTCTCAAGACCGTCACGAAAATCTCAGTGAAAATTTGGAAACCAATCTTCGAGAAACTGGAAACCAAGCTAGAGGCCGCATGCCTTCGGCGCGATGCGTACCTGGCTAAATTGCTCGCGGTGGAGCTGGATCATCTGGAGAATGAGGTGTCCATTCCCAATACGCAAGCAAGCTATGACTACGTTTTGTCTCAGCTCGAAGCGTTTGATCGAAAGCTTGTTAGCTTGGCATTGCCTCAAGAATTGATCAGCCGGTTGAACGAAATTTGCGCACGCAGACGTATCGTTCGAGATGCTTTTTTCAATAGACTGTTTCTGCTTTTAGCAGCAGCTCCAGCTGTCGTGGATGACTTGCTTTTTCAGGACTTCGCTGACGACTGGCGTAGTGATGTGTGGAGCGAATACAAGCATGAGGGGCCATTTTTTCAGAACGGCTTCTATCCGCTTGAACCCATGGTGGACCCGTTTTGGGCTGTGCGATGTGGGATGGAAATGTATGCGGAGAAAGCCGGTTTCGAAGACTATGTTGAGCCCATCAGCGGTAAGTCCATACGGATAACGCGCGATCTGGCTGGAGTGCCGATACCGGCGGATAGTGTGTACACCACCGTGTTTGCAAGAAAATCTGGTGCAAATGACCTACGTGGTTTGAGCTGCTATTTGCCAGATCGGGACATTCCCGGGCACGATGCTGAAAAGGCGCACCAGGCCAAACTGGATGATCTTCTCGGCAAACTTGGTCTGGAGAACTGATCATGGGACAAACTAAACATGCATCGATTCGCGCCCAACAGCGAGGCATACCTCCTCTGGTTGACCGCTGGCTTGATGAGTTCGGAGAGGAAGAACACGACGGGCATGGCTATGTCCGCCTGTATTTCAGTCACCGCAGCGTGCGGGAAATGGAGCGAGCCCTTGGCCATCAACCAGTCTGCCTTTTCAAACGCTACCTGCATGCTTACAAAATCGAGAGCTGTGCTGACGGAGCGACGATCACGAAAGGCTGGCGGACTCGCCGGATTCTGAGAAGTTAAGCCGTATGGCCCGTCTCAGGCACACCCCCCTACCCTCAGGCCTTGTTGCCTGATTCTTAGGGGCTGTTGAGATAATAGTTATATTGATAGCTATCTATATAGCTATATTAATGGCCACAAAGCACAACCAAAATATCCCACTCAGTGTGATGATGCGCGCAAATTAAGCACCGTCTGGGAGGCTAGGCCTGGCGCGGGGTTTGAGGCTTGTTCCATGGGTTGTCAACAGCTTTGACCACGGATTGCGGGGGTAACTGTGATGCCCCCACTTTGCATCCCCTTCTCTTCAATGCCCGATTACAGGCCGCTACTGCAATAGCGCGACGCCAATGGCAATAGCCCCCAAAATTGCGATGCCGAGAACCTGAGGGCTATGTGGCCTATCACCAATGAGCCACGTGGCGTAGGTTTCACAATTGCGATCGACCAGGTGGTAGATCCCAGGACGTTGCACTGAGGTTATTGCGCGGTCCATGATGTGAGCATTCAATGCCGGGTCAGCACGCTTGATTTCTTTCACTGGACGCTGCTGTGCGAACTCATCAAGGGTGACAATTTTTTCCCCTTCGGGGCCGTGATGTGCAACCAGTCCGTTTGGAAGTTCTACCCCCCAATGTTCACCCACACCAATCAATTTTGGACGGGCAATTATTCGAGCACCGAGGTAATAGTTTGCGTTGGTCATATTGAATTTATCCCTTTGCACTGAGTAGCCATACGAGTGCTGCCACGACGCCTGCACCCACAAGCAGGTTTTTGACCTGCTCACGTGCCAAGTCATTTTTGGCATCAGATGTCTTTTTGAACTGATCCATCAATGCAATCTGGTAAGCGCTGGGGCGCAGAATTCCCCGTTCCCACTTGCTAACGGTCATGGAATGGGTATCAAAAAGTTGACCAAACTCCACTTGCGAAAGGCCAAGAGACTTGCGAAGGTCAGTGATAGATTGCGGTTGCATATAGGCCAAATGATAACCCTTTTGCTAACTCTATGCTTAGTTTTCGGCCGATGGTGACTTGTGCCGTGGCAGTCCCCCTGCCTTTCAAAAACTGTTTTGTAAAACTGCCGCCCGGGGCAGCCTCCACCCTCTGCGCTTTCACTGAGGGCTCGAACTGAGAGGCCTACAATCTGGACTGGTGTTATCACCCCCCGTGTCACCTCCCTGCGCGGGGCGCATTTTGCGTTCATATCCCGGCCTTGTTGCCGGGTTTTTTTTGCAATCTTTATTTATAGCTATCTATATAGATAGAAAGCTATAAATTTTTTTCACTGGCGCAGTCGGCTGAACTGCCATCAACGGATGGCGGCGGCTTCGGATCACGTTGAATCCTTTGGTGAGGAGAGTCTTGCCACAAGATTTTCCATAAGCGACTCATTCACATTGCGGAAGTTGCCGCGAAGGACTCCTGCAAGATCCACATTTCCAACTCCGATCAATCGTGCCGCGTCGCCGTGGTTTAAACGGCCCGCTTGTATGGCGCGAGAAATCTCAGCAACCAGCGATGACTTGCGTTGCATTTCCGAAGCGTTTCGGTACCCAAGGTCTGCGTACACATTGGCGCTACCTTCGTCAGGAGCTATTGACACTCGTGGGCTCCTAGTGGATTGGCGGGATCGTTGCGGCTTCCATCACCCCCAATGTATCTCGCATCGACTGGTCCAACAACTGGTGGTGTTCGTACATTGCCCTCTATCCCATGTCTTCACTATACATGGATGCATGTACAGCATCCAAAATTTGGGAAAACCGATTTTGGCTTCCAGTCTCCCGCTGGAGGCCATCCTCATCCAGGGGCGCGTCCAGGCGGGGTTTGCTTCACCGGCAGAGGATCTGGGTGCGCAGCGGATCGACCTGGCAAAGGTCCTGATCAAGCATTCACAGGCCACCTATTGCTGGCGGGCCAGTGGTCATTCCATGACCGAAGCAGGCATTTTTGACAACGACATCATGGTGATTGACCGTGCCATTCGCCCACGCCACAACCACATAGTGGTCGCCGTGATCGATGGTGAGTTCACCGTCAAGCAGCTCTACCAGCGTGCCGGGCGTATGAAGCTTAAGGCCGCCAATCCGACCTACCCCGACATCCTGCCAAAGGACGGCCAGACCATAGAAATCTGGGGCGTGGTCACTAGCACCATCAAGCAGTTCGTCGCGTGAAGGTGTGCTGTGTACGCTTTGGTTGATGGAAACAATTTTTATGTGAGCTGCGAGCGCGTTTTTCGGCCCAGTCTGAACGGCTTGCCGGTTGTGGTGCTCAGTAACAACGATGGCTGTGCCATCGCCCGTTCCAACGAAGCCAAAGCCCTCTGGATCAAGATGGGCGCCCCGTGGTTTCAGATCAAGCACCTGACCGATTCCGATGGTTTGGTTGCCCTCTCCGCAAACTTTGCGCTTTACGGTGATTTGAGTGACAGGATGATGAGCATTGCGGCAGGCCTGGGGCCTTCGCAAGAGGTCTACAGCATTGATGAATCTTTTGTCGGGCTGGACGGAGTGCGTGGCGACCTGGTGGAGCGCAGCCACAAGATCCGATCACGCATCCTGCAATGGGTGGGCATCCCCTGTGGCATCGGCATCGGAAGTACCAAAACGCTGGCCAAGCTGGCAAACCACATCGCCAAAGCCGCCGAGCGAAAACCCGGCATCTACCCGGACCATTTGGCCCAGGTGTGCAACCTGTCCACCTTGTCGCCGGATGAACTGGCGAGCGTGTTTGACGCGACTGAGGTGGGTGAAGTTTGGGGAATTGGCCGGCGCATCAGTAAGCAGCTCACCGACGGCGGCATCAAGACAGTACAAGACCTGGTGCGAATGGACCCTGGCACCGTGCGCCGTGGCTGGTCTGTGGTGCTGGAGCGCACAGTGCGCGAACTGCAAGGGACTCAGTGCATAGGACTGGACGACTCACCCGAACCGAAGAAGGAGATCGCCTGTACCAGGTCGTTTGGTCACCCGGTCTTGGAGCTTTCTGGTTTGACCGAGGCGGTGACTGAGTTTTCCAGCCGTGCCGCAGAAAAGGTACGCAAGCAGCATTCGCTGGCTGGTGATGTGATGGTGTTCGTCAGGACCAGCCCATTCCGCAAAGACCCCCAGTACAGCCGCTCCATCGTGGTCCCGCTGCTGCGTCCCAGCGCCGACACCGGTGCCATCGTGCAGGCGGCCGTGGCGGGCTTGCAGGCGATCTACAGGCCCGGATTCAAATATGCGAAGGCTGGTGTCATGTTGCTGGACTTAGGGCCAGATTCCGTGGTGCAAGGCGAGCTGGATTTTGCAGACGGCGAATCCCTGCAGGAGGTGGCTGAAAAGACCAGGCTCATGACCGCGCTTGACACCATCAATCAGCGCTTTGGCAAGGGAACGATGAAGATGGCCAGCGCCGGGCTGGATGGTGATCGCAGGGTATGGTCCATGAAGCAGGAAAGACGCACGCCTGCGTACACAACTCATTGGGAAGACATGCCGGTTGCCAGGGCGTGATGACAAGTGCGGGGGGTGCTCTGTCTCGCTGTCGCATGGCATACCTTCATTCCTCTGGGCTATCCTGACCAACTTTTCCCAATACGTTAGAACGATTTCACGACTGTGGCCCATTGCGCCGTCAATCTGTGTTGAGCGATTGCTTATCAAGCATCTGCCGCCAGCCGCTTTCGTCCAGCGCAGTCACGATGTCGCCTTCCAGTTGGCGAACCAGTTCCGATGCTCTGGCAAAACCGAGTAAGAAATGGCGCTGGACCAGTCCAACGGAGGGGTCCCTGGTAGCCAGGATCAGTTTGCGGACATCTTCGAGTGTTGGTTCTTGATTTGGCACCGGCACCTCCGTTCAAGATCATCATTTAACACCCAGGCGGGGTGTCATGTAATTTCTGGTTGCTCAACCTTTTTGCGGGTCTCGGAGTTCGCGAAACCGCCGCCACAGACCCCGACTATTGCCTGGTCGGGGCGTTCTAGGAACAGAACGCATGACACTTTATCAAGTGTGCCTCAATGCTGTGCCAAGACAGTGTTCGGAAAATGCTTGAGGTTGGCACATCCGTTTATGTTCAGTCTTCAGCGAAGACTTCAGCACCATCATCCTCGTCGTCTAGCTCGCGCCACAACTTATGAATGTCCAATGGCATTCCATTTTTCAAAAGATCTAGTTCCTCTTCTGTCAACCATTTTTTCGCTGTAATTGCCCTTGCAGCCTCTAATGCTTTACTGGGCATCAAACCGTACCCTCCGGTCTCTAGCTCTATAAAAACTATACCAAGGTCGGACAGGTCCTCTTTGATTCGTTCTACAAAAGCGCCCTTCAGTTTCTTACGATTGCCCACCAACTTTAGGGTCTTTTCAGATATGCGGGCACGCGGAACACCTGATCTTTTGAAGATAACTGCGAGCAGCAAGGCGGCATCTTTAGCATCACGTAGGGGCATTTTTTCACTTCTTAAATTTGTTGCGAAGAATTTATTGTACTTTGTACTTGGGTTTAAAAGACCCTGATTTAGGAATAAATTAAAGGAACAAGAGCGTTAACTTGCAACGTCTTCTAGTCGGCTTGCGACCGCGATGTGAACGCTGCAAGAAGCATTCTCGCGCTCGGACATGGGCGTCTCACATGAGGAATCACCTCTCTTACCGCGCAAGCGGCAGCGTCAAGCTGGGTGTTCAAAAAGTTGGTTGCTGCCGAGAATCGTCTCTCGGGTGAAGAGCTAAATCAGCCCGGCATGTGCCTTCAGATATTGGGCAGTTTGCGGCAATCCGCTTTTTTCCAGCAACTCGATCAGCTCAACTGCGGAACGTGCCGGATGGCGCATCCGTGCGCGAACCCGCTTGATGACTTCCAGAGCTTCAAACGGACGCAGTTCGAGTTGGTTCATTACGAAGTCGTCTGGGTGCTGGGCCTCGATGCCGTGCTGTGCCAAAACAGTTTCCGGAAAATCTTTGAGGTTGGCCGTGACTATGGCATCTGCATGCCCTGCGATGGCCGCCGCCAACACATGCCGGTCGCCGGGATCGGGCAATACCAGGCTCTCGATGAGCGATGCGTAGTTCTCCACCAAGCAATCGGGAACGGCCTGGTTGACGAGCTCCAACAAAAGGGGAACTTTGGAGGCCAAGTCCGGCCGGTTGGCGATCAGATTGCGAGTCCATTCGTCATTGATTTTCGATGTCCAGCGTGCGTGATACAGACCGGCGGACGCCAAACTCAACAGCAGGTCGCGCAACAGATTCGGATACAGGACGTTGGCGTCCAGGATCGCCGTGTAGCGCGCCGAACCCGCCATCAGTAGCCCAAGCCCAACTCTTGCGAAAGATCCGTCAGACGCTGGAGCGCATCTTCCGACTTTTGCTTCTGCATCTCTTGGAAGCGCATCAGTTCCTGGAACTCAACCCGGCGATGGCGCCCGACCTTGCGGCACTTAAGCTCACCATCTTCAATCTGTTTGATTACGTAGGGGCGCGATACATTCAAGAAGCCAGCTACCTCTTGTGTGGTCAGCTCGTGCTTTTGCGGGATCAGCATGATGGGTTGCTGTTGCCCCATCAGACCCAGCAAATCGGCAATCGCACGCAGTGCCTGCGGCGGCAGTTCTATCGTCGGTGGCTGCTCGGCGAGGTCCCTCCCCTCCTCCACCAGGACGATCTTTGGCGCACGCGAGTGATCCAGCGCGGCCATGATGCAACGCTGTGCAGCTTTGGCCATTTCGGCTTCATGTGCATTGCTCACCGGCTCCAGCACGTTGTTTTGGCTCATCTTTAACCCCATGTTTTTGATCGTTTTGGCGTGTGCCAATACGGCCATCTTTTACTGTCGGCAAGTATAGTCACTTTCCAATTCACAAACGAAGCAAATGAAATTGTGACGTCATAACGTCATGTTTTAGAATCCTCTGAATGGAACAGGGAGCACCTATGGGTAAAGCTATTAACCAAGAGAGCATCAGTGCGTCGCCAACGTCGGACGTCGCTCCGGTGGCGCAGCCCCGAATGCGAGCACGAGGCCAAAAGCCAATGGTGGCCATGTCATTCAGGATCTCGCGCCAGGACTGGGAGCGCCTGCACCTGCTGGCCATGACGGATGGGGTCAGCATCAATACGCTAACCCTGCGAGGGCTGTCAAAAATGTTTGAAGAACGGGGACTTCCGGGAATCGTCAGTGGCTAATGAACTATTGATAGCTATATTGCTATCAATAGTTGAGAAAAAGTATTCATGTCTTTACGGTTCGCTACACCGTGAAGGACGCGGTTACCTACATGCACCAAAAGGAGATCGATCATTATGAAAACCAAAGTTAAGCCCATGCCCTCCCTAGAGAGTGATGCGGATGCTGAACGGTTCGTGGATACGGAAGACCTTTCGCACTACGATTTGTCCGGTTTCAAGCCAATGCGCTTTGAGTTTTAGCCGAAGACTGCATGTGATGAACATGCGCCTCCCTCAGAACTTGCTCGATGCTTTGAAGATCAAGGCGAAGTCCAGAGGGATGCCGTGTACGCGTTATGTCCGCTTGCTGCTTGAGAGCGACGTCGCGCATTGAGTTACTGACCTCCCAGGCCAAATCCCCGCCTAAGCGTGACGCGTCACAAAAATATGGAACAGCCTGTTGTACAAAGTGTTTGGACAGGATAGGTTATTGCTCTCATCGGGCCAACCTCGTTACGTGAGGGCTTGCCTCTCTTTTCAGTCCCCGGTTTTCCAGATGAAGAGCATCGGCATGGCTGGGTGTGTTAAGGTAACACCTAGTATTAATCTCAGGTGCAACGCCATGCCCCAGCCACACATCGCCGCAAAAACCGTATCCGTCAAGCTGGACGTGGGCACCCGCGCCCGTCTCGAAAGTTTGGCCGAGGCCCGGCATCGGTCTGCGCATTGGGTCATGCGCGAAGCCATTACACAGTATGTTGACCGAGAGGAGCGGCGTGAGGCTTTCCGGCAAGACACGATCAAGGCGTGGGATGAGTATTGCTCCACGGGACTGCATGTTACCGCCGACGAAGCCGATGCGTGGTTGGGCCAGCTTGAACATGGCAACGACGTCGAGCCCCCTGAATGCCACGTCTGATATGGTCAAGACTGGCGCTGCTCGATGTGCAGCGCCTTTATCGCTTCCTTGCTGATAAGAACATCGACGCGGCCAAGCGCGCCATCAAAACCGTGCGGCAAGGGGTGAAAGTTCTCGGGCATCAACCCGGTATCGGTCGTCCCGTTGATGACATGCCGGAAGAGTTCCGGGAATGGCTGATTGATTTTGGCGACAGCGGCTATGTGGCGCGTTATCGCTTCAATGGTGAAACCGTCATCATTCTGGCGGTGCGTCATCAAAAGGAAATCGGTTACCACTATTGACGTCCTCTCAGCCGTGAACGGCGGAGAGGACGTCAATACAAGATTGAATTACAACCAATGCGCTATGATCTGTCCTAAGGACAGATCATAGCGCATGACCTATACGATTAAAAAATCAGCGAGTTTTCCAGTTCCTCGGGCTCTTGCCGTCGAGCTGGGAAAGATCGGTTCGCCTGTCGTTTTACGATACGACATTGCTCGCATTGCCTGGCATCTGTACAAGTCACGTGTCTACGAAGGGCAGCCCCTTGCAATCAAGCTCGATGTGCTGGATACACGTGCGCTCTCCAGGATCGAAAAGACACTGCAAAACAACGGAATTTTGAAGTCGTTGCCTGGCGTTTCGGAGCTAGCGGCCTATGGCCTCATTGGTGGAAATCTCAATGACCACAATGCGATCATCTGTTCAATTGACCCGTTTTGCTATCTGTCTCACCTCAGCGCCATGGAGTTCCATGGTCTGACTGATCGGCTGCCTGAGCAGATCTATGTTTCTACCCCTGCTAGTGCTGATTGGAAAACCTTCGCGACTGAACGGATGGAGAAGGACTTCGGGGAAGAGTGGGGGGCTTATAGCGGCAGCGGCCTCCCTCAGCTCGGACGCACCACTGTGACAAAGATTGGCAAGCGCCCCTTGAATCGCTATGCCAGCCTTCACCATGGCGCGTTTCGAACCTTTAAGGATTCCCCGGTTCGCGTGGCCACTCTAGGACGGACCTTTCTGGACATGCTGCGTGAGCCTGGCCTTTGTGGCGGCATCTCGCATGTGCTGCAAGTTTTCAAAGAGCATGCCGCAGTCAACAAGCGTTTGATTTTTGACGAGCTGGATCAGCATGGCTCAAAAATTGACAAGGTGAGGGCGGGGTTCATCCTGGAAGAGGTTTGCGGCCTGCGTGATCCGCGCATCGAATCCTGGTTGAAGTTTGCTGCCCGCGGTGGTTCCAGGAAGCTGGATGCGGCGGCGGATTACGACCCAAAGTTCTCCGAACGATGGATGCTTTCCATCAACACAGAAACAGGCATTGAATGAGTGCAATTGATCTCACCGCATGGGTTGATGAAGAGCTGCGGCCAGAGCGGAAAGTCTTTCGGCAAGCCGTGCAGCTCGTTCTACGGGCGATTGCGCAGTCACCGAGTCTGTCGGCGGTCATGATCATGAAGGGGGGCCTGCTTCTGGCAGTCCGCTATCACAGCAGCCGTTTTACCAGGGACATCGACTTTTCCACGTCTAAACGCCTCCAGGAGGTTGATCTCCCGGCCCTCTTGGCCACTATTGCCGAGGCCCTGACAGCGGTATCGGCTGACAATGAACACGCCATGGCCCTGCGGTTGCAGTCGCATGAAATCAAGCCACCGAACCGGCCAGGCGTTAATTTCCCAACACTTCAGATGCGTATCGGGTATGCCAGTCGCCTGGAGCCCAAGTCATTGAAGCGACTGGAATCAACGGGTTCCACGCAAGTCGTCCAGGTGGACTACAGCTTCAACGAATGGGCCAGCGGCCGGGAGCAGCAAGAGGTCGATGGTGGTCATCTGTTGATGTACACCTTTCATGACCTGGTTGCCGAGAAGTTGCGATCCGTCCTGCAGCAACCGATTCGTGGCCAAGGACGGCCACGGTATCAAGACATTTACGACATCTTCTTGTTGCTTGGCACGGCGGTAGATGATGGCGATAAGGCCATCATCCTGACCAAGTTGTTTGAGGCATCCAA
>Ga0364881_10596_pt1 | contig 17056 bp, 9 predicted proteins | sample ExccelJu500001D4_5_FD_206923 | JGI IMG/M metagenome (GOLD analysis project Ga0364881, IMG submission 206923) | Enriched cells from Trout Bog Lake Hypolimnion, Wisconsin, USA - BchlTB.July30.5000.01.D4 | ecosystem: Environmental > Aquatic > Freshwater > Lake > Hypolimnion/Profundal zone | place...
GAAGGTCAGGTTCAAGACTGTGCTTGAGCTGACGGCCACCGGAGTTCCAAACCCATTGTTGCTGATGCTGCAGGTCCCGTCCGAGTCCTCCACGAAACTGCCCACCGCGTAATTTTGCGGGGACCAGTTTCCGCCCGGACTGGCCACATATTCTTCCGTGATGTAATAATTTCCCGCCGCCGGCATTCCGAGATTGTAACTGCCGCCGTTCTGGGTCACCGCGAAATCACCGATGAAACTGCCGTACCCCGAGGGAGCAGACCAGGCCCGCACGATAATGGGGTTGGAAGCGTTCACCACCGCCCCGGCCACCGCATAGGTCACCGTGCCGGAAAGAGTGTTGACACATGCCCCATAACGGTTGTTCCCGTTGATGGTGATGTTTTGCGTCGCCACGGGATTGAGATTTACCGCCCCCAGGTTCGTGACCGGATCGCAGGTGGTGATCGCCCCGTTATTATTAGGATTTTCAAAATAATAGGCCTGCAGGTAGGCCTGGGTGAGGGTAGTGGGGATAGACTGGCTATAGGAACTGTTGTTGACCGTTACCCCGTGACCGTTGCTAAGGGGGATGGTGTAGCCCGAGTCCGCATAGGCAGTGATAAAGAGCGGATTCTGAGAACTCACCTCACCCGGTCCGCTGTAACTAATGGTCCCCGTCACTCCCTGTATCAGATAGCTATCGGTGAAGCTAAGGTTGATCGTGGTTGTTCCTGTGAGGGCAATGGTTGTGGCGGCTCCGAACAGGTTGGTGTTGCCCGTGCTGTTATAGACCATGTAGGAATCCCCCGCATTGGGTCCGCTGTTGTGGAAACTTGAATTAGACGAGAGGAAAGCGGAAAGCAGGTAATTGCCCGGGCCCGCCATCGTCACCGCGTAGGTACCACTGGGGACAGCGGAAGCAGTCGCTTCCTGTCCGTTACCATTGTTATTATTGTTGTTGCCGCAGATGAGGCATGTGCTCGCGTAGACCAGGAGATTCATCCCGGAGGTTGATTTGGTCCCGTTGTAGGTCACCGTTCCCTTGATGATATAAGGACCGCCTGGAGTAGGGGTCGGGGTGGGGGAAGCCGTAATGGTAGAAGTCGGCGTGGAGGTGGGCGTCATCGGTGTGCCTGTAGGGATTAGTGTATTCGTTAATGTTGAGGTGATACTGGAGGTCGGGGTCAAAGTCGGGCTTTGGGTGGAGGTATTGCTTGCCGTATTGGTGATGGTCCATGTCATCGTAGAGGTTGTCGTACTGGTCGCCGAGCCCGTTTCGGTATTACTGGGTGTTGATGTGCTGGAAGCCGTAAAACTACTCGTGGGGGAGTCGGTAAAGACAAGGGTATTGGTGCTGGTGACGGTATTTGTGGCCGTGGAGGAAGCAGTGGAAGTGGATACGAAAGGTGTGTTGGTTTCGGTTAAGGTGGGGGTATTAGTCGGTGTAATTGTGATCGTGGGTGTAACGGTCGGCGTAAAGGTATTAGTGGGTACGTTGGTGGGAGTTGGCGGGGGCGCGGGGCAGGTTCCATTGGCATCGGCCGTTGTGGGATCATAGGCGTAATAGGGCAATGAGGTGTTTACCCGGAAAAGGAATAGAGGACCCGTGGGACCCGGCGGAATAAGGCCAAAAGGCTGACTGGGATTGATCACCTGTATCCAGGCATGGCCGTTGGCCCCTGCCGCCCCAAGGCTGACGCAATAAACATCACCTGCTTGTAAATAAGAAGGAGAAATTCCAGCGGCTTGTTTAGACGCGTTGGAGGTGGAAAGAAAAGTCGCCGGAACACTGTCGAAGCCGACCAGAGGTCCATTGCCGAGGTAGGCGATCCCGTTGGAACCCTCCGCCGTCAGGGCAAACCCGCCCGCCACGGTCCCCGAGCCCAAGTCCGTTCCCGCGGGGGTCGCACTCAAGCTGTCCGATTGAAAAGTGAAAAATACATTCCCGCCATAGGAGGAGGTATCCACTACATAACAATTTCGGATCACCGATCCCATGGTTACCCAGATGTCACTCACCCCTCCTGCATTGATGTCAGACTGAACCGCCCCCAGCGCCAAGGCCTGATGGTTAGCAGCGTTGTTCAATTGGAACGACATCAACCGGGCCAAACCTTGGGGAACCGAGATGGAAAAGTCCACTTCCCCTGAATCCGACGCCGTGCTGAAGGGTCCCGCCACGCCCGTGACCGCGGCCATATTAGGCCCCGTTACCTCGTAATAAACCTCGTTGCTAGGGACCCCCAACAAGCTGGCTTTGACCTCTTTGGAAACCGGGAGAGAAACGGAAAGGGAAAAACCCTTTGCCGGCACTTCCGGCGAGGTGGGGGAAACTTTTCCCTGACAACCCCAATGGACGACGAGAGCCAACGTAGCGAAGACCATTCCAAAGCCACTGAGGAGAGTTCTCCCAACAAGACGTTTGAGGGTAGGATGGACGCCCTTCCAGGGAATCATAAGCTCACCTCGTAATAGGTCCCCAAGGTCAAACGGCCGTATTCCACATTGACTCGGTCACCAAGGCTGTCATAGGAACCGTTCTGCCAGAGCACAAAGTCATAGCCTGCGGAAAACTTTAGATGGGAGGATGCGTCGAGTTTAAGACGGTAAGAGGGTTCCAGGCCCAAGAGAAAACCGCCCCCGTCATAAAGCGGGTCGCTTTCGGGATAATCGTTGGCCAGAATATATTTCGCCCGCCCCAGGAGAGTGAAATCGCCGAAGGCGTAGCTGGGTGTTAAATAGAACCGGGCGCCCAGGGAATCATTGGAGCCGGAGACAAGTTGACCGTTGACGGCCGACTGGGTTGGAAGAAAATACTGCGCCCCCGCCTCAAAGGAAAAGGCCTTGGGATTTGACCAGCAGTAAGAAGCGTTCAGGTTGGGTCCCATCTCCAAAAGATTGGAACCGTTCAATTGGGTGGGTAGGAAATAAAAAGCCGACAACCGGATGACATCGCTTTGGCCGCCACTATGGTTCACCAAGCGGTTCAAGGAAAGGAATACCGAATCCCCCAGTTTTAATTGCTCAGTTAAACTGCCCACCTGGCCGTAATAGGGGTTGAAAGCTCCCGTATACATATAACCCGCCGCCATCGCGAATTGTTCCCCTCCCGCCTGGAGGGAAAGCCCGTAAAGCAGGCTGGTCCCGAATCCCCTTCCCCGGTAGTCGCTATCGATGAATTCCGTTGGCACGATGGAATTGGATTGTTCGGTCTCCCAAGCGGGGTCTCCAGTGGGAATATTGATTCCGACACTCAAGAGGGAAGGAAGATTAAAACTTTTGAAATCGGTCTCAAAGCCTAATACCGTGTCCGAAAAATGCCTTAAGGAGAGGGTTTCAGTCCCGTCTGCCGAATCGGTATAGTCCCCGGCGGCATATTCGGTTTGGGCAAAAATCCGGCCGCCAGTCCAGGGGATGGCCGACAAAGTGAGGGGGGTTAAAAGCTCCCAGCCGTTATCGGGAAAGGAAGGTGAACTATTGGTTTCCCATCCCACACCCTGAGCGCCAATGTCCAAGGTCCCCCAAGGGACCGGGGTTTTGGCCGGTGAATCTTCGGCTTGGGCCAAAAGGAGTGAATCCTTTCCGAAAAGGGCCAGGACTAAAACGACAAAGCAAAAGCCTCGAAGAGATCGAAGCAAGAAAGAAACTTTTTGTTTCATAAAAGCGGTAGGGATCATGGCACAGCCTCCCCGGGCGGGACCACGACATGAATATTAAGAGTTTGTTGGGCCTGGGTCAGGTTATTTTCCCCGTTGATTAAAATTCCCCCGACGAATTGGTTGTTCAAATCGCCCAAGGCCGAGTTGGTCTGTAAAACCGTTGAGCCGTTTCCTTGCGATCCCGGAGAGGGGCTATTGGAGGAACCGGTGGTTGGATTTTCACTCCCATTGGTGTTCCCGCTGTTCCCATTGGCGCCGCTGTTGGTGTCCGAGGTAGTTTCATTATTATTCCCAGTTCCATTCGAATTGGCCGTCGTGCTGTTGGTACTCTGTGAGGTGGAACCTGTCCCATTGTTGTTTTGCCCGCTCGTATTAGGCGCCAGTCCCTTTTTACCGTTGGAACTGGAGCCTTGATCGCTCGAGCCTTGGCTGTTAGAAACGGAACTGGGGACGTGAGTGAAATGGGCCCTTTGGCCCGCTGCAATGGTGATTTCTTTTTGTCCCATTCGCGTGTAGACCGAACCCTCGAGAACGTTTACGAACAAGGAATGCGTTTTGGGTAGGTATTGAATCGCGAATTCCGTTCCCCGGACGCCGCAAACCACCCCACCGGCTTGGATTTCAAAAGAGGATTGGGTGGAAGTCAGCTTCTTGACCTTTGCCAACAAATGACCGACTAAAAGCTTGAACTGCAGTATCTTGTCCAGTTCGGACGGCTTTTGAAGTTTGGCAATGGTCATTGACGATTCCGGGGCAATTTCCAGTTCGGAACCGTCAAACATCACCAAAGTGGCCTTGGATTTTTTTCCAGTGGTGATGCGGTCGCCTTCGTTTACCTTGGAATGGGTGTGGGCATTTCTGGCCTCTGTCTGCGATGGCCTTAAAATCTTTACCTTACCTTGGACCGTGGCGAAATAAGCCTGGGTGGAGGAATCATCTATTGCGGACCAGGAAGGTCCAACGGCCGAGCCAACCCCTAACAAGAATAATAAGGGAATTTTTTGAAACTTCATTAACCGTCGCTTTCGGTTTTAAAGTTAAAACAAGGAATATGGCTCAATTCTACCGGAATTCTGATTCTATTTTTGAAAAAAAACTATCAAATTGAGCCTAAATTAGGTCAATTCCACGTTTACAGGAACGGGATGGATTTGTACCCTTTATGAGATCGTAAAATCAAAACTTTTCTTAAACCCTATCCAAGTAAGCCATCAATTCATGAAAATCCGGCAATATGGTTTCCGCTCCGACTTCCCTGAGGGCTGTTGCTTCCCTATCCCGGGCAATACCGATGAACTTCCAACCCAAGGCTTTGGCCGCCCGGACATCCCAAATCCAATCACCGACGTAAACAATTTTTTTAAACTCGTGGACTTTGTAAAAGGTTTTGGCTTTTTCGAGACTTGCTCCCAAAATCCCCTCACGGGTTTCGCCGTCGTCGGAGGATCCCAAAGGGACTTTGCCGATCTCGAATCCCGCGCTGTTTAATTTGAAGCGCGCCGAAAATCCCCAATTTCCAGTTCCTACTGCGGATTTCCAAGTCTCATGATTTAAAAGACTGTCCCAAAGTGCCTTTGCCCCGGCATGGGCTTTGAAAGGCTCACTTGCATACTCCCTCTCCAGCCACAGTGCCATATTTTCTTTGAAGAGTAATATTTCTTTTTCTGAGGCCATCCGCGCGAAGCGTTCTTCGGCGATCTCATTGAGGATTCCTGAATCCGTGGAGTTGACATATCCCGACCAATTGTCCGGGATCGTCAGGCCGAAAACTTCTTGGACGGTCCGAACATAGGCTTTATCGTTTCTCTTCGGGTGGTGTTTGATAAGGGTTCCATCGATATCGAAAACGACCAAATTCATTAAAGGCTCCCCGCCTTGGACTCGAACCATCGAACAGTAAATTTTGAGCGAACCTTTCAAACTCCGGGAATACTGCTCATTTTGCCTTTGGAAATTGTAATGGAAAAACCCTCAACAGAGCTTTTGAGCCTCCGGTTAAGGATGGGCAACCGAGTCGGGCGAAGGTTGGGGAGTTGGAGCCGTCCCGCTCCAAGGGATGAGGCCCTTTTTGATCAAATCGTGGGCCAGGAGCCTAGCGAGAAAAAAATGGCCGTCGGGATTCATGTGGTTATTTCCCCCTATTTCACTGAGGGGAAAATAGGAAAGTTGAAGGGCCGTCATCTCGTCGTTGTCATCCAGGAAAGGGATCTTATATTTTTGAGCCAGGTCCGCCCAAATCCGTGGGTCTTCCACCAAAGCGTCGATTCCCGTATGAGTGGACCAAAGCAACAATCGCACCGGCTGACCGGAGGAATTTTTTATGGTAGAAAGCTTCTGGTTCAAAAGGTCTAAGGGTTTTCCATACATTTCGACTAAAGGTTCGTGGATATCGGGGTCGGAAAAAAGGGCGTTATCAAAGACGAAATTATTGCCCTCCACATGGACAAGATGCTTGGCCTTGCAGAGGTCGTAAAACTTTCTCGGGGCCCCACTGGGTATCCTCGGCGCGGGCGGATGCAGCATATATTCGATGTCGTTAGTGGCCGCGGGGATTCCTTCCGGCGTAATGGGCCGAAGGAAATAAAACTTGAAGGGAAACTGCCCTTCCGTCGAGGGCGGCTGCATGATAATCACCAAATCGACGTCTTCTTTTTGAGCGACTGGCGGAACGCGATAATAGGGCCATAGGAACAACGGAATAGAGGCGGAATCCGAATATTTAAAAACCTCGAATTTGACGGGAGCATCATCCAGTGCGGCGAGGGTATTGAGCTCCAGTTCCAACCGGCGGGTGAAAGTGACTTCGGGTGGATATTGGCCACCGGTGTGGGTATTGAAAGTGGTCGGAAATTGGTAGCCGACCATCATGGCCGACCTGGAGTCCCCCACCAAAAGAATCCGAAAGGTGTGGGGCGGTTTATGGAAGGGAGGTTCGATGGTGCCCATATCGCCATTGACATCCTGGTTGCCGTACAAATCGCGGAAGGAAGTAATCATGTTCCAAAGGGGGTTGCCAATATAAAGCTTTCTCGGTTCCAAGGGATCGGAAACGAATCCTACCGGAAGAAGGAGTCCCAATCGATTGAAGGAAGCCAGCCACATTCCCGGGTCGGGTATTTCATCACCCCAAACCGAAGTGAAAGAAACGGGCTGGTTTTGCGGTAACAAGCGCTGCAGGGGGGCCTTATCGCCACCTTGAAGCGCGTAAAGATAATCCCCGCTCGCGGTAAGAGCTATGACAGTCCCTGTGGTGGTGGCCACTGAAACCGGGCCCGAGAGGGCGCCATCTTTCCAATCGAAAGCAAAAACCTGCGACTGCGGGTTGACGTCCAGGTACAAGCGGTTATTAGAGACGCAAAGAACGTCCGGATGTCCAGAAATCCCCGCCCCGAGAGGGACCAAAAATACTTGGCCTGTTTTTAAATCCAGTCTCTTCAACGAAGCTTTTTCGGGCTGGGTGAAAAAAAGGGAATCGGCCCCTGGAAGATAGGCCATATCCTGAATGCCCGCCATGGAAACCAGTGAAGCGGGGCCTTCGGCTTGGGTGGTGGGTGAACTTCCCGCGATAGTGGAGACGATCCCCTTCGTCAAATCAATAAGTCGAAGCAGCTTATTACCGGAATCATAAACCACCAATTGTTCCCCCTCGCGGTAAACAAGGGCTTGTGGCTGGTTGAAAAGAGCGGAGGCCAAAGGTCCATTCTGCTTTCCAGACTTGTCCTGCCCGGTGAGGGTGGTGACCGCATTTTTTTGGTCCAGGTGTATCTCCCGGATACGGTTATTTCCCGAATCAGCCACAAAGAGACGGGTGCCGTCCGAACTGGCGGCCATGCCCAGGGGTTTTTTGAAAAGAGCCGAAGTAAAACTTCCGTCCCGGAAACCCGCTGATCCTCCCCCGGCCGCCAAGGCGAGGACGCAAGACACCGGCTGAAGGGTCCATCCCATTTGGGGAAGAATAATTCCCAGACATAGGACAGGAAGCAAATACCGGTGATGGAAATTTCGTTTTCTTTTTTGAACCATGGGTGTGGGGTCCTTTTGATTCTCCGGAAGAATAAATATTTCCGACCTTGAGATGAATCGAAAAGCAAAAAGCCGTGAAAGTTTCGGCGATTTTTAGGAAATCCGGCTTTCGGATCTCAAACTATTCGATGAGTTCCCCATCGGTTTCTTTGCCTTTCATCGGTTTGGAGGCGTCCAATCCGGCAGGTGGAACGCCGGGGAGGGGAGGTTTCGGAATTCCTGGAGGCGGCAAAGGAGGTTTGGGTGCTCCTGCATCCAACTTCATTCCATCAATATTATCCAAATCAACGGTTCCTTTAGGCGGTGTCGTCGGTTTCACGCTGGTCGGAATGACCTTGGGTGCGGCGGGCGGCATCCCAGGCAAACCCATTCCCGGAGCGCCCAAAGCGGGAGGAATGGAAGGCGCCGCAGGTTTCGGAGCTATCGGTGGAGCGCCAATAGGTGGAGTCGGAGGTTTAGGAGCGGTAGGCATGCCGGGAATGGGGATTGGAGGCTTCGGCGCGGTAGGCATACCGGGAATGGGGATAGGAGGTTTCGGTGCCCCCACGAGAGGAGAGGATGGAATAGAGGGCCCGGTGCCTGACCCAATACCTGATGTCCCCGAAGCGGAGGGGACGGGGGGCTCGGCAGGTTTCTTTTCCATCAAAGAATCCAAAAAGTTGGAAGTAGACGAAGGAGGTTTTAATCCTGGCACCGTCGGGCGGTTGAGACCTCCACCCGTCGGACTTGGAGGCGCGGGAGAAGGCGGCAAGGGGGGCTTCACTCCTATCCCTGGTGAGCTTGGCGAACCTGCAGCGGGATTAGGAACAGCTGATGGAACGCCGGGCGCGGTTGGAGGAGAAGGAATGGCTCCTGGAACCAAAGGAGGCGGTTTAAGGCCGGGGGCAGTAACCGGCGGGACTTTGGATATGAGAGAATCCAGCAACCCAGGTGTAGTTGGTTTTATTCCGGGAACCCCGGGAGAGGGAGGGATAGGGCCCAATGGTTTTGGGGGGGGCTCCAAGTGGGGAAACAGCCGGTTTGGGAAAGCCCATTCCGGGCACGGCAGCCGGTGGAATCGCGGGCGATGACCCGATGGAAGGTGCGGGCTTTTGTCCAAGTCCTGCGGGGGGGGGGGGCGGAAACCTCTCCCGGTTTTTTGATCTTCATCGGGAAGGTGAGAATCAAACGGGTACCGGGATCGCCTTTTTCTGCCACGGCTCCGCCGCCATTGGCGGCCAAAATAGTTTTTACCAGGGCGAACTTGAGACCCGTTCCAGCCAATTGGGTCGAGGCCGGGTGCTTGGGATCATAAAACTCATCGAACAACCGAGGCAGGCTTTCGGGGACGACAATCAAGCCCGGGTCCTGAACCGTGACCTTTACATTGTCGCCAATAGCTTCCACCGTGATGGGGATACTGGATCCGCGCGGGGCGTCCTTGATCATCTGAAGGTAAAGAATATTCCATAACTGAGTAAATCGTCGGCGTACGACGGGAACGTTCGGAACGGTTCCCTTGGTCTCGACTTTCATTTTGATGTTTTTCACTTCGGATTGGGCCTGGAAGTTGAAAGCCAATCCTTCGATTTCCGAAGCCAAGTTGATGTCCTCGTATTGGGCCTTGGCCTGTTCGATTTCAACCTGGTAGATGTCCACCAGGTCATTGATAAATTTTTCCAGCCGGGCTGACCGGTTGATGACCATCCCGAGAAATTCCTGCTGCTTCTCGCTGATGCCGCCTTGGGTGGCTCCCAGGGCCGAGGAAACATAGCCTTTAATAATGCCCAAGGTCGTTTTTAATTCTTCCGACATGGTACGGATGGCCGCCGCCCGCACTTGCGAAACCTGGATGGCCGAAGAAGCCGCCACAACCGAAAGCAGCTTGCCTTCCATTTCCTTCAACTGGGTTTCGAACTGTGACTGTGCCTGAGTGAGTTTCTTCTGGACCTCAGCCTTCCCTTCTTCCGCGGTGGCGGCCTGGCCTTTCAGTTTCGCGATTTCAGTCTTGGCCTGTTCGGTTTGGCCCCGGAGCCCCTCGGACATGCTTTTCAAGGCGTCGAGTTCTTTGAGTTTGTCGTTGAGCTGTTGGTTTTTCTCATTCGCCTCGTTCTTGGCGGCGTTGGCCTGTTGCTGGGCGGCGGCAACCTGATTGGCGGCTTCCTTGGATTTTGCTTCCACTTCAGTACGGCCGCGCCTTAGCGCTTCTTCCGTTTCCTGAGCGGCTTGTTGCCTATCCTGCTCCAACTTTTGAAGAAGAAGGGAAGCCGACTGAACCATTTGTCCCACCTCGTCGTTGCCGTAGGCCTTGGCTGATTGGGCGGAAATTTCCGCGTTTCCCTGGGCGGCGTTTAAAACCAGGGCGCTGGCCTTGCGCAGGGGCTTGAGGATCATTCCCAAACAAAGGGAACCCACCAAAAGAATCCAGCCCAGGGACGCGACCGCGGCGACGCCGATCAAAAAGCCGGTAGGATCCTGGATGATTTCCTGTAATCGTTGGACCCCGGAGTGGGTGATCGGTGTTGAAACTGGCGAGGGCGGCTGCAGAATCGAGAAAGGAACGATGTGGACGATACCGAAGGCCTTGAGGCCCACGTAGGAATAAACCGCCGCAGAAGTCGGAGGGTTCAGTTCCGAGCCGCTTTGTTTACCTATCAGGGCCTGTTGCACATGGGTGAGCCAAGTTTCTTGGTTCGGATTAAAAGCGGTCTGCAATTTGGCGGGGTTGGAATGGTAAAAGTATTGACCCGAATCGGCGTCGAGGAGAAATATTTCCCCGCTTTTAGGATCGATGGCCCGGAAGAAATAGGAGAGATTGAGGACCGCCTGGACGAGTGTATGGGAATCCAGAGGAATGGAGAAAATAAAAGCCGGATAGTTGAGCCTTTGAGTGTAGAAAAGGTCCGTCTTGCCGCCGTTCTCCTTGAATTTGGAAATCATTTTTTGGAATTCTTCGGAAGACCCATAGGTAGGATCGGCCAATTGGGCGGTGGCCGGAATGGTCTTTTGCAGTTTGCCGTCCATCGACAATACGGCGACTCCCTCCAGACCTGGATGGGATTTCACGAAATTGTCCAAATCCGCGTCCGTGTGGTTGGCCACCAACCCCGAAACGTTTTGGTAAGTCCCTTCGATGGCGGCCTTGAGAGTGGAGGCCATGGTGGAAAGCTGGGACTGAAGAATCGAGATGGTGGTCTGCAGGGCGTTGGTATTCACAGTGGTGACGGGAGCCGGGGCAGGTTTTTGATTATAGGCCATCCAATAATAGACGCCCGCCAACACCAGCAGGGGAAGAACCCCGATAAGGAAAAGGGTGAGGAAATATTTACTTTTCACTAATCGCCCCTCCCTCGCTCTCTTCATCCTTCGGCACGTTGATCACCGAAACTAGCCGGTCATCGTCGCCCATTTTAATCAAACGAACGCCTTGCGCCAAACGTCCCGTGGTTTTTATTTCCTTTACCCTTTGGCGGATGACCTTCCCTTCCTTGGTCATGGCGATGATCTCGTCCTCATCCCCCACCGAAGTGATACTGATGGCCAGTCCGTTCTTAGCGGTTGTTTTGATATTGAGGATTCCCTTGCCACCTCTCCCCTGCCGGCGGTAGGCGGACAGTTTGGTACGCTTGCCATAGCCCTTTTCGGTGGCGGTTAAAAGCGACATTCCCTCGTGGATCACTTCCATGCCGATCACGAGGTCGTTTTTAGCCAAGCGGATTCCCCGGACGCCTTTTCCGGCCCGTCCCACTTCCCTCACCTGCTTTTCCTGGAAGCGGATGCTCTTCCCCTGTTTAGTGGCCAAAAAGATGTCCTGCTTTCCGTCGGTGATCCAGGCGGACACCAAGCTGTCCCCCTTGCCCAGGGTAATGGCAATGATGCCGCCGGTCCGGGGTTTGTCAAAGGCGGAGAGTGACGTGTTTTTAATCAGGCCGTCTTTGGTGGCCATGAGGATAGCCAGCTTTTCGTTGAATTCCTTAACCGGCAAGACGGCGGAAATCTTTTCGCCTTCGCCGAGCTTCAGCACGTTGGCTAGAGCCGTACCCTTGGCGTAACGGGAGGATTCGGGAATCTCATAAACCTTCAGCCAATGCACCTTGCCGAAACTGGTGAAGATGAGAAGGAAGTCATGGGTGGAAGCCGTGTACATTCGCTCGATGAAGTCTTCTTCCCGCATCGTCGCGCCCGCCACGCCCTTGCCGCCCCGGCGCTGCTTGTGATAGGAGTCCACGGGAATGCGCTTGATGTAGCCCGCGTGGGATAGGGTGATGACCCCTTGTTCGTCCTCAATGAGGTCTTCCACTTTAAGGTCTTCGGCCTTTCCAATAATCTCGCTTCGGCGGGGATCGGCGTACTTGGTCTTGATTTCGGTAAGCTCATCCTTGATGACCTGCCAGAGCTTTTTCTCGGATCCCAGGATGCCCTTGAGCATTTCGATGGTCTTGATGATTTCTTTGTATTCTTCCTCGATTTTTTTGATTTCCAAATTGGTCAATTGGCGCAGTTGCATTTCCAGGATCGCCTGGGCCTGAATGGGCGAAAGCTCGAAGTTACTCACCAGGGCCGCCTTGGCTTCGTCGGTAGACTTACTGGCGCGGATGGTCTTGATGACCTTGTCTAGGTTGTCGATGGCGATGCGCAAACCCTCAAGGATATGAGCGCGCTTCTCGGCCTTGTCCAAATCAAACTTGGTGCGGCGGATGACGACTTCCTTGCGATGTTCCAGGTAGTGGTAAAGCAGCCCCTTCAGGTTAAGGACTCGAGGTTGGCCGTTGACAAGGGCCAGCATGATGATGCCGAAAGATGTCCGAAGAGAAGTTTGGGTGAGCAGGTTATTCAGAACCACCTGGGCGTTCATATTCTTGGAAACTTCAATCACGATGCGCATGCCGTCGCGGTCGGACTCGTCTCTCAGGTCGGTAATGCCTTCCATCTTTTTGTCACGGACCAACTCGGCGATCTTCTCGATCAATTGGGCCTTGTTCACCTGATAAGGAAGTTCGGAGACGATGATACGTTCCCGGTCTTTCTTATCGGTTTCCACCGCGGCTTTGGCCTGCATGCGGACCGATCCGCGTCCCGTGGTATAAGCCTCGACGATTCCCTCCCGGCCGAGGATAAAACCTCCCGTTGGAAAATCCGGACCATGAATGAATTTGATGAGATCTTTGACCGTGGCTTCGGGGTGGTCAATCAAATGCATCAAACCGTCGATCACTTCCCCCAGGTTATGGGGCGGAACGTTGGTGGCCATTCCGACCGCGATCCCGGTGGAGCCGTTGACGAGGAAGTTGGGGAAGGCGCAGGGCAGGACCAGGGGTTCTTCGCGGGTATTGTCGTAGTTGGGGACGAAATCGACGGTATTCTTGTCGATGTCCTTCAGAAGCTCTTCGGCCAAGGGCGACATGCGCACTTCGGTATAACGTTCGGCGGCGGGTGGGTCCCCGTCGATGGATCCGAAGTTCCCCTGTCCGTCGACCAGCACGTACCGCATGGAAAAATCTTGGGCCAAGCGGACGATGGTGTCGTAAACCGAGGCGGTTCCGTGGGGATGATAGTTTCCGGTCACGTCGCCGGTTACTTTTGCCGATTTGCGGTAGGGTTTGCGCGAGGTCAGGCTTAAGTCGTGCATGCCCATGAAAATGCGACGGTGGACCGGCTTCAAACCGTCCCGGACGTCGGGAAGCGCCCTTCCCACGATGACGCTCATGGCGTAATCGAGGTAGGAATCCTTCATTTCATTTTCGATGTCCGTCGGGATGATATTCCCGCGGTTTATGTCGCCGCCATCCCCATCACCCGCGGGGGCCGCCTTCCCGCCTTTTACGGGCGGAGGGGTCCCTTCTCCAAAATCCGGGGGTAGCTCGGGGGATTCTTTTTCGGTTTCCTTTTTTTTCTTCGGCCTGGCCATGTTTTTCCTTTGCTTCGTTAAGAGTCTTGAATGATTCCTTTTTGGTTCTAAGTTTTTGAAAGGCTTTGATTATCTCAAAACTTAAAACTTTTTATGTGTCGAGGTTTCTCACCTGTTTCGCGTAAGTCTGGATAAAGTTCCGCCGCGGTTCCACCTGGTCGCCCATGAGGACGTCGAAGGTTTTATCCGCTTCCACCGTGTCTTCCAGCTTGACCTGCAAGAGGGTGCGCTTTTCCGGGTCCATGGTGGTTTCCCACAATTGTTCCGGATTCATTTCTCCCAAGCCTTTGTAGCGCTGGATGGCGAGCCCCTCTTTGCCGAAGTCCTTTACTTTCTCGACGAACTCATACATGGATTCCAAAAAATAATCGTGGCCGCTGTTGACGATGACATACTGGGGCTTGATTTCCTTAATTTTAGAATCGGATTTATCCTCTCTTTCCGCGGGAAAGAGTTCGGCGACTTCCACGCCGCGGCTGTCCATCCGCTTGAGGATATCTTCCAGTTGCTTTACCTCAGCCATGTCCTTGATGGCTTTCACCTTGATCATGTCCTTTACGTCACGGCCGGTGTCGTAAACGAAATCCATGCCCTCGTCGGCGGACTTCCCCTTCTCGGCGGCCTTTTTCATGTCCTTGAGCTTTTGCTTCACTTTCTCGACCTTATCGTCCTTCTCGCTTTCGGTATAAGCGTGGTCGATGCCGATGGGACTTTCGATCTCATAAAGAGGTTTTTTCTTCTTGCCGGTAAGGGCTTCCAAAAATTCCTTGAGGTTGAGGCCAGCTTTTTGAAGAGCGGCACCGATGGATTCCATCCGAATCAGGTCCGAAACCAAGTCCTTCAATTTTTCCTGGGGAAATTCGGTGCGGGCCTTACCCTTGAGGCGATAGAGTCTTACCCCTTCCATCCCCTCCTGCAGGAGGAAACGGGTCATATCGGGCTCGGCTTGCAGGTACATTTCCTTCTTGCCCCGCTTCACCTTGTAAAGAGGCGGTTGGGCGATATAGATATAGCCGTTTTCCAAAAGAGGTTTCATTTGGCGGTAGAAGAAGGTGAGAAGAAGGGTGCGAATATGGGAACCGTCCACGTCGGCGTCCGTCATGATGATGATACGGTGATAACGGGCCTTCTCAACATTGAAATCGTCCTCGCCGATGCCGGTGCCCATGGCGGTTATAAGGGTTCGGATTTCGTCATTGTTCAGGATCTTGTCAATGCGGGCCTTCTCAACGTTTAAGACCTTGCCCTTCAGGGGCAAGATGGCTTGGAACTTCCGGTTTCTTCCCTGTTTGGCCGAGCCTCCGGCGGAGTCCCCCTCCACCAGGTAGATTTCGCTCTTCGCCGGATCCTCTTCCTGGCAGTCCGCCAGCTTTCCGGGAAGCGACGAGATTTCCAGCGCTCCCTTTCGGCGGGTCAGGTCTCGGGCCTTCCTCGCGGCCTCGCGGGCCTTGGCGGCCATGAGGGATTTTCCCACAATGCGCCGGGCCACTGTTGGATTCTGCTCAAAAAATGTCCCCATTCCGTCGTTGCAAGCCTGGCGGGTGATGCCCTCCACTTCCCCGTTGCCCAGCTTGGTCTTGGTTTGTCCCTCGAACTGCGGGTCGGGAACCTTGACGGAGATGACCGCCGTCAGCCCTTCCCTCACGTCGTCGCCCGATATGGGCGGATCCGATTCCTTGATGAGGGAATTTTTTTTGGCGTAATCGTTGATGGTGCGCGTCAAGGCGGAACGGAAACCCTGGACGTGGGTTCCCCCTTCCACGGTGTTGATGTTATTGACGAAGGAGAAAACCGTTTCGGCGTAGGATTCGTTGTACTGGATGGCGACTTCCACCATCACCTTGTCTTTTTCCTTCTCGAAATAAAGCGGCGTGGCGAAAAGAGTCTCTTTGCTCTCGTTCAAGGCCTTGACGAACTGGATGATCCCCCCGTTGTACTGGAAAATCGATTCTTTGCCCTTCCCTCTTTCATCCGTCAACTTGATATAAATGCCTTTGTTGAGGAAAGCCAATTCCCGCAAGCGCTTAGCCAGGATGTCGAAGGAATAAACCGTTTCAGTGAAGATCTGAGAATCGGGCAGGAAAGTAACTTTCGTCCCGGTCTTCTTGGCCTCGCCAATGGACTTGACCTTGCCCTCCGGTTTACCGCGCTTATAAGTTTGCTGCCAGATCTTCCCTTCTCGGCGCACCTCCACTTCAAGCCATTCCGACAAGGCATTCACGACCGAGGCGCCCACACCATGCAACCCGCCCGACACTTTGTAGGTGTCGTGGTCGAACTTGCCGCCCGCGTGTAGTTTGGTCATGACGACGTCAATAGTGGATATCTTCTCGGTAGGATGGATTCCAACCGGAATCCCGCGCCCGTTGTCGGTGACAGAAATGGAATTATCCGAATGAATGACGACTTCAATGGAGTCGCAGTGCCCCGCCAAGGCCTCGTCTACCGAGTTGTCGACAATCTCATATACCAAGTGGTGCAGTCCGGTTCCCGAGGTGGAACCGATATACATGGCCGGTCTCTTGCGAACGGCTTCTAACCCCTCCAGGACGGTGATGTTGCTCGCGCCGTACTCTCCCCCAGTCTTGGGGGGCTTTGCCGATTCCTTGGGTTGTTCGGATTTAGTCGGGCTCTTCACCGGTGTTTCTTTTTTCGGGGCGGCTTTCGCCTTCGCTTTTTTCGCCATGATTCTTGATTCGTCCTTTTTCGAGAATATTCGGTTAAGTCTTTGAGCCTCTCGACAACATCAAAGCCAGCGTCTTGATCCCGATTTCGGGAAATTCTTTTTGCAGCTTTTGGAGAATCTCGGTTTTTCTAAACTGAACTTCGTTCATCCAGATGGAATGGTTGAATGCCATCTGGACCGTCCGGCCCTTGAGGGTAACTCCCGTTAAGGCCTTCGACGCTTTATCCCCCAGCACTTCCCTGCACTTTTTTTCCACGCGGAACTTCTCGAAATCGCCCTTGACCCCCAGGGTCTGAAGGGCGCCTTCCAAAAGCGCGCTGACTTCCACCAAACCGCCTTGATGCTTTTTTCTGCGACGCATACCTGCCTTTAGGCGGCGGGCCCTTCTTGGGTCATCGCCACTTTTCCTTTTTCCACCCGAAAGACCCGGGCTTTCTGGGAAGCCGCCGAAAAATCATGGGCGGAGGTGCCCGTTAAAAAAGCCTGACCTCCCTGCTGCAGCCGGTTCAGAAAAAAAGCCCGGCGCTTCTCGTCCAACTCGGCCATCACGTCGTCAAACAAAATGAGGGGCGCCGTTTGGCAACCCTCCGTCAAAAGAGACAACTGCGCCAGCTTCAAAGCCAAGGCGCCCGTTCTTTGCTGCCCCTGGCTGCCGAACTTGCGCAAAGGCTTTTCATTCACCCAAAGCCCCAAGTCATCCCGGTGAGGCCCGACGACGGTCACTCCTCTTGCCACCTCTTCCCTTCGGGCTTGAAGCAGAGCTTGAATCATTTTCCCCGGAAGGGACTCCGGATCCCCTTCCAAGGAAAGACAGGGCTC
>Ga0364881_10600_pt1 | contig 16975 bp, 16 predicted proteins | sample ExccelJu500001D4_5_FD_206923 | JGI IMG/M metagenome (GOLD analysis project Ga0364881, IMG submission 206923) | Enriched cells from Trout Bog Lake Hypolimnion, Wisconsin, USA - BchlTB.July30.5000.01.D4 | ecosystem: Environmental > Aquatic > Freshwater > Lake > Hypolimnion/Profundal zone | place...
GACTGCAGGTTCAAGAAATCTTCAAAGGTTTCGCATCCGAAGATGTTGCGGTCATAATATTTCTGCAGCCTCTGCGTATCGCCAGTCCTTGTAAACTCTTTACAGATGCTTCTGAATTCAAGAAGATGCGGGACATCAAACCAATAATGGCCCTGGCACGCCCCCGGCGTGGCGCCAAACGGCTGCTCGACAACCTCGTCGACATCCGCGAAGGAAATCTCGCTCAGATCGGAAAAGCTGAAGATATTTTCTTTGGGAAGCACCTGGTCTACAGACATAATAGTTCTGATTGCAGTTCGGGCAATGTCGGGACAGGCACATACCGAGCCAAGGATCCGTGCATTGCCGCACATGTCTGCAGCAGGCACATGCACGATTCCCACATCAGGACGGCAGAGAGACCATGTCTTCTTTTTCTGGGCCTGAAAAGTATGCGTTGCGATCTTCTCCCGGTCGATCAAGGCCGTGGCGGCGCCGGAATCGTCAAGACTCTGCCAGCCCTTGTGGCCGCTGCCGCAGGAGGACGCATCAAAACCGTCGCCCATGGCGCAATCAGAACAGTCGTCGCACTCGACCATCCCGGTGCTGACAAGATGCCCGAGCAAGGGCCTCATCTCTTTCAGTTCATTATCGTGCCAGGCAAATTGGACCCGCGAAATGGAAACATGGGAAGGATCGAGAATCATAGCTCCGGCCAGCAGTTCCGCTGACAGGGAGGAGGACGACAACGAGAGCGTCAGGCCTTTCACTCCACGCCGTATGATCTCGTGGACGATTGCGACCGGGCTCCGGGTATCATGAAGCCCGCCTATGCCCAGGTTGATGCCATCCCTGATATGCCGGGCGACGGCTTCCTGCATTGTCGTTCGCTTGTCGCATTCGCCCTTGCTCTCCGTCTTCCGCCGATCTCGTGGAGGAACAGGGGACCAGAGGTCCGGCAGGGAATACAGCTTTCTGTCAATAAAGTTATGCGTCGACGGTGTGGTAATTACTATAGAAGAGTATACTGACATGGACGAAACCTCCGCTCCCGCTTTAAGCCTCGGAAGAAGATGGGAATCTTTTGCGTCGTTTGTCTCGAACGCGCACAGGACAAGCGATCATGGGTACCGGCACCCAGCCGCGACACGCCCGGTTGCCCATGATCGCTTGCATTTCCTGAAAATCCTCAAGGAAGCTACCATTCCTGCGTCATTTCAGAATTGCAGGGGATCTTAAAGGATGCAATACCGCGAGTAAATCGGCGCAGGACTGATTTTCAGTGGGCCTGTTCATCCCTACGCTGTAGGCATCAAACCTACATGCAAAACAGGTTAAAAACGGAGAGACAATTTTTTATGACGGCATCATCCGTTTGCGGCATGCAATCCGTCAAAGAACGATCCACGAGAGACGCCGGATACAACAGAAAGGCCGGAGGCGATCATCAGAAATGATTTGAAAGTATCTGCAAATCTGCTAGGCTGGCAATTGCACAAGATAGTCTGACAATTGCGTATCTTTCTTGCCAGAGGTCCGATATATGCTTCTCATCACTGTATGAAATGTGTATTATTCTTCATACCATTCCGGGCCGGTACGCTTGATTGTGCTGATTGAGGCAAATCCGGGGAGCTGAAATCGCCTCTCTGCGTCCGGACCGGAAGACAGAGGGCCGTTCAATCGATGTGCATAACACCATACTTCAGAGAAAATGCATGAAAGGAAAAGGAAGATTTTTCATAGTCTTATTGTTGTTTGCTGCCACCTGGTACATTCTCCAGGTCACCTCGACCGTAAACCCGGTCCCGATCAAACAGTCTCTGAGTTCTTTCCCTGAACACATTGGGGATTTCACCCTTTCAAGGTCCTTTCAATCCTCTGCAGACGTCTTGAAGTTGCTTGGCGTCGACGACAATTACACAAATCCTGCAACGGAGACTGTGAATTTCTATGCCGGATTTTATTCGTCCGTCGGCGTCGAAGGCGGCTATCACTCGCCCAAAAACTGCCTTCCCGGAAGCGGATGGGGGATCGACGACGTGAAAACTGTCCATCTTCAGGCCGGTATTGAAGGAAAGAAACAGTCCGATGTCACCGAAATGCTGATCCGTAACGGCGACCAATACCAGGTTGTGTTGTATTGGTACCAGAACCGGGGAAGAATAATTGCTTCAGAATATTGGGAGAAAGTCTACCTGGTTCTGGACGCCCTCACAAAAAACAGAAGAGACGGGACCTTCGTTCGCATTATAGTGCAGGCACAGGGCAATGAAATCGGGAAGGCCGAACAGACAGCGCAGAATTTTGCCGAACAGGCAATGGGGCAACTCGAAAATTTTCTTCCAGGATCCCATCTATGAGAGATGAAAGCATGCAATCCAGCAGAGAAAAATGGTTCCCCTTGGGGATAGTTCTTCTGGCGCTGATTTTTCTTTATTTTCCATTCCTTGTAAAATTGATTGAAGATTGGGGAACCAACGACGACTACTCGCACGGCTATTTCATCCCCTTTCTCACACTCTATTTTATCTATTGCATGCGCGATGAGTTGAAGAAGATAGCCATCAAACCGTGCAATCCCGGTCTCCTTGTGATTCTCGCCGGTCTCGGACAGCTGATTGTCGGAAAAATCGGGTCGGAGTTTTTTTTGCAGAGGACCTCACTTCTTGTGGTTCTCTTCGGTATCGCTCTCTTCCTGTTAGGCTGGCAGTACTTCAAAATGCTGTTTCTTCCCTTGGCGTATCTGATCTTCATGATACCGCTTCCGGCCATTATCTGGAATAAGATCGCCTTTCCCATGCAGCTGTTTTCATCCTATTTGACAGAACAGGTCGTATCGACCCTGGGCATCCCCATCTACCGGGAGGGAAATGTCATGCATCTGGCACAGACAACCCTCGAAGTTGTCGCAGCCTGCTCAGGGCTCCGCTCGCTTGTGACCATGTTCGCTCTAAGCGGGGCCCTGGCACTCTTGTCCACTTTGACCGCAAAGAAAAAAATAATCCTCTTTTTCTCGGCAGCGCCCATCGCAATCTTTGCCAACACTGTCAGGCTCACGGCAACAGCCTTGATGGCAACCGAGATCGGCGCCGCAGCAGCTCAGGGATTTCTGCACGAATTCTCAGGGATTGTGGTTTTTGTGCTCGGCATGGGGCTTCTAATTGCTGTGAGCTGGTTTCTCGGAAAGGCGAAGAAGTTGTAATCATTTTTATTCAATAAACTTACCATAGAGAACTTGTTCTTCTGATGGTTTTGATAGAAATATTGTTGGCGTAACACCTAAACTATCAATATTTAGTCACAAGGGTTCCTTGAAAAATTGCACGATATTTCGCCCATGAATTCCATTAATTCTTGGTAAAAATAGAAAGTTATTTAAATATATCGAGAACAATTCAGGTAAATATTTCGACCGCGGCAAAAAGCGATGAATCAACTTGGATTTCTAGATTTTGATATGCGCCTTCACTGCATCGATAAGGCTGGTGATCCACTGACCAAGATTAACGATATTATTGATTGGGAAATTTTCAGGCCGATTATCGACCAGGCACGGGAAAAAGAAAGAAAATCCAATGCCGGGGCTAAGGGCTTTGACAGCATTTTGCTTTTCAAGACATTGATTCTGCAGTCCTTGTATCGGTTGTCTGATGAATCTCTGGAATTTCAGATTTTTGACCGCTACTCCTTTTCCCGCTTCCTTGGTCTTTATGCCGCCAGTAAGATTCCGGACTGTACATCCATATGGTGGTTTCGTGAAGACTTACCAAAGCCGGTGTCGTTGAGACTTTGTTCGCCCGGTTTGAGACCTTTCTCAATGATAATGGATTCAGGGTTCAAAAGGGGCAGATTGTCGACGCCAGCATTGTTCGAGTGCCAATCCAGCGTAACGACCATGAGGAAAATAAGCTAACAAAAGAAGAGAAAGAACCTGAAAACTGGAGCAAGCACAAAAGCTGCCAGAAAGATGTTGATGTCCGATGGACGAAGAAAAACGGGAGAAACTTTTTCGGCTATAAGAACCACATCTCCGCAGATGTGAAATACAAGCTGATCTGCCGCTACAGAATAAGCAGTGCCGAAGTGCATGACAGTAATGTCTTTGAAGATTTACAGGATCCTCAAACCACCAGTCGTGATGTCAGGGCCGATTCGGCGTATCGATCCCAGGAAAGAATAGACAACATCGTGAAGATAGGCTATCGGGAGCGTCTACAGCGTAAAGGTTCCCATCATAAAAAGTTGATGGACTGGGAAAAACAAGGGAACCGAACGAGGTCGAGGATTCGTTTGCGGATTAAGCATATTTTCGGCATTCAGGCGCAACGAGCGGCCTCCATGATCATGCGACATTGGGATCGTGCGCGTGCGGGAAGGGACCAGGATAGGTCTGTGCAACTTGCATGTAAATTTGGATCGTTTGTCAAATAGTCAGGAATTAAAAAGCATCTTAATATGCAATTATTCAAGGTTCCCTTAATTTTTATCGTTACGCTTTCTCTGTCAGACGCTTAAGGTTTAAACCTCAAGATCAATATAGGAGCAACTATATGATATCATCGTTATTTATTATCAGAATCATAGCAATTCTTTTAATTGTCAATTCTCATTTGAGTTCTATTTATCCATTTCCAGCTCTCTCATTTGGCGGGCATCTTGGAAATTCGATTTTTTATCTTATATCCGGTTATGGATTATCTTTAAGTTATCAACATCAACCGCTAACGATAGTTAAATGGTTTAAAAAAAGATTTATTAAAATTCTTATTCCTTTAATCATAATCTTGGGAATATTAAACATTGGCGACTTAAAGGGACTCCAAAATGATATCTGGTGGCAGATTATTTGGCACAGTTCCAAGCAACTGGAACTATTTTTACCAGTGCTTTTGGTTCTATACGTTTTCTTTCTTCCACTTAATGCTCTACTCAAAAAACAATATATTATATATTCATTTGCATTTATCATAATTTTGCCTGCAATTTTGTTTTTCATTAGAATGAATAGCGGAGAGCCTTACAGAGGGGACCTACCATCTGAAGGAATATTTTTTTCGGTTAACGCACTAGCATGCTTCATTTTTGGCATTATGTTCTCAAAAGTTGAATTAGGAAAAATATCAAGAACACTATCACTCACCCATATAAAGTTGCTATTAATTATTGTTGGTTCTCAAATTATCCACAAACTAATGACAACATATTTTCTTAATCTCATTTGGATAAATTTTTACTTAAATTTTCTATGCGTTGCTGCAATCTTTCTTTTATTTATATCAATAAATTTTCAACTATCAATAGATGGTTTTAATATACTGAAAGGAATAGCAACAAGTTCACTGGCAATATATCTAGTGCAATTTAAAATAATAATGTTAGCTGAGCATATAAAAATAAATTTTCCCTACAGTATCTTATTTGTTTTTGTGCACTCCCTCTTATGGGCATATGCAGTTTCATTATTTATTGAAATACTTTCAAAAAAAATTTTGAATAAAGTGCTACATACAGTTGACTGATACAAAATTTTGAACGCCCTGCACTGGCTGTGGACCTGGTTTGACGAAAAGTTTTTCAGTATAGCTCACCTGCCTTTTGGCTTTTATATCAACTGATATGTTAACGGTCCGCCCAGCTTTGGGCCGGGGTTTATCATAAAGTAACTTGGTTGATCTCTCCGAATTAATTAGATTAACCTCAAAAACAGTTAATAAGCTGATATTATTGATGTAAATATCTGTATATATGGTATAATGTGCAAGAAATACTACAAAAACCCTTAATAGGCTTGCACATGATCAGATATAAAAGTAACCGACAGATGGGCTTGGAAGGTTTCCACCTCCCTTTTGGTGGAGAACTGAACCCAGAAAATAGATGGGTAAAATGGAGCAGGGTCATCCCCTGGGATGAACTGGCGCTTGGGTATTACAAGGCCATGGATTCAGGCCGCGGACGTCCCTGCAAAGATGCCCGGCTGATAATCGGGGCGGTGATTATAAAGCACAAGCTGAATCTCAGCGACGAAGAGACGGTGTTGCAGATTCAGGAAAACCCGTACCTTCAGTATTTTGCCGGGTTCTCCTGTTACAAGGATGAACAGCCTTTTGCTCCGAGCTTGTTTGTTGAGATACGTAAACGGATGGGGCTCGATATCTTCGCTTCTTTCGAGAAAGTCATACTCGAGAAACTCGGTATGGCCAGATCGAAGAAAACAGAGGTTGGAGAAACGGTTGAAGAAGAGCCCGTAAACAAAGGGAAGCTGTTGGTAGACGCGACGGTTGCCGAGCAGGCGATTCGCTACCCGACCGATATCAACCTGTTGAATGAGGCCCGAGAAATCTCGGAGCAGTTGATTGATGAGTTGTATGGTTTAAGCAATCAGATCCGCAAGCCCCGCACATATCGGCAGAAGGCGAGACGGCAGTATCTTGCCATTGTAAAAAAGAGAAAGCAGAGCATTAAAGAGCGCCGTCGCGGGAATCGGGAGCAGTTGCAATATCTGAGAAGGAACCTGGGTCATATCTCTCTACTGCTGGACGATGTCGGCAGCAAACCGTTTCCTCTGCCTGCCAAGAGGCAGCGCCAGTACTGGATCATCCAGCATGTATTCGAACAGCAGGACGGGATGTATAGGAGCAAGAATCGACGTTGCGATGATCGTATCGTCAGCATATCGCAACCCCATGTTCGTCCGATCGTGCGAGGCAAGGCGAGCAAATCGACGGAGTTTGGGGCAAAGCTGAGCGTAAGCCTGATTGATGGCATTGCCCTGGTGGATCATATCAGCTGGGATGCCTTCAATGAGAACCAGGATCTGACGACACAGATTGAAATGTATAAACGCCGTTCCGGCGCGTATCCCGAAAGCGTGTTGGCCGACGGGATCTACGGCACCCGAGAGAACAGAAAGTTCATGAAGGAACACGGCATTCGTTTTGGCGGCAGACCACTTGGCCGTCCGCCGAAAGAAACATCGTGCAATGCGGAAAAATTGAAACAAGAGAAAAAGTAGCGCCGTCAGGATGCTTTGGACCGAATTCCCATTGAAGGAAAATTCGATCAGGGGAAAAACGGCTACCGGCTCAACTATATCCGAGCAAGACTTTGAAGACATCGGAAGCATGGATCAAAAGTATCTTCTTGGTGATGAACCTGATGATTCTGCTAAGGGAGTTGTATGACGAACTCTTTTCTCAGGGAAGAAACGTTTGTCTCTTCTTGTTTCATATCTGCTTTACTCGAATTGCCGCTATTCTTCGTGGCATGCTCAGATTTCCAGCAATGAGCATGCTTTGGGAATAGTCGTTTTTTGAGGAGACTCTAATTATTTTGAGGAAACCCCAATTAATTTGAGAGAACTGCAATGAGAGATGGTATTAATGTACTGTTTTATTTGCCATGCCTTGGTTTGGGTGGGATCGAAAGGGTTGTGCAGAATTTGGCAGCCAATCTTCCGGAATCGTATTCCATATACATTGATGGTCAAATTGAACTTCCTGGTCATTTATTATCAAAAGTGAAATTACCGGATAATGTTAAATTATTAACTGGTTTAAACTTAAGTTATGAATCAGACCGATACATTCCTTTGTTTGCATGTCATTTGTATAAAAAAATTTCGACCTATCATCCACACATTATATTCTCTTTTTGGCATCGAGCCAATCTTACGACAGGAATCGCTTTATCTGCGTTTAGGAAACATAATCGACCCAAATGGGTATTCTCGGTGCATGGAGAATCCCCTGGATATGAAAACAATGGCATTTCGAATTCTATTAAAGGAATATTATTAAAATACTTTGCGTCTAAAGCGAATAAACACGTTACAATTACAAAAAAATTGGTTGACAGATGCAATGCCTACTACCATGGATGCAACTTCGATCTGATGTACAATCCCGCTGTTAGCAAGGAATTATCTATTTTGGCTACAGAATATGTTGATGATGCATGTTTTTGTGAAAACAATAAGACTATTCTTTCAATTGGTAGACTTGACGCCATGAAAGATTATAAAACTTTAATTCGCGCATTTAAAATTGTTTCTGATTCTGAAAAAGATGCAAAGCTGGTTATTCTCGGAGAAGGACCCCAAAGATATGAACTGCAATCTTTAATTGATTCTTTAGAGCTAGCCGGAAGAATAAGTTTGCCAGGATTCAAAGACAATCCATATAAATATATTTCCAGATGCAGAATTTTTGTTTTATCTTCTTCACATGGAGAAGCATCACCCATGGTGTTATCTGAAGCTATGTTTTTATCAAAACCAATTGTTACCACAAATTTTTTCACTGCTTCAGATATTATTTCGGACAATAACAATGGTCTCATTGCACGAATAGGTGATCCCAGGGACCTTGGAGAAAAATTATTGAGCCTGTTAACAGATTGCAATAAATCAATTGAGCTAGGTGCATGTGCAAAACATGTTGCTATAGAGCGATATTATACGAACAACTCAGTTAAAAAGTATTCTGAATTAATAGAAAATTTGGTTGATCATTGTTAATGATGATAATCTTACAAAAAAACAAGAAATAAACGGGAGTTTCGGATGTCTTGGTTCAGCGGAAATTGGAGTTTTCCCGCGTTTGAGTTAACATACTCAAACGGAGGAAAACAGCATGAAAAGGAAACGAAAGAATTATACCCCTGAAGAGAAAGTTATCATCTTAAAACGTCATCTGGTCGACCGAGTTCCGGTGTCCGACTTGTGTGATGAATATAGTCTGCATCCTACGGTTTTTTACCGCTGGCAGAAGGATTTTTTCGAACATGGAGCGGCAGCTTTTGAGAAAGATCCTTCTGCCCAGAAACGTAAAGATGCCGAACGAATAAAGGTGCTTGAGCAAAAGCTGCAAAGGAAACACGAGGTTCTTTCCGAACTCATGGAAGAACATGTGAAATTAAAAAAAAATCTTGGGGAGATCTGAAAGGCGTCTGGGTGCCTCATGATGTGCGGGATCTGATCGTCGACTTTGTTCGTTCCTGGGGGAAGAAGACGGAAATTCCGGGAACACGTTTCATCTCCTGGCTCCGGATCTCCGGGAGCAAGTATTACAGCTGGCAGGAACGCTACGGCAAGGCCAATGAGCATAACGGTCTAATTCCTCGCGATTTCTGGCTTGAAGACTGGGAGAAACAGGCAATTATCGATTTTCACCAGCAAAACCCCTTGGAAGGTTATCGACGTTTGACATTCATGATGCTGGATAAAGACATCGTGGCGGTCAGTCCCAGTTCAACTTACCGTGTTTTGAGCGATGCCGGATTATTGAAAAGGTGGAACAACAAGGCAACGAGAAAGGGTACGGGGTTCCAGCAACCGCTCAGGCCGCATGAACATTGGCATATTGATGTTTCCCATATCAATATTTGCGGTACATTTTATTACCTGTGCAGTATCCTGGACGGATGCAGTCGATACATTGTGCACGGGGAGCTTAGGGAGTCGATGACGGAAGGTGATATTGAGATAATCCTGCAAAGAGCCAAGGAAAGATATCCTGATGCCAAGCCTCGGATAATATCGGATAACGGCCCGCAATTTATTGCCAAGGACTTCAAGGAATTCATCAGGATATCGGGAATGACCCATGTCAGGACATCCCCGTATTATCCACAGAGCAATGGCAAGATTGAGAGATGGCATGGCACCTTGAAACAGGAATGTATTCGGCCCGGAGTACTGCTGAGCCTTGAAGATGCGCAGCAAGTAGTGAAAAAATATGTCGAATACTATAACAGCATACGACTGAACAGCGCCATCGGGTATATTGCCCCAGTGGACAAGCTGCAAGGTCTGGATATTCAGATTTTCAAAGATCGGGATGACAAGCTGGAAGCGGCCCGCCGATTACGAAAAGAAAGAAGGCATGCTGCTTACGGCTTTAAAAAAACTAGTGGTGGCAACCCGCCCCATCAAGCTCCATCTCCTCCGACGAGCATTCATGAGGGGCCCATTCTCGGAGCTGGGGCCTGATGGGGCTACCCAAGATGGTAATCCCACGGTTGGGGTAGATATAAATGATAGGGACTGAAGGATTCAACCAACTAACTCAAGCAAACGGATTCTCCATTTCCAACTGAAGCAACACACGGAGATAATCCCTTCCCGCCTGGCAATCCCCATTAATATCAGCATGTTGCAATACTAAGCCCGGTAATTCCATTTCTAAATCAAATATGTTATAATATCTACCCAATAAGGAGGTAGACATATGGCGAGACCAGCGAGTGGCAAAGAAATGTTGAGCCGTGCAAAGGAACATTTGGCAAAGGCCCGGACTATTGGCGAGCTTCGGCAAGTTCAAGCGGTGATTTTACCGCTGGAGTTTGGTTTCACCATGGACCAAGTGGCCTCGATTATAGGTGTTTCCAAAGGATGGGTGCGATGTTTGATCACTGACGGAGTAGTAATTGTCACTTTAAAGAGGAGAATGCCATTTTGCAATTATGCGCTCTCGCAATTGCAAAAATGGATACTCAACCGCACAGAAGGTTGTGACGGATACGGTTGCAGAAAGTATCATTAAAAGACAAATTGCCACTATTTCTTTCAATGCCGGAGAAGTCCATAGTGGACATAACGACGGAACGGTTTTGACAACCCAATCATTCATATATCCATGATTAAGGTACATTCCATAAGATAGACGGGAAAGAGTGTAAAACAATGTCCCGTTCAAAAAACTCAGCCAGTTTTTTTTATTTGTCAAAAGAAACCAGACTACCGCTCCAAAGACCAAAGCCAATCCTGTAAAATCGAATAATTCGCTCTGAAGCTTCTTTAAGATTATACATATGAGGACAGCTAAGGGAACAGACCACATAGCGAAACGGGAATCTTTGAGGCCTTTCCTAAAAACGCCCGCAACGTCTAAATTAGAGAGAAGCATCCCCATAATTAAGCCGTCAGAGTGCGTGTGAAACGGCGTATAGAGAACCTGCGTCCATAACTCCGAATTAGCCGGATTATGGTGCAGACTGCCCGTCATAATCCACCATGTTATAGCCCGAACTACCGGCATCAAGAACAAAAGCCCCACAAGGATTCTTCTAGAACTGCTTTTCGCCAATGAGACGGAAAATGATGTGCCTATTACAAGAAGCAAGGGTGCAGCAATGTAAAACTGTTCCTCGGTGCACAACGACCAACTCCCCAACACAACACCGTGGTTCAAATAATTCGTGAGGAACAGGATATCTGACCATCCCTGACCAAAGGGAAATTGAGCATTGCGTAAGATGAAACCGGAAAAAATAAAGAAAAAAAAGTAAAGAGGCCAGATCCGGAAACCTCTGCGTAAAATGAAACGTTTGAGGTCGACAGTTCCCGTGCGATCAAGTTCACGCCAGAGTTGCTTGCCTATAAAATAACCGCTGAGAACAAAAAACAAATCAACGCCCATCCAACCGCCACGCACAAAAGGCAGTTTATAGACCCAGGTTTCGATTCCGCCCAGATATTTATTCATCTCTACGCCAGAGTGTGCAGCTATGACGCTGAATACAGCAAAAGTACGCAACGCATCCAAAGCAGGAATCTGCCCTGTTGGTCGGTGAAACAACTCATTCAATGATTTTCCGATGATATGTGGAAATGAAGCTGCATTCATATCAGGGTACCCCACTCCGAATGGCAAGGGGAAATTCCTTAGCGGAAGTTAACGAGCGGCGGATTCTGCGGGACCAGCCAACTGGCGGGTCTTGACGCTCACAATAGAAAGGGCGATAAAAAAATAGAAAGCATAGGAATATGCCCACGACAGGAAAAACCCGCCGACACAGAAAGCGTATAAACCAACTTCCACGCCCTGCTCAAACCAGCGCGATGTTCCATCGCGCTGTCTGACAGATGCCAAGGAACTGTACAGAATAAGAATGAACAGGGCCAGCCCAGAAACACCAAGTTCCGCCCCTATTTGCACAAAGGAGTTATGAGCCGCACTCCATTTGCCCCCTTCATGGGCCAGTCCTTCCGCAACAGTAAACGTCCCAGGGCCAGAGCCAAGGACAGGGTTCTCGCACATTATTGTAATTCCCCGCTTCCAAACTTCAATGCGTCCTTCTTTGGCAGTAACATTGTAGTCGTCAGCCGGATGAAAGGTCGTTGCAAGCCGCCTCCAGGAGGAATCGCTCACGGTCAGGGAAATGAGAACTGCAAAAATCACGGCGAGAGGTACCATAGCAAAGACAAACTTGGCGCCTCGACGATAAAGAATTATACCGATTACAAATAGAAGACTGAGAAATCCGCCGCGTGAACCCGTTTTCAGTACTGTGATTACCATGAGAAGGAGAACTCCGGCAAGAAACACCTTCAGGAATGTCCTCTGGAGTTGCATAAGTGCATATGTTAAAGGGAAGGACATAATGATCAGTAAAGCAAAGTCATTCGTATCATATGTCCCGGTAACCGAAATCCGCCCATCTTCTACCAATCTCGGACTAACAGCAGCGAAGATCATTAGCACCAGGATGGTCAGGATCAACGTCCAAGATATCCTCTTTCTGTCCGCCTCTTCTGAAGCGCAAATAATAATGAGGAAGACGAAGACCGTATTCTTCAGAAAGTCAATCATGAAATTGAAACTTCCTCCCTTCCAGACGCTGAATGGCACGGATGCAAACCCCAGCAAAATCATCCATAAAATATAGCGGACTTGTTTAAAAGATGCCATCAAGCGGGATTCTTCACTGATATTTATGGGGCTGAACAGCAAGAGCAGAAATGCTACTCCAGTAGCAAGCTGGGCAATGTGGGCTCCTCTCAAGACCGGCCACAATTCTTGAAAACGGCCCAAATATATGGGAATCAGCATAAGCACCGTTAACTTAGAAAAAGTCAGCCCTTCCTTCCCGGATACTGCTTCTGGAAAGTTTGATAAACGAGTTGATTGGTTCGACATGGTTGAGAATGTCCTTATGGATGTTTCTTGAGAGAAATAGGTATCAAAGACAAGAACGATAAATGGTCACTCATACGGCACTCCTCAAAGTCTGAATAACATTGCCAACTTTCTTGCGATCGAAAACCAAAAGGGAGCTTATGCCCGCTGCTCCTGAAGTCGTAAGAATTGCTATTAGATTTATCCAGTGAGGTTCACTCCAGATCCGCTTGCATACTAAAGTTGTCACCGTAACGGATGTGGCTACAGCACACGGCAAAACAATGCTTCGAAGCATAGAAAGCAGCGGAACATGCAGGTTCCGTAACATAAGACCAAAATAAAGAAGTGAAACCGGAGGACAAACAATTATCCAGCTCAGCAGTATCCCTTTCTCCTTGCCGTGCGTTCCTAAAAGGAAAAAAAAGCCAACGAGCAAGGCAAAAGAAACAGCGACATACAGGATTTGAAGGCGCGGCTTACCTGCAGAAATCGAAAGCATGGTCGCCTGACTGGAAAGAAAGATGAATATGGCAAGGACTGAAAAAACCTGCATATACGGAATTGTTGATATCCAACGATCTCCGAGGATAAGCGGAATAAAAATATCAGCCGTACAGGCCATAATCAGGCAGAGAGGGAGAATGCAGAGCATCTCAATCTCCATTGTCTTCAGGAGGTAATTCGTCCGGGTATTTTCATCATTCTGCAGTCTTGAATATATGGGGAAGAACACTTGATTGAGAACAGTCACAATCATCTCTATCGGCCTGAAGGAAAGAACTTGCGCAAAAGTGTATACCCCAAGCAAATCCATGCCAAGGAGTTTCCCGATGACCATCGTCTGGGTCCTCCCTGAGATCGCTTCTATAAAACGGCCGGATATAATCTGCAAGCCAAAGACAATATGCTCTTTCAAGTCGGAAAAACTCAAGCGAAAAGCAAAATAAATCCGTTGACGCAATGAATAACAACAGGCTTGAATAAAACTATACACAAGATACGAGGAGACCAGTGTCCATACGCCAAAACCCTGAAGTGCGAGCAGATAGGATAAGAGAGCAGTCAATATCCGAGCAAGGGCCTCAATTTTGGCAATTTCCCTAAACCGCATTTCCCTGACCATCATATTATACTGAATGTTTTTGAATGCACTGATAATAAATGAAAAACTCAATACCCGCAGAATGGGTACTAACTCCTCGCTATGCAGCGTTATTGCAATCTTTGAGGCAAAACAATACGTCAAGGAACAGAGTGCAATACTCCAATAGAGGGAAAGAGCGAAAAGTCCAGAGACCTCTTTTCTGGTGATATTTTCTTTCTGAACAATTGTGGAGCCAATACCGAACTCATTCAAGAACTCAAGAATTCCTATATATACTCCAGCAATCGCGAATAATCCGTAATCTGCCGGCGTTAACATCCTTGCGATCAAAAGCGTGAACAGCCATGAGACTGTCTGGGTCAAGGCACTTGCACTGCCCAGCCACAACAAGCCCGATACAATCCTGCCCTTGAATTCAGACATGTTTATCACTCTTTAAATGCAAATTTTTATCTCCTCATCTCATATAAAACATTTTGGTGAAACTGGTCCGCCCTGATAATTTCAAAATTCAGACAATGAAGCCAATTTTATCCATCAATGCCTGACGAAGTTCATCCCGTCTCTGATTGTCAATATTGTGAATTCTATACTCTTCTGAATATACAGTATTTTCTCCTCGGACTGCCTCTATTTTCTTTAGGTAATCATCCAGTGAACACAGTATATGCGCTGGACTTCCGGTAGCGACGGACCTCGGCGGGATACTCTTCGTAACAACGGAACCAGCGCCGATAACTGTCGATTCGCCAATAGTTACCCCAGGCATAATAATTGTGGAATCGCCTATGAAACAATCTGCTCCGATCTTTACGGAACCGATTTTCGAATACCCCAGGAAATGCTTTGTACTCGCATCATGTGCAAGAATTCTGACATTGGGGGCTATAGTGCAGTTGTCGCCAATAGAAATAAGAAAACAATGCGCCGGATCAAAAAAGAACGTATCCACAATTGCCACATTCCGGCCTAATTGCAGCCCGTTGTTTTTTAGCATCTCCAGATACTTTGCTTTCTTATATTTCAAAATTGCATTCTTTATCGCAGAAATCAGCTCTATCTTCATTACAATTCCTTTCTGCGAGAGGAAGGAAGTACTTTTTCCAGTGACGCTACGACCTTCTTCTCGATATTTGTCCAGCTATACTGCGCCTCGACCAATGCGCGGGCTTTAGTGCCTATACGATTGTTCAGCTCCCGATCATCCAAAAGCCGCATCACCGCATCTGCAAAGCCCAGCGGATCTTCGGCAATAAGAATATCTTCACCATGGGTATACTGAATCCCTTCACTGCCCAAGGATGTTGAAACAACAGCCTTCGCCATTGAAAAAGCTTCAAGGACTTTGAGCCGGGTCCCGCCGCCTACCCGGAGAGGAACCACGGCAACCGAGGCACTCTCAATATAGGGCCGAACGTCTTCAACTGCACCAGTAACAATTACATTTGGGTTTCTTTGCGCAGCTTCAATGAGTGCCTTGGAGGGCTTCCTTCCCACGACAAAGAGCCGGATACGCTTATCGCGTTGGAGAATTAGTGGAAATATTTGAAAAACAAAGAAGCGGATTCCATCATCATTGGGTTGCCAATCCATGGAACCGACAAAAACGAGATCCCGCGACACACTCTTTGTCTTACAGTAATAATGCGCGACATCCACGCCATTCTCTATTATTTCCACATTATTCCGTCCGCCCATCTCCACAAGCATATCACGATCCCGGTCTGAAACCGCCATGACAAGATCGAACATCCTTACATTTTTTTTCTCATATCTCTTCATTCTGGCTAAATGCCAATGGAGTGCAACCTTCCGGATCGAGTTGGTTTCCTTCTCACACCAACGCTTTACAATTTCGGATTCCACATTATGGGCATCCAAGGTTTTCAGGATTGCAAGAGAGGGAGGCACATACTGCGCCATATGGAGATGTTCGCAATGAAGAAGATCAAATTGCTTCTCAGCCAGCTGTTTTCTCAATGTCTGCTCGAACATTCCAGTGCGATATCTCGGTACCGAAAATGGATAAGGAGAGAGGACACCTCGGACAATGTCCAGAAATGATATTCTGTGATCAAGGCTCTGATTGAAAACCGGAACGACATCAATCCCAAATTTCTTCAAGTGAGAAAGGTGGCCATATTCCTCAAAGTTGCTTATAAACGACACGACGGTCATTTCATGGGCCTGCGCCAGTATTTTCAGTACATGAAACGACCGGATCTTCGCCCCAGTATCAAGCGGCCACGGCAGACGTGCCGTTAACGCGAGTATTTTCATGACAGGCTCTGGCAGATGCCTGCTGTATCTATATTATTTAGACACATATACGGTCACTGCTCTGTTTTTTTTCCACTGCCGTTTACAATGATATTGGCTAATTTTCTTCGCGCCTTCTCCCAGTCATCGGGATTGATCGACCAGCTGATGCCGGCTTTCACCCACGTCGGGTCTTTAGGATCAGTCACTCCGACCTCCCACATGACTTTAGGAATTATTTCCTGAACTATCTCCTTAACTGTCGCCGGATCAATTTTTGCCGCAAGGGTCAGATAATCGACATCCTGGATCCCCCGGCGCCAGAGTTTCAGACGAAGGCTTGCAATCGGACCGGGAAGCCCGTAGCTGTATTTCGGAAACAATTTATCAGTGCCAGGATAAAAAAGGACTCCATCCCCGTTGCCATTACCAATGCTGGTCTCTCCGTACTGTGGATGATTCCATTTTGGCCCGCCAAAGGTGGAAGCCTCATCAAAAACATTGGTTTCATATCCGCCTCCTCTTTCCGAATTGATATATCCGGTGGACTGCCAGTAAAACCAGCGATCGATATTTAACTTAAACTGCGTCCAGGCTGCTACACGAAGAGCTACTCCTTCGTCCTCTATCACAAAAGAGCCGCAACTGATTCGCCACCCATTATAGCCCCAATATTTTTTTGTTAACACATGCGCCTCAGAGAAAAAAGATTCCCAGGTCTTGGTAT
>Ga0364881_10615_pt1 | contig 16744 bp, 12 predicted proteins | sample ExccelJu500001D4_5_FD_206923 | JGI IMG/M metagenome (GOLD analysis project Ga0364881, IMG submission 206923) | Enriched cells from Trout Bog Lake Hypolimnion, Wisconsin, USA - BchlTB.July30.5000.01.D4 | ecosystem: Environmental > Aquatic > Freshwater > Lake > Hypolimnion/Profundal zone | place...
TGTTTTAAGTATTCTCCAAATGCTTTTCGAATTTCTTTTTTTTTGAATTCTTCCATTTTTTTATTTACTGCCCTAAGGTGTAAATATTTTGTAAAATATATTTGGTCTAAATCGACCAAATATTTACATTTGTTTTAGATTTTTAGAAAGTTAAACCATTTTGGATAACTTATAGAAAGAGTCTTAAGAAACTCGTAACAGAAACCGCCAATTTCAAACCCGCGAGTACTTGAGTAAAGAGCCCATATTATTGTATTTTAGCAATAAAGTTGGGCTCACTTAAGTCTTTTGTGCGTAATCTTCTTCAAAAAGAAGATAATGGTTACTTGGCGGTACCATGTTACAAAAGCAGTGGGCCCAATTATATTTAGAATTTACTTCTGCTTTCATTTTTCATAAGACTCACCGCTTTTTCAAACATTTCAATCAAAGCCGGTGAAAAACACCAATACCAACATACCATCTTTACAACCAATATTACCTTTCAGGTTATTGATTACCATCATATTTGGTTTACTTCATCATTTAATCAGAAGAAAACATAATTCAACGGTTTCTTTTTTTCTCAGTGTTCACGGGCTTCTCTATCGTCTAGATATGAGGGGCCTTTTTATTTTACTCACCCGTTTTGCAGTTAAGCCAAAGGGCCCTGTTTAGCAATTTTACCAAACCATCGAATACAGGAAACCACCTGTAACCTATTCTATTTCAATCAATTAAAATCAAAACAACGAAAATGAGAAAACGTGAAAGAGGCGTTAAGGGCGGAGCTATGTCCGCTACGCGGAAGTCAAGAGTAGAGAGAGATCGGAGATCGGAGTCAGGAAAGAGAGTCGGGAGACGTGAGTTGAGAGTCAGTAGCCAAGAGACCGATACAGAGTATATGATATGGTACGAAAATGCATCCCCCATCCCCGTTTTTGCAAACCCAATCTTATCCTTTAAAAACCAAATCCGCTATATCCGCAACTGGGTATTAACAATGATCTGTGTAGGATTCATTAACGCATTACAGGCCCAAAATAAGCTGCCTATAATAGTATTGGATGCTGAAAAAAACACAGCAATGGAAAACTGCATTGTTGAGTTAAAGCAATCCGGAACAAAGATGATTACCAATGGCAGTGGCCAAACCTGGGTAACCATCAAAGCCCCGGATACAATGATCATCAGCCATATTGGATATGTTAATCAGCGGTTGCCAGTAAACCCGGACATGCAGGCTACCAAAAGAATCTATTTACAGCCCAATAGCCATCAGTTGCAGGAAGTGATTGTGAATACAGGCTACCAGAGTATGCCTAAGGAAAGAGCCACGGGAAGTTTTGCATCTATTAACAATGAGCTGTTAAACAGGGCCGTGAGTACCGATATTTTAAGCAGGCTGGATGGGGTGACAAGCGGATTAATCTTTAATAAGAATATCAGCAATGGAATGAACCAGTCCGGCATCAGCATCAGGGGAAGAAGCACTATAAATGGCAATCCTAACCCACTGATTGTGCTGGATCATTTTCCCTATGACGGAGATCTAAACCTGATAAACCCCAATGATATAGAAAGTGTGACTATTTTAAAAGATGCAGCTGCTGCATCGGTATGGGGAAGCCTGGCTGGTAATGGTGTGATTGTGATTACCACTAAAAAAGGAAAGTATAACCAGGGGCCACAGGTATCTTTTAATTCCAATATCAGTTTTACTGCAAAACCAGACCTGCATTATATACCCAGGTTAAACTCAAGCGACTGGATTGATTTGGAACAGTTTTTATATGGGAAGGGGTTTTATACCGCAACACTAAACAGCAGCAGCCATCCGGCTATTACTCCCGGTGTATCTGTACTGGCCAGACAGGCAGCCGGGCAACTTTCAGCAGATGCAGCCAACGCCTTACTGAATGGGTACCGGCAGCAGGATTTGTATAGCGATCTGGAACAATATTTTTACCGGACAGCCATTAACCAGCAGTATGCATTGACACTGAGCGGGGGAGGAACCTACCATAAGTATTTTCTTTCTGCCGGATATGATTATAACCTGAACAGCCTGGTACGCAATAATTTTGGAAGAACCACGGTAAGTGCCAATAATGTTTATACCCTTTTTCAAAGAAAACTGGAACTGTCGGCAGGTATTACCTTAAGCAGGTCTAATACTGCCACCAATAATACCGGCAGTGCCGGGGTAAGCTATCCTTATGCCAGGCTGGCCGGCCCGGATGGGCAGGCTCTTAGTGTTACCCCCAACCTGCGGCAGGGCTATATTGATACAGCGGGAGGCGGTAAATTACTGGACTGGAATGACCGGCCACTGGATGAACTGAAACTGGCCAATAACCAGACTCAGTTGACGGACTACCGGTTAACCGCCGGGATAAAATACCAGGTGATAACTCCCTTATCTATTACACTGAATTACCAGTACAGTAAGGGGATATCTGAAAGAAATAACCTGCAAAGCCAGCAGACTTATTATACCCGCAACCTGATTAACAGTTTTACCCAGATCAATTATGCCAGTGGTGCTGTGACCAGGCCAATACCACTTGGAGATATACTGGATGTGTATCAAAGCGGTTACCATAGTGACCAGCTGAGGTTACAGGCTAATTACAGCAGCCTTATTGGTAAAAAGGGAGAAATACATGCGATTGCCGGTGGGGAAGCAAAGAATTATCAGACAAATAGTAGCTATTACCGGAGGTATGGGTATATGGCCGATATCGCTGCCAACAGCATTGTAGATAACCTTAGTTATTTTCCACAGTTCTTTTCCGGATCAGTTACTAAAATACCCTATAATGACGGGCAAAGTTTTAGTACTGACCGGTTTGTATCTTTTTTCGGCAATATAGCTTACCAGTATAAAAAGAAATATGGGTTTTCCTACAGTATGCGCAAAGATGCTTCTAACCTGTTTGGGGTGGCAGCCAACCAGAAGGGAGTACCCTTAGGTTCTGCCGGGGTAAGCTGGGATATTAGTCAGGAGACCTTTTACAAATTAAAATGGCTGCCGGTATTAAGGTTAAGGGTAACAGACGGGTTTAGTGGTAATATCAATAAATCGGTTTCAGCCTATACCACAGCACAGGCCATCAGCAATAACCCCTATAGTAATTTATATGCCAGTATTATTAATCCGCCCAACCCATCCCTGCGATGGGAGCAGGTAAATATGTTTAATATAGGGTTAGATTTTGGGAGCAGGGCCAACCGGATAAGCGGAAGCCTGGAATATTACAGCAGGCATAGCAAGGATTTGATTGGCAGTATGCCCACTGCACCACAGACGGGCATTACCAGTTTTACGGGCAATAGTGCCGATTTAAAAGGCAGCGGGATAGATATTACCCTGCATACCCAAAATACCCGGGGAGTGATTGACTGGAGCACAGATTTTTTACTGAGTTATACAAAGGATGAAGTGACCCATTATTTATCGGATACCCGGTCTATTGCTCTCTATGTGAACCCCTATGCTTTTAACCCGGTGGAAGGCAAACCCCTGTATTCTTTTTACAGTTTTAAATGGGCGGGGCTGGATAATAAGGGCAACCCAAGGAGTTACCTGAATGGCAACCCATCTACAGATTATGCCAATATTTACAATAATACCAATATTGCCAATTTGGAATACAGTGGCCCCTCACAGCCCAGGGTATTTGGTTCTTTACGCAATACCATCCGGTACCGGCAGTTTAGCCTATCAGTAAATATTACCTGTAAACTGGGATATTATTTCAGGAGAACATCCATTAATTACAGCAGCCTGTTCAGTTTTCCGCAAGGGCAGGGGCACCCGGAATACCGGTTAAGGTGGCAGCAGAGCGGGGATGAAAACAGTACCAATGTACCATCGATGGTGTACCCCACCACTGCTGCACGGGATGCTGTGTATAATTATGCCAATATACTGGTGGAAAGGGGAGACCATATCCGTTTGAAAGATATGACCCTAAGCTATGATTTCAGCAGCAGTAAAACCGGGAAACTGCCTTACCGCCCTGCAAGGGTATACCTCTATGCCAATAATATTGGGCTGTTATGGCGTGCCAATAAGATGGGAACAGACCCGGATTACCTGCCGGGGGTGATGGCTATACCAGATGCATTTACCCTGGCAGCAGGAATGAAATTTGATTTTTAACTGAAAAAAGAAAACCATGCAACTATTTAAAAATATTTTCCGGGCCCAGCTTTGTTTAACCGTATTGTTTACCCAATCCTGTACCCGGGAATTTCTGGATGAGAAACCGAGGAGCAGTTTGATTGTGCCCACTACTTTGCAGGATATGCAGGCTTTGCTGGACAATTATAATGTGATGAATGAAACACCCTGCCTGGGTGAAATATCGGCTGATAATTATTACCTGGCTTATAGCGACTGGCAAAATAAAGTGGTTACAGAACGGAACAGTTATACCTGGGCCCCGGATATTTACCAGGGAACAGTAGGGATACCCGACTGGAATGAACCTTACCAGCAGGTGTTTTATGCCAATGTGGTGCTGGAAGGGTTGGACAAGATAGTGGTTACAACTGCCAACCGGGATGATTATAACAATATAAAAGGCAGTGCTTTGTTTGCAAGGGCTTATGCCTTTTATAACCTGGCCCAGATATTTGCCAAAGTGTATGACAGCAGCAGTGCAGCCACAGATGCGGGGATACCGGTACGGTTGAGTTCGGGCGTGGATAAAACAGTGGAGCGTGCCAGTGTTAAAGCCACTTATGAGCAGGTGCTGGAAGACCTGCTGCAATCTAAGAACCTGATAGGAAAAACATTACCTGCCATTGCCAGGAACAGGCCATCCAAACCGGCAGTGCTGGCACTGCTGGCAAGGGTATACCTGAGTATGCGCGCTTATAGCCAGGCCGGGCTGTATGCAGACAGCAGTTTACAGATGTACAGCAGTTTAACGGATTATAATACAGTAAGTGCCACAGCTACCACACCCTTTACCCGGCAGAATACAGAAACCCTTTACCAGAGCCAGCAGATACAGTCCAACGCTGTGCTGGATGCCCTTGAAACAACCACCATTATTGATAGCAGCCTGTACGGGTCATTTAATACCAATGACCTGCGCAAAACCATTTTTTTTAAACTGAACAGTGCGGGAAAGCCGGTGATAAAGCGGGGATATTCCGGAACCATTGTAGCATTCAGCGGGCTGGCCACTGATGAAATGTACCTGATACGGGCAGAAGTGGCTGCAAGGGCCGGCAGGGCAACAGATGCGATGAGCGATTTAAACCTGCTGTTAAAGAACAGGTGGAAGACGGGCAGTTTTGTGCCCTTGGTAGCCACTAATACTGCGGCGGCACTGAACCTGGTATTAACGGAAAGAAGGAAGGAACTGGTATTCCGGGGGCTGCGCTGGACGGATTTAAGGCGCTTGAATTTGGAAGGTTACCAGATAACACTGGTGCGGATATTGAACGGGACTAGTTACCAGTTGGCACCTAATAGTGCACTCTATATACTACCCATACCACCGGATGAATTATCCATGAGCCATATTGCCCAAAATCCAAGATAATTGATCCAGAAAAAAAATTAAAAATGATCAAAAAAATAATACTCAATACCCTGCTGCTTGCAGGGTATTGCACTGCAGATTATTGCCAGTCTACAGCAGGAACCGCAAAAATTTACGGAATAGTGAAAGGAATGGAAAATGATACCATCAGCCTGAAAATCTGCAGTGTTTTAACCGGGCAGGATTTTGAATCTTTCGAAATGCATTATTACCCGGTGCAAAATGGGAGGTTTGCTTTTGAGATAAAAACAGCAGGCAAGCCTGTGCATTTTTATATGTATAGCAAAAAGGCAATATTTAATTATCTCGGTTTTGCAGAGCAGGGGGATAGTGTAACTATTGACGCAGCGCAATTACATGATTTAAAGTTTAGCGGAACCCATGCTGCCAGGTTTGAATGTGTGGATAAACTGAGAAATTCTTTAAGAGATTTTAGTATGCATCATTCTGTAAGAATAAATAATTTAAAAATTGCAAATAAGCAGCGCAGTCAGGAAATTGATATTCAGGATGATAAGTTTAGTGATACCCTTGCAGGCTTATCTCTCGAAATATTGAACAAGTACAAAAATAAAATCAGTAAAGCAGATTATCAGTTACTGCAATTAAAGATCATGACTGGAAAGGCAAATACCCAGTGTGCTGTATTTTGGAATAACTGGAAAGAAGCAAATACATATCCTGATTCACTGGAAAGAAGGCAGCAGCTGGTTGATTATTACAATAAGATTGAAGATCCCGGTAAGGGCTGTGCTTCATACTATAAGGAAAACGTTTTTGAATATATTGAGTATGCGATACAGAAAGCGAAGATTGAACTAAAAATTGCAGCAAAAAACCAACAGCCAGCACCACTGGAAGCAGTTTTTAAGAAATTAATGAGTTATCCGGTTCCTTTAAGGGATGTTTTAGTGGCTGCTTACCTTACCCATACACGCTTGAACCATAATGGGAGTGATTACAGGGCATGCCTGCAGGAGGCATTGGACTTTGTGCAATTGCCCGAATACCATGGATTATTGCTACAGTTAAAAGCAACCAGTCAGGCAAAATTAAAAGGCACTCCTTATTTCAATTTTAGCCTGGAAAATGATAAGGGTAAGATGGTAACCTTAAATGACCTGAGGGGTAAAGCAGTTTTTATAGATTACTGGTTTACAGGTTGTACTGCCTGTGTTTTTTTAAACCGGAAAAAACCGGAGATAATTGAAGCTTTTAAGGAGGAGCCTGATATGGTATTTGTGAGTATTAATGTAGACAATGATAAGAAAGTTTGGCTGGAAAGTATTGCAACAGGTGATTATGCCTGTGATGAAGATATGTTGTTGTATACCAATGGGCAGGGTTTAGAACACCCGCTGATTAAGTATTATATGTATAACGGGTTTCCGGAAGTTGTGGTATTGGACCGGGAAGGAAAGATCTTTTCCGCTATTCCGCCAAGGCCGGGAACTAAGGAGAGTAATAATGAACTAATTGCGATGCTGAAAGAAGTGTTACAAAAAAAATAAAGTAGATAAGAATACCCACCTATAAAAGGTGGGTATTCTCTTTCATAACAGCACTATTTTCTTTCTTCGATTAACTCAAAATGTTTGGTTTGAGAACCGGACGGAATATAGTTGGTACCATCATACTGGTAGGTACAGTATTCAGCACCACTCACACAACGCCAATCTACATTTTCCCCTGCCGCACCACCAGGTGCAATCTGGTAATTATTGCTGCTATCCAGGTAATATGGATCCCCTGGAGGGGTTGATTTTGCAGAAACAAATGCACTGCCGGCACTGAATAAGGCTGCGGCAATAAACAACATTGAGATTTTTTTCATAAAAAATTGTATTGATGTGAAAAATTGAATTACCGGTATTGAATTGCTTTTATTTTTAAGCTTTTCAATGGTGTAAGAAATTTGCTTACTCTTTTAACAGGTTTTCAGCTTACTCCCTGATTTATGGCCGTAAATTATTTTAAGACTGCTTTTTGGGCAGTTTGTTTTTATGTATTGTAATGGCGGTAATAGTTAATGTCATGCCAGCTATATTGAGAAAAAGATGTTGTTTCCAGGTTAATTCCTGTATTAAACCGCCACAGGAACAAGGGATATGGTTGAACTGATGTAACTGAATGGCAATACTATATATGGTAAATAACAGGAACAGTATAAAAGACAGGTATAAGCCTGTTTTTCTTGTTTTATGCAGCATGACTAATATAGGGATGGCTAATTCACTTACGGGTAACACGAATAATGAAAGCTGAATTAACCAAACCGGCAATGGCTGGCTTTGCATTCCTTTAACAAATGCGGTGAGGTTGAATAGTTTTGAAAATGCTGCATAAGTAAAGAGTGCAATAATTGCTGTGCAAATAAAATTAAGGATGGCTTGTTTTTTCATATTAAATAATTATTCTTCTGTAATTCTATTCAGATTTTTAATTATCTCAAAATGATAAAAGTGAAAAGCAGGTAGAATTACCCGTATTTGCAGTAGAAATACCTATGGTAAAATGTGAAAAAAGTTAAAATAAAAAAATAAGCTATTAAAAATTTTGAACCTGGATATTAATATATATAAATTTATTCTGTTGATGCCATCAGGTAGTCATACGGGTGTTGATGTTTAACTCTTAAAATAGCCATAAAGAAATGCCGTGGATTGCGCAATGAAAAGTTATTTTTTTTACCAAAACAAGTAAACACTTATGAGAGAAAAAATCGTTAAGGTAATCCTGGCTGATGAAAGTATAATTTTATTAAAAGGAATGTGCCTTTTTTTTGAGACCGAACCTTATATTGAGGTTTGTGGAACGGCCAATAACGGCCTTATTCTGGAAGAATTAATTAAAGCAAAGCATCCTGATATTGTAATCTGTAACCCCTTTTTACCCATTAAAGACGGACTTGTAATAATGAAGGAACAATTGCGTAAAAAAAACAAGCTGAAATGGATTGTACTGGAGCGGGAAGTAAATATTATGCAATATATTGAATGTATTGAAAAAGGGGCAAAGGGATACCTGACCTACCAATCTACTTATACTGAAGTGGCGCATGCTATATTTGAGACAGAGCGGGGGGAATATTATATTTGCCAGCAGGCACTTCCTGCAGTAACCAAGCAATTTGTAAGCACTTATACCTCTACCCATACCGCAACTATCAGCAGGTTGTTTACAGAAAAACAAAGGAAAATTATCCATCTTACCTGTTTAGGTTTTACCAATAAACAGCAGGGCGATGAACTGGGGCTGGACCCAAGAACCATTGAAAAGCATATTCAGATTATTTTTAAAAAGGCAAAAGTTAATAACAGGGCTTCCCTTGTACGGTTTGCCTTTCTTAACGGGATAGAAAACCTGGCTGCTTTTTGCGGGGCTTTATTACTTTTTGCCCTGGATGACGAATCTTTAACTTATGCTATACCGGAATTTTTAAGCAGCTGTAGCTTTGTTTAGCTAATTGCCGGGCCATCTTTTTACAAAAAAATTGAATACAGTTATGTTTATGCCAGATGAAAATATCTGGCATAATAAACTTTTGCCCATATGACAGGAAAACCTGTTATTAAATTAATCCGGCTCAGATACCTGTACCCAGGTTTATTCCCTATGAAATGATTAAAAGAGAGATGTTGTTGCATTGGTAAACTTTGAAACCAGACTCATAATCATTCATGAACTATCCTTTTGAAAAACTGGAAAAAATACTGGAAGCGTTTAAAGGAAATGTTGAAAAAAATATTGACAACATTGATATTGCTGTATTGTTACAAGAAGCCATTGATGAAGTGGTTATTTGCCGTACCAGTTTTTTACGGTCAGTTTTTACGCTTAAGAATAAGAAACAGTTAAGGCTGATTGTGCAAACCAGCCAGCTGACTTTAATTGCCCTGGAGAACAGGGTTATGGAATTATATATCTATGATTCTTCAACATTTGCCATAGCTGATTTATTGCTGCAGGAGATGGATTTGATGCTCGATTTTCTGGCCATCTATTTTTCCGATTGCTTTGATACCTGCAAAGCTGCACCTATCCATTATGTTCTGGCTAAGCAGGAGAAGATTATGGATAACCTGACATTGTTTAAAGAAAGTTTAAAAATTGAAAAACAAGAAAAAGCAGCGTGGAAAATACTTTTTTCTGAAGTGGAACAGGTAATAAAGGGGATGAATAAAGTTAACACCAGCTTTCATGAGCTTTTATTTTTAGAACATCTTTTTCCTATTGCGGAGAGTTCTGAAATACTTTTTATTGAAACTGAGTTCTATACAGTCTCAGAAATTTATCTTTTACAACAGGGGTATAATAATGATGTTTTTATTGAGAGGCTGGTAAGAAAGATGCATGAAAAGGCTTCAGAAACTAATGATCCAATTGTATTCTGGGAGCAACAAAAGAAACTATTATTACAGCTGCGAAAAAGAACAGTAAATGTTTACCGCACTGATCATGCAGATCCTATCACTGAATTATTAAAGTATACAGAAGTTGAGTTGTTGTATCTGTATCAAATAAATAAGCTCTTGAATGAGCCCGGTTCCTCAAACGATATGGAGGGTAAAACTGAAAAACTGATGGTTAGTACTTTGCCGGTTAATCAGCTGGCTGTGATTTTGCGTTTGTTTGTAGACAGGGGATACCTGAAACCAATGAACCAGTCTGCTTTTTTTAATAAAATAGCCAAAGTAACCGGAATGGGGAATAAGGATAGTATTTCTGCCATGAGCCTGCGTAATAAATATTATTGCCCGGAGAAAACTGCCATTGAGGGGGTTAGGGATTTATTTCATGGCTGTTTGAAGGATATGGGGAGGTATTGACGGGGATTGATGGATGGTAGTTAATTTATTGGAAATAAATTAATGTTTTAGGAAGACAATTTCTAGTTTCCATAATGAAACATGCTGAAAGTAATATAATGTGGGATATAATTCCAGCTATATAACGACATCACTTAATAATACGGTAAAGAGCTTGGTTGCAATTTATTTATAGAGACAATAATTGTGTTGAGAAAGGTTCTGTATAGCCACTTTTGTGTGGATCAAAAACAAATAAATCGTTTCTTGTATTTGCTGGAAGATTAATTTTATGCAAGTAAAATGTAGAAGGTGAACAATTAGTAAACTTTGCTCCAAAATGTTGATTTATCATTGATGAAAATGTGTTAGTCTGTTCAAACATTGGAAACGGGCTAAACTTTACACAATGCATTATTAAATTAGCTACAACTGCATTTATACAATTGATTAAAGTTGCTTGCATAAAATGCCTATCTCTATCGTGTTTTGTTTTATTATAAGCATCATACCAAAACAATGATGTAGTTGGTGCCCCTACTTCCCAGTTTTCAAATGGTTTTATTGATGGGATACCTGAATATGTTTTTAAAATAAACTCAAAGTCTTTAAGATGAAGTTTGTCTAGGATTTTTACATAATCTTTAGTTGTGTAGTTTCTTCTATTTTGAGGCGAGACAGATGCTTGAGTCATATAGTATTGCCAAAAGTTCTCAACTTCTGTGCAAGCTAGAATTAGAAGTTCTCTTGTTTTATGACTGTATGTATTTAATGATGAAATGTTTGGTTCAATATACAGAAATATCTCGTCAAGTTTTTGAACAAGTAAACGCAATGAATATTCTGATAATCTCATTTCATTTTCACCTACTTCAAGTGCTTGATATGTGTCAGAATAATAATAAAGTGCTGGGCGCCAAACACCTTTTATAGAATGACCAACTTCAAGGTTTAAATTTTCTATATCTTCAGCACCAAAAACATTTTTCACCCAATCTATAAGTGACCCATTTTTTTTTTGAATTGCAGTTAGCCCAATTGAAATAATATAAAAGCCACTGTCACGACCATACATATGTACAAAGTGGGTATCTGTCTCATAAGCATAGCCTCTTTTATGTTCAAGATGCACAGGATCAACCCAACCAGGAAGTATTGTCTTAGTATTTTTATAAGTTATTCCTATCATTAATTTATAATTGTAGCGCGGATTGTAGGTAGTAATTGAATTATGCACCAGGATAGTAATTGAAAAGTGCACCAGTTAGCAGGCAGTAAATGTAGTTCTTTTTAGATATCAATGCTTGGATATTTATCCCTTCTAAAACCTTAATATAAAGAGTATGGGCGATAGCCCATTCCTTTGCCTTTTTTTCTTTTTTTGCTTCTTTTTTTCTTTGCCTTTTTTGCTATTTTATTTGTGTAGATTTATTTTTAATATTTCTTTATTTTCAACACTTGTTTCACAGTATTTACAGTAGTTTTGAACTACCGGAAAGAAGCGGAAGCAGGCACTGCAGAGGTGCAACCTGCCAGGAATATTTCTGGTTATCTGAGCATTTATCATCGTTATTTAAAGCTGTTTTCTTTTTTGAGTTTCTTGTATCTTTTTTGTTTCTTTCATTCTGTAAGATTGCCCGTTCATATTGACCATACAAGCTTTATGGGTTAACCTGTCCAGTAATGCTGCTGTTAAAACGGTATCCTTACCAAAGATTTCATTCCACTTTTCAAAGGATTGATTGGATGTGATAATCGTGGATTTGAGGCCTGTTCTGAGAGAGAGATGATTAAAGAGCATTTCAGAGCCTTGTTTATCAAAGGAGATATAGCCAAGCTCATCACAGATCACGAGATCATATTTCTCAAACCTTAGTTCCAGCATACGCAGTGTACGATTTGAGTGGCATTCCCGGATTTGGGTCAATAGTTTCGCTACTTTGGTAAACATAACAGTATATCCCTGCTCGCAGGCTTTTATTCCCAGCCCTATTGCTATATGCGATTTGCCGGTACCGGGGCTGCCGCCTAAAATGATATTTGACCCGGTTTTAATAAAGTCCAGAGTTTCCAGTTCAGGTAATTTGGATTGGGCATCTATGGGCAGGTCTGCCCTGTTGAGATCCTGCAGATACTTCAGTTGAGGAAAATCCGCATTACGCATCTGTACTTTTTTGCGGTTAATTAAACGTAAGTCCTGTTCTGCTATAAGCAGGTTAAGCACCACCTGCTCATAGGAAGTATTTTGCTTCACTGCTTCTGTCAGGATAGATGTTAAATCATTACGGAATGCCGGCAGCCTGAGATCCAGACTGACTGTAGTGATTTGATCCATAATTTTCTTGTTCATTGATTTGTTTTTTATTGGTAATTTGTTAATTGTAATGCATCATTGCTTGGAGTTGAATGAGGTTTTCCATTGACTGCAATGCAATGGGATCCGGTAATTGACTGACAACAGGAACCTCCTGTTGCTGATTACCCAATAAGGCCATCACATAGGTTGCATTGATTGCTTCGGGGAACTGAACGGATAGCTTACTGACACAGTCTGCCATTTGCTTGCTTCCAATATCATTGAGCTGGCAGTATTGCAATAGTTCAATAAATGATCTGGCATCGTGAAAGAAGTGTTTAGTATAGATGGACTGAAGCCATGCAGGGGACTGTTTAAGGGCGATGGATCCGGCTACAGCACCGGGTTTACGTTCAAGGGTTGCCAGATAATGGTTAATATCTATTTGCCAGTCAAAACGTTGATACAGCCTGTTATGCTGGCACAGCACCCTACTGGAATCGTATATTTTAATCCATGCTGAATAGATTTTTGCAAATACTATTTTCCCAATCATATGATCCGGTACTGAATAGCGGTTGGTTCCAAAGCAGATGGTCGAATACTTATCAACCTTATGGTTTTCCCCTGCATAACATTCCATACGGCCCTGATGTGCAGATAATCCCTTACGCTCTAACTCCAGCATTGCTGTTATGCTACCTGCCAGCCCTGTAACAGGCCTTTCATTTAATTCCACAACTCTGCTCTGTAAATGAGACTGAGCTTCAGTAAACGTCTTAAACTCATCTTTAAATCCAAACACTTTACGGCGTACATATTCCACACTTCTTTCAACATGCCCCTTTTCATTGCCCTTGGCTGTATTACAAAAACGCCACTGAAACTGATACCAGCGACTTAACTGCAATAGCCCTTCAGTAGGTATCTTTTCTGTCTTACCAACAAATTTGGCAATGGCTACCCGCATATTATCATATACCATCTGCTGATATACACCACCAATATGCTCAAAGAAACAGATATGAGCTTCTTTGAAGGCCAGACTGTCCTGATGCTGGAAAATCATGGCATAACGGTAATTACTGAATGCACTGGTAAATACAGCAAGGTAATAACGCTTGTAATGCCCATCCAGATTGAGTTTTATCTCACACCAGTCAAACTCACAGCAGGAACCTTCTGCATACCCCTGTCGGATAAAGGCTTCCTGTGATTGCGTCACTTTTGTTTCAATGTATTTGCATACACTGGAATAACTGATTACATGGCCGGTTGAAAGAAGTTGTTCATGGATGTCTATTTTTTTAACCTGCTGTTTGGTGCGGCCATCCAATCTTTTGACCTCATTTTGTAAAAGACATTGATCAATGATGGTAACCATCTCTGCGGAAAGCTTACGTTTCACACGGTTCTCACTGTGGTAAACAGAACCCGTTTTCAGATATTGATTTAATAATGATTTAGGATTATCCTGGTCACTTATTGGAGATGCTTTGAATTGCTCATATTCCTTGATCCTTGCTGCTATTGTTCGCCTATTAATCTTTAATTTTTTGGCTATTTGACGAATACTTTGACCTTCTCTGAAAAATAATAATATAATCTGATGATTTGTTGGCACGTCTAGCATGTTTTGTGTCCCTTTGATTTCTTACAAAGGGACGGGTTATTTACCCGCTAGACTGGTGCACTTTTCAATTATTATGTGGTGCACTTTTCAATTACTATATACAGCGGATTAAATAATATAGCGCTAAAGTTATGCTGGTTTATGCCTACATACATACTCTTTTTCTAAGAGTACAAATAAAATTAACTTACTAAAGTTCGATTTTATATTTCGGCTTTCATTTTACCAGTTTGCTATAATATTTACTTTCAAATTTCAATGTCTATGATAATTCCTTATTGATGTCACTCTGGTTCAATAATTTTGGACTATCAATTGCTGTGGATTTAAAAGATTGAAGATAACCTAATGCTGTTGCAGTCTTTAAATTATTATTATAAACTCTGTCATCAAGTTTATCTAGTTTTGATTCAATGTCTTTAAGAGTTTTCAATATTACTTTTTGTTCTTGCTCAATAACCAAAATCCTTTTTTCAAAGTCCTCAATCTTGTTTTTGTGAACTTCCGATGCAATTTTTATTACAATTTTATTGATCCATTCAAAAGACATTGATTTCTTAACTTTTTGTAGTATGATATTTAGTTTCCATGAAATTGATTAAGCCACTTCTGCCTGAGCTAATCTTTCTTTGAGTTTCGATTCCACTAATGATAATGGTGTTGCAATTCCATTCACATATTGTAAATTTCCATCCATTTTAAAGTTTATTGAAAGTTGAATAAAACTAGCTTGACTTTGAACCGCGTTAACTTTAAAAATTTCTTTCTCTTGGTCGTAAACTAAGTATGGAGCACCTGAAGACCCAAAGCGAAAATATCCTTTGATTAAATATCTAATCCCATCAAAAAGGTATACATTTCCTAAAATGTCTGATTCCTGCGCAAAGTTGTCTAAAATACCTTCTATACTTGCTTCATTTATTATTCGCCCTAAATTATCATATGGTGCTGATTGTAGGCAATAATAATTTTGTGTACCTGTATCATGTAACTGAAAGTCAATTTGAAGAAAAGGTAATTTATTTATTATTTCCATTGGTGTATTAACCACTTTATAAATTGCTAAATCCTCATTAATTAAAACATCAAGAAGTTCTAATTCGATTAGAAATGTATGTCTACTTAAAGTTGGTTCGGCAAATGAATGATTAGCAGGGAAATGTTTATTTAAACTTACATCATTGCAAAATGCATTATTTCTAAATGTTGTAACAAGGAATGGCTTGCAACAATTTTCACTATAAAGTTTCGTATATCGTCTGTCAACTTTCGCATCGTCAAGTTTTTTTGCAAGCGTTTCACCGTTTGCATTGTTAATACCTGTTGCAATTCGTTGATTAGTCCCAGGAACAAGTGGATAAGTTTGATCAAATAATGTTCTGTCACCTACACTAATTTTATTTCTCAATTCATTGTTATAAAAACTGTTTGATAGTAAAAGCGGTAGTCTGTCTAAGGCTCTTAGATTATGAGCTACACTTACGATAATTCCTTTCCCAATGTGAAATGCGCAAATATTATTTGCAAAAGCCTTATTCGGAGCACTAGAGTTGTAAATTGACATTATTCTGAATAAAGGGGAAGTATTCTCATTTATTAATTCCAATTTTTTTAGTTTCATGTTATTTTTTATTTTTATAAAATTCGCTGTTAATAGCAGTTTTATTTGAGGGTAACTAAAAATTGTGTTTTGTCATTATTTACACCAAATAAAATTTGAGATGGAAGTTCATTGCAGAAAAGAAAGTAACTCATAGTAGGGGTAGCTTCATCACCTGCAAAAATTACCCACCACTTTTTGTCTTCACTTTCACCTTCTCCAGTCATTGTTAATACTCCTCCAAATGGTACGCTATCCTTTGGTCCTCGAAGAATATTTGGTTTCAACTTTCCTTTTTCATTTAATGGTACTGCACATAAAAATGGTGCCCAAGAACCCGCTCTTGGCCTTATTTCAATTACATTTCTGCCATCTAATGTTTTTCTCAACTCAATAGTATATGGATCAAGAGTTTGTCTAGTGATATTAGGTGCTCTGTCCTCTAAAGATGATATAACTCTTTCAATCCAATCATTGTCTTTCAGGCTTACAAAAAGTCTTGTTTTAATTGCAGAAGGAATAATTTCTTTGTCAATAGAAGATGTAAATATTCCGACTAATGGAAATGATTGCCCCCTCGTATTTAAAGCTCTATCTAAAGCATACGCTACCTCCTCTTTGCAAGGTTCGCTTCCTAAACTATTTTGAGTTGCGATTATTGCCCAAGCGTCACATTCATTAGTACTTGTTATAAACTTATCAATTTGTTCCCACAGCCTTTTTCCAGCCTGAATATTCCACCGGTCAAGTTTTATACAAATTCCTGCTTTTTCTAATTCTTGAGCAATAAATTCAATGTCTCCATTTTTATTATCCTCCCAAGAATATGTTATCCATAATGTTTTCATGTTTATTAATTCTGTT
>Ga0364881_10620_pt1 | contig 16666 bp, 16 predicted proteins | sample ExccelJu500001D4_5_FD_206923 | JGI IMG/M metagenome (GOLD analysis project Ga0364881, IMG submission 206923) | Enriched cells from Trout Bog Lake Hypolimnion, Wisconsin, USA - BchlTB.July30.5000.01.D4 | ecosystem: Environmental > Aquatic > Freshwater > Lake > Hypolimnion/Profundal zone | place...
CAAGCCCTCATTCAAGCTGCACTGGAGCGTGCCAAGGCTCAGGCCGCTGCCGTCAAGCCGCAAAATACCGAGCAGTTGGGGCCTGCACAGCAAGCGCAGATTGCCGAAATCGAAGCGCGCCGCGCCAAGGCTCAAAAACTGGCATATTCCGACGTCACGCCACCCAAGGAATGAGACTTTCTCTCTTGCGCAACTGATTTACGTAAAATACTGCCCGCACACATAACGTTTTGACATATACCACGAATGAACTCCACCAAACGCCGCGAAATCTTCACGCGCTTACGCGCCGCCAATCCTCATCCCACTACCGAGCTTGAATATTCCACGCCATTCGAGTTACTGGTGGCAGTGATTCTTTCGGCGCAGGCCACGGATATCAGCGTAAATGCCGCCACTCGCATTTTATTCCCGGTGGCGAACACGCCGCAGGCACTGCTCGGTCTCGGAGAAGAAAAGCTGCGCGAGTATGTGCAGCGCATCGGCTTGTACCAGACAAAATCAAAACACCTGATCCTGATGTGCCGCCTGCTCATGGAAAAACATGACGGGCAAGTTCCGCAGACACGCGATGAGCTGGAAGCCCTGCCCGGAGTTGGCCGCAAAACCGCGAATGTGGTGCTCAATACCGCCTTCGGCGAGCCGACCATCGCGGTGGACACGCATATCTTCCGCGTCGCCAATCGTACCCGCATCGCACCCGGAAAAGATGTACTGGAAGTGGAAAAGAAATTGCTCAAATTCGTTCCGGATGAATTCAAGCATGATGCCCACCACTGGCTGATTTTGCATGGGCGCTATACTTGCCAGGCACGCAAACCGAAATGCGCGCAATGTTTGATATTTGATTTGTGCGAATACAAAGAAAAGTTGATTTGATGTTTAATCCCAGCCGCGACGAAGCACGAAATTTCCTGTTCGAGACCTGGCGCAAGCGCCGCGAGGGGGCGTTGCTCACTCCGCTGGAAGACCTGACCGCGCAACTCATCGAAAAGCATCCTGAATATCAAGAGCTGCTGGCTGCCCCGGAGAGATATCAGGATAAGGACTACGCGCCTGAGCACGGCGCGACCAATCCGTTCCTGCACCTGATGATGCATCTCACCATCGAGGAGCAGATTTCCATAAATCAGCCCTGTGGCATCCACGCCCACTTTAAACGTCTCACGCATAAATACGAATCGGAGCACAATGTGCTACATGCAATGATGGAATGCCTGAGCGAAATGATCTGGCAGGCGCAACGCAATCACACCGCACCGGATGCCGCGATTTATTTATCCTGTTTGGAGAAGCAGTAATGGGCAACCGCTTGAGCAAGATCGTGACCCGCACCGGCGACAATGGCACGACCGGCCTTGCAGACGGTTCGCGTGTGGCGAAGGATAGTGCGCGCATCCATGCCATCGGTAGCGTGGACGAACTCAACAGCCATCTCGGTGTGCTGCTGGCTGAAACGCTGCCTCTGGAGATAAGAGAATTATTGTTGCGCGTACAGAATGAGTTATTCGATCTCGGTGGCGCGCTGGCCTATCCTGTCGCACCGTTCCGCGAAGACAAGCTTGCGCATTTGGATGCTGCCATCGCGCATTACAACGCCGGCCTGCCACCGCTCAAGGAGTTCATCCTGCCCGGCGGCATACCGGCGGCGGCGCAATGCCATGTCGCGCGCACCGTCGCACGCCGTGCCGAGCGCGACCTCGCCGCACTCGCGCATGCGGAAGCTGTGCCCGAACACGCACTGCCCTACCTCAACCGCCTTTCGGATTTGTTGTTTGTCCTGTGTCGTGTGCTTAATCGTGCAGCGGCACAGACGGAAACCATGTGGAACAGGACTTCCCCCGACTAAAGGGCAACTTAAAACAGTTCGATGTCGTCAGACCGATCGTTAACCTTAGTCATGAAATTGGCGAGCGCCTCCTCTACAGACATTCCTGCCAGCACCGCTTCGAACATTTCCACTTCTTCGCGCATCGTGTACTTCGAGCGGATTTTCTCTTGCAGGGCAACCCATTCGTAAGGATTGTAAAGACGGGATTTATCGCTGACCAGGCCGGAAAGCGAAGCCAGACTGTGGTTCACGTGAGAAAGGCGCTGTACCAGCTTGTCGTAAAACTGGAATGCAATGATCGCCTGATGCACCATACCTGAAACCTGCTCTGTCGCACCCCGCAGGTTGGCTTTGGCGGCACCCGACTCGCCTTCATCGGGAAGTGCGGCTACCGTATCACCGATCATCCGCATATAGCCGGCCATGGTGGTAAACACATCGGTCAACACTTCGACCGAGTTGTTGCTGTCTTTCATCGCTGCTTCAATTTGCCCGGCTGACAACTCCATCATCAGCACGGTCTCACGCACCTGACTCCAATCGAGGTCTGGTGCATGCGCCCGTGTTCCGGACTGATTGTTTTCATCGTTTGCCATGCCACTCTCCCCCGCTATTTCACCGAGCATCCCCCGGCTTTGCCGGAAGACAGATTTTCGTGGCTTGCAGAGGCAACCGGCGCCCATTTTGCATAGGCATACCAATTGCCCCGGACAGCTTATGGTTCGCCGGCACCTTTGTGGTGCTAGTCTTGAAACATCTAGCCTTTTGCCGCTGTCAGCTTCTCGTACTTGACCTGCAGTTGCTCCGGGCTTTCCACATGATTCGGATCTTTCGGGATGCAATCCACCGGGCAGACATCAACGCACTGCGGTGTGTCATAGTGCCCAACACATTCGGTGCATTTATTTGGGTCAATAACATAAATACTATCACCTTGCGAGATAGCGTCGTTCGGGCATTCCGGCTCGCACACGTCACAGTTGATACATTCGTCGGTAATTATCAGGGCCATGCTCTTCTCTCCTTAGTCATATATTAAGTTAATCTTTTTGCTACCAATTTTGCCGCCACTGAAGGCGAAACAAACTTGCTCACGTCGCCGCCAAAGCGTGCAACGTCGCGCACTATGCTGGCGGAAATGAAGGTGTATTGCTCCGCCGGCGTCAGAAATATGGTTTCGACATCGGGGTGCAGGCTGCGGTTCATTCCTGCCATCTGAAATTCGTACTCGAAATCCGACACCGCGCGCAAACCCCGCAACACCACGCGCGCGTCCTGCGCGCGCACAAAATTCATCAAGAGATCGTCAAAACTTTCCACCCGCACATTGACAAATCCCGCAAATATCTCGCGCGCCATCGCCACACGCTCTTCCAGCTTAAACATAGTAACGGCGCGGCTTGCCGCCACCGCCACCACAACTTCTCCGAACAGTCCTGCAGCACGGCGCACAACGTCTTCATGCCCGCGAGTGATGGGGTCAAATGTTCCGGGGTAAATGACTTTAATCAAGTTGGTGGGCCTTTTTTTTATGCTTGTTGCAGCAATTGATAAAACACTTTGCCGGCTTTTGCCCGCTTTACTATTTCCCAAGTCGCATCCGGCTCGAACTTTTCACCGGTTTCAACATATACCAGTCCGTCCTCCGTCAGCCTGTTGCCCAGCAACGGCAACACTTTCGACAAAAAATCGCTCTGAAACGGCGGGTCGAGAAAGATCACGTCATAACGTCCGCTTTCGCGCCGCGTGAATTCTATCCCATCTTCGCAACGAAGCGCTATATTGACACAGCATAATTTCTTGCTATTTTCCTGCAAGGCACGAAACACCACACGGTTATTCTCCACCATTACCACTTCGGCGGCGCCGCGTGATAAGGCTTCAAACCCCAATGCGCCACTGCCGGAGAACAAATCCAGACAGCGCTTGCCATCCAGCGTTTGCCCCAGCCAGTTAAACAGGGTTTCACGCACGCGATCCGGCGTGGGACGCAAGCCTTCTGCATCGGGAAACTCGATCCAGCGGCTGCGATAAGAGCCGCCGATAATCCTTACACGATTTATTTTCCGCTCTCCACTTTCGCTTCCGGGGCACCGACGATCACTGTCGCCATTGCATCCGGGTTCACATGACGCTTGAACGCATCACGGATTTGCGCGAGAGTGACTTTATCCACCCTGCCGACAAAATCGTCGAGGTAAGTCAAAGGCAACCCATAAAATCCGATGACGCTGATGTAATCCAGTATCTTCTTGTTACTGTCTATGCGCATGGGGAAACCGCCGATAATATTCTGCTTGGCAGCCTTCAGTTCTTTTTCCGTCGGCCCTTTGGCGATGAACTCGCGCAATGTGGCACGCGTCAGTTGCAATGCCTCGTCGGCCTGATCCTTTTTGGTTTGCAGGCCAATCTGGTACGCGCCCGGCTGCTGCATCGGCATGAAATAACTATATACGCTGTAAGCCAAACCGCGCTTCTCGCGCACCTCGTTCATCAGGCGAGACACGAAACCGCCGCCGCCCAATATGTAATTACCCACATAGAGCGGAAAATAGTCCGGGTCATTACGCGCCATGCCGGGAACGCCAATCAGAATATGGCTCTGCGTGGCCGGGTGCGCAATGCGCTGTTCGCTGGGCTGTATCTGCATGGTGACAGGAGGCACCACGGCGGATGCGCCTCCGGGCGGCAATTGTGCAGTAAGTTTCTGTGCAATGGCTTCGGCCTCGGCGCGCGTCACGTCGCCCATGATGGCGACTACAGCTCCTTTGGCGGAGTAATGCGCGCGGTAAAACGCATCGAGATCGGCGCGCTGAATTTTTTCCACCGTATCCACTTCGCCGGATGCCCGCAAACCATAGGGGTGTGTGCCGAAGACAGCTTTATTGAAAACCTTGTCGGCTATGCTTTCCGGCTTGGTTTCAGCTTCTTTCAAGCCCGAGATCAGGCGAGTTTTTTCGCGTGCCAGCACGGCTTCCGGAAACAGCGGATGTTGCAGAACACGCGCCAGAATATCCAGCGCCTGATTGCGTTCCGCCGCACTGCTCAGGGTACGCAGCGACATGCCCGCACGATCCGGCTCGAAACGCCCGCCCATTTGAGCGCCTATATCAGCCACCGTGCGCGAGATATCATCCTCGCTCAGTCCTTCCGAACCAAGGTCGAGCAAACCATGAGTCAACCCGGCAACCCCGGATTTTTCCACCGTGTCGAATGCGCTGCCCGCAGCAAAATCCACCGCCACATCCAGCATCGGCAGATCATGGTCTTCCACAAAATAAACGCGCGCACCACTGGCAGACTGCCAGTTCTGGATGTGCGGAGTGGCGAATGCAGCACCGGAGAATAATACGGTGCAGGACAGAAACAGCGCAGCAATAAACTTAGCGCAGGTCATGACTGCCTCCCATATTCGCGTGTTTGTGTTCACCTGAAATCGGCTGCGGATCAAGCACGGCAATGCTCAGGTTGTCGTCCTGGAAAAATTCTCGCGCGACATCCTGCACCTGTTGGACGGTCACCTCCTGGAGTTTTTTCAGCATCACTGGAATAGCCTTGTAGCCCAACCCGATGGATTCCAGTTGCCCGATCTGCATCGCTTGGTAGAACACCGAATCGCGCTTATAGACTTCACCTGCGGTCACTTGAGCCTTGACGCGCTTGAGCTCTTCTTCACTCACGCCATCTTTCACCAACAGCGCAATCTGCTGGCGCAATCCCGCTTCCAGCTCGCCCACGCTCTTGCCCGTGCTGGGTGTGCCTTCAAGCGTGAACATGCCCGGACCGCGAGAGGCGGAGTCGTAGCCTGCACCCACTTCGCTGGCCAGTTGCTGCTCACGCACCAGCGACTTGTTCAAACGGGCCGACTCATTGCCGTCAAGAATTCCCGCCAACACTTCCAGCGCATAAGGCTTCCAGTCTTTTTCCGGGTCGCGCAGTTCAGGCGCATGGTAAGCCATCACCAGATACGGCAATTCCGCCGGCGCTTTGACCACGATGCGTTTAATCCCGGTCTGCGGAGGTTCGCTGTGCGGTTTGCGCACCGGCAGCTTGCCCGCAGGAATAGGTCCGTAGTAATGCTGGGCCAGCTTGAACACCTCATCCGCCTTCACGTCACCGGCCACGACGAGAGTGGCGTTGTTGGGGGCATACCAGCTCTTGTACCAATCTCGTGCATCGCCGGCAGTAAGCGCCAGCAAGTCGTTCATCCAGCCGATCACCGGATGCTGATAGGGATGTTCCTGATACGCCGCCGCCATGAGTTTCTCTGACAACAGCGCGTGGGGTTCATCATCGGTACGCATACGCCGCTCCTCCATGACCACCTTCACTTCCTTGGCGAATTCGGCATCGGACAATTGCAGATTGTGCATGCGGTCGGATTCGAGCTGCATGGCAAGCGGCAATCTGGAACTTTGCAACTGCTGAAAATAGGCAGTGTAGTCTTCGTTGGTGAAAGCATTCTCCCGTCCCCCCGCAGCAGCAATCCTTCTGGAAAATTCCCCCGGCGGCACCGACTTGGTACCTTTGAACATCATGTGCTCCAGCATATGCGCCACGCCTGTGGTACCGGTGCGTTCATCTATACTGCCCGCGCGGTACCACACTTGCTGCACCACCACCGGCGCGCGGTGATCTTCCTTGACAATCACCCTGAGACCATTGGACAGTGTTTTCTCAAACACCTCCGCGCGTGCCGTACTGCAAAGCAGGATTGCAGGCAATAAAGCCAGCGCCGCCAAATATTTCAACCATTTAATCTGCATGTATTGCCCCAAATTTATAGCCCAAACAAGGCCAATCAGAATAGAATAACGGCAGCGGAAAACCGCCACCGTAAACGCGTATTATGCGCTATTTTGCTGTCCTTCGACTATCTGACATTATGTTTGGTTTCCTGAAAAAAGCCCCTACTGAAAATATACCCGAGCAGGCCGTACCAGAAAAACGCAGTTGGCTAAACCGGCTGAAAAGCGGCTTGGCGCGCACCGGAGATCAACTTTCGGACTTGTTCGGACGCAGCGGTAAAATTGATGATGAACTGTACGAAGAACTGGAAACTATTCTGATTACCGCCGATGTCGGCATGGATGCGACACGTTTTTTGCTGGCCGAATTGCGCCACCGCGTAAAGGAACAACATCTCACTGAGTCAGGCCAACTCAGGCAGGCGCTGGCTGACTGCCTGCTCAAACTGCTCCAGCCGTTGGCCAAAGAGCTCAATGTCAGTACTCACCAACCTTTCGTTATCATGCTGGCCGGAGTGAATGGTGCAGGCAAGACCACCTCCATCGGCAAGCTGGCAAAATACTTTCAGGGTCAAGGCAAATCGGTATTGCTGGCAGCCGGCGACACTTTCCGTGCCGCCGCACGCGAGCAACTGATGGAATGGGGCGCGCGCAACAACGTCACCGTGATCGCCCAGCAAAGCGGCGACCCCGCCGCGGTGATTTATGATGCGGTGCAGGCAGCCATGGCGCGCAACATAGACGTGGTGCTGGCGGACACCGCCGGACGCTTGTCCACGCAAGCACACCTGATGGAAGAGATCAAGAAAGTCAAGCGCGTTATCGCCAAGGCGTTGCCCGACGCACCGCACGAGATATTGCTGGTACTGGATGCCAACACCGGGCAAAACGCGCTGAGTCAGGTCAAAGCGTTCGACGAGGCGTTAAATGTCACAGGGTTAGTGCTTACTAAACTGGACGGCACCGCCAAGGGGGGTGTAATCGCTGCCATTGCCAAGGCGCATCCGATCCCGGTACGTTTCATCGGCGTGGGCGAAGGGTTGGACGATCTGCGGCCGTTTGCGGCGGAGGATTTCGTCAACGCATTGTTGGGGATGGAATAATGATTAGAACCGTTGCTGCGCTTGGCGACTGTCAGCTATCCTGCAAACAATTCAGCATTACAAATTTCTCCAAAAGACCCGTAGGAATCATTTAAATTTCTCCGAAGCACATTGCGTTGCTTTTTGGGCTACCCCGCCAACTCATCAGCAATCATCTCGGCCTGTTTCAACACTGTCTCGGTGGCGAGCAACTGCATGTCGGGCGGGTAACCAAACTGGCGCAACGTTCGTTTTACGATGACTTTCAGCTTGGCTCTCACGCTTTCCTTGATCGTCCAGTCTATCGTCGCATTCTCACGGACTCGTTGAGTCAACACCACGGCCAACTCTCTCAGCTTTTCTTGCTGCATCACTTCTCGCGCACTATTGTTATTGGCTACTGCCGTATAAAAAGCATATTCGAAATCGCTCAGCCCCATGTGCTTGGCCTCTGCATCGGAAGCGACAATCTCCTTGCTGATCTTGATTAGCTCTTCCATGACCTCGGCGGCGGTTAGAATCTTGTTATGGTATTTCTTGATGGCATTTTCCAGCATTTCCATCAGGGACTTACTCTGCACCAGATTCTTCTTGGCACGCGCTTTCAGCTCATCGTTGAGCAGTTTTTTAAGCACCTCCAACGCCACGTTCTTGTGTACATGATCTTTCAGCTCCGCCAAAAACTCCTCAGACAAGACGGAAATGTCCGGTTTCTTAATGCCCGCCGCATCAAAGATATCGATCACCTGTTCCGACACCAGCGCCTGATCGATCACTTGGCGGATAGTGGTTTCGATCTCTTCGTTGCTGCGCCCTGCGCCCGTACCGTCAAACTTCGCCAAACGCGCCTTCACCGCCTGAAAAAATCCTACCTCGTCGCGGACATCCATGGCCTGCTCGTGTGGCACTGCGATGGCAAACGCGAGAGAGAGTGCAGTCACCTCATTGATATAGCGCTTTCTGCCATCCTCCAGCCCGAGAATATGTTCCTCTGCCGCCAGTATCATCGACAGCTTTTGTGAAGTTTCTGCTTCAAAATAATTTTCATAGGCAAAGCCGTGATACATAGCCGAAACCACTTCCAGCTTCTCCAGCATCAGGCTCACCGCCTGTTCCTGCGCCAGTGCCGGGTCACCCTTGCCGCCCGCATCGGAATAAAACGAGAGTGCTTCCTTAAGGTCTGCGGCGATACCAAGATAATCCACCACCAATCCGCCGGGCTTGTCTTTGTGTACCCGGTTCACCCGCGCAATCGCCTGCATCAGGTTGTGACCCTTCATCGGCTTGTCAATGTAGAGGGTGTGCATACTCGGCGCATCAAAGCCGGTCAACCACATATCGCGCACGATCACCAGCTTGAGCGGGCCGTCGTCACTCTTCATCCGCTCGGCCAACTCCTTGCGCTGATCTTTGGTGGTGTGGTGTTTTGCCAGCAGAGGGCCATCACTGGAGGCCGCCGTCATGACCACCTTGATAGCCCCCTTATTTAAATCATCTGAGTGCCACTCAGGTTTGAGCGCAACGATTTCTTTGTATAGCTCGGCAGCGATGCGCCGCGACATGCTCACCACCATGCCCTTGCCAGCGAAAACCTCCTGCCGCGCTTCGAAGTGCGCCACGATGTCTTTTGCAATATTCTTGATGCGCTGCTCGCTGCCGATCAACGCCTCCATCTTTGTCCATTTGGCCTTGGCTTTCTGCGTATCAGTCAAATCTTCCTGATCCAGCTCTTCGTCCAGCTCGGCAATCAGTTTTTTGCCTTCTTCACTTAAGCCGACTTTGGCCAGGCGGCTTTCGTAATAAATCCGTACTGTCGCGCCATCTTCCACCGCCTGAGCGATGTCATAAATGTCCACGTAGTTGCCGAAAACAGCCGGTGTATTTACGTCTGTTTTTTCAATCGGCGTACCGGTGAAGCCCAGATAGGTCGCACTTGGCAGCGCATCGCGCAGGTATTTGGCAAAGCCGTACACCACCTTTTTACCGATCACCTCGCCGCTGGCATCTTTCTCATCCACCGTCTTGGCGCTGAAGCCGTATTGCGTGCGGTGAGCCTCATCAACAATCACCACGATATTGCGCCGGTCGGACAACTGCTCATAGACATTGCCTTCATCGGGCTGAAATTTCTGGATAGTGGAAAAAATCACTCCACCGGAGGCTACTTTCAATAAATCCTTCAACTGCTCGCGATCCGCTGCTTGCACCGGCTCTTGACGCAACAACTGCCGCGACGCGGCGAAGGTATCGAACAACTGGTCATCCAGATCGTTGCGGTCAGTGACGACCAATACCGTCGGGTTATCCAGCGCCAGCACAATCTTGCCGGTGTAAAACACCATGGAAAGCGACTTGCCCGAACCCTGCGTATGCCATACCACTCCAGCCTTCTTGTCGCCTTTAGGCTGATGAGACACACCGGGCAAACCATAACTTGCTGGTGACTCGCGCACTGCAAATCCATCGGTTACTGCCGCTGCACGCAACGTGGAGGCCACCGCCGCATTTACCGCATAATACTGGTGATATGCCGCCAGTTTTTTCACCGTGCTGATGCTGATCACACCGGTTTGTATGTCTTCCTTCTTGCTCTTTTCAAATACGATAAAGTGGCGCAGTAAATCCAGCAACGTGATCTTGTTCAACATGCCAAGTATCAGTGTTTCCAACTGGCTCACCAGATGCGAGGCTTCCGCCTTGCCGTCTGCACTTTTCCACACCATGAAACGGCTCAAGCCTGCGGACAATGAACCGGCCTTGGCCTCCAGCCCATCGGAAACTACCAGCAAGGCATTGGAAGTAAACAGGCTGGGAATGGTCTGCTTGTAGGTTTCAAGCTGCTGATACGCCGCCTTGATGGTGGCGTTTTCATCGGTGGCATTTTTCAGCTCAATTACCACCAACGGAATGCCGTTGATGAACAACACCAGGTCTGGCCGCTTGTTCTGGTGATTCTCGATCACCGTGAATTGATTGGCGACAACGAATTCGTTGTTTTCTGGATGAGCAAAATCGATCAGCCACACCAGATCGCCGCGCTCGTCGCCATTTTGCGATCGACTTACTTTCACACCTTCAGTAAGCAAGCGATGGAAGGCTTCGTTATTCGCCAGCAGTTCGGGTGAACTGATGCGCTGTACCTCCTTGAGCGCATCTTGCAACATCGCAGGCGACAACTTGGGATTGATACGCTTCAGCGCCTGCTCCAGCCGCCCGATAAGCAATACCTCACCGTAATGCCCGCGCTCCGGCTGCTCGCCATCAGGCGCAATATCAGGCGCGTAAACGTAGTCATAGCCCAAGCGCTCGAATAGCTTGATGGCGAAATTCTCGATAGCGGATTCGGTCAGCTTGCTAGGCATCGTCTATAAAATTTCGTCGCCCGCTTGTGGTGGTTCGCCGCCCGTGCGGTTCAGCAAAGCCATCGCTGCATCCAGATTGCCGCGCTTTGCCCGCTCCTGAAAATAATCCTCCGTCTTGAGTGCGGCCAGTTTCTCGGCAATCGCCGTCACAATAAACTGATTGAGCGAAGTGCCATCATCGCGCGCGACTTGCTCGACGGAATGCTTGAGTGAAGCAGGCAAGCGCAAAGCGTAATTGCTATAACCAATGACTTGCTGCGATTTTTGCAGCTTAGTCAGATGGCTAGTAGTTTTTTCAGTGGTTCCCATCGCGTAGCTCCTTTAACAATCACCCGGCTTCATCAACCTGAGATGAAATTTATTTGCCGAGGGCAAAAAGTCCTTGGTATTAAACGTCACAATGACATTAACTTGCCGTCAGATGTAGCGATCCTAAATAGCAATATGCATTTTTTGCATATTGCTTTTCTGCTGCCATCGGGTTGAAGTGAATCTAGTCATCTTTTTTCCCCAACCCCTGCACAGTCTTGTCAAAATCCGAGCGGAACAAACGATCTTGAACCACACGGTACTTTTCAAACTCCGTCAAAGCAAAAACTTTGGCCATTTCTGCCGTCACCTTACCGGGATTTTCCAGAATATCGCGCTCGTTGAATTGCAGAAAGGCATCCAGTTTAATAGCCCAATCTTCCATAGACATCGGTATCTTCCTTAGCGCCATGTCTTCGGCATAATCCAAATACATGCTCACGATGCGGCTCAAAGCCGATAGTTCGTTTTCATTCAGGTAGTTTTTGGCGACGACTACATCAGTTTTCAGTATCTTGCCATCCGGCGCTTTCTCCCAACTGGTCAGCCCCATGTGATCTTTGCCGCTATCCGCGCGTTGCACAATCAGCTCTGCCGCCGTACCACCATGAATCGCAAAATGTAGCTTGTTCTGCACCTTGGCAAAAAAGGCTTGAGTGGTTTCAGCATTCTTGCTGTAATCCATGCTGGTAGCATAGATGTCGGTGATCTTCTGGTAAAAGCGGCGTTCGCTCAAGCGTATCTCGCGGATTTCTTCCAGCAGGCGCTCAAAATACTGCTCACCAAAGAAGCTGCCATTCTCAAGACGCTGTTTGTCCAGCACGTAGCCGCGAATAGCAAAATCGCGCAACACCCCGGTTGCCCACTGGCGGAACTGCGTCGCCCGGTGTGAGTTCACCCGGTAGCCCACCGAAATAATGACATCCAGATTGTAGAACCGGGTTTGGTAATTTTTGCCATCCGGGCCAGTTTGTCGGAAATCCCGACAGACTGAATCTTCCTCCAGCTCTCCTTCGCCAAAGATGTTGCGCAAATGTTCCGTGATGGTGCTGCGACCTTTATCAAACAGCTCCGCAATCAGCTTCTGCGTCAGCCATACCGTTCCCTCATCCACCCGCACCTCAATGCTGTTTTCGCCTGCCTGCGAAGTGAAAATCAGGAACTCGGCGGTACTGTTGCGGATTTGCAGGGTTTGTGAAGGTTTGTTTTTCATGCTGCAACCCTCACTTCGCCGCTCATCAGTTTGGGTAACAGATTGTCGCGGAGTTTTTCGAGGGTGCGGATTTGTCGGTCATTCTCCCAGCATTTCTCGTAGATCGGTTGAATAATAGCTATTGCTTGGTCTTGTCGCTGTTTAGGCGGGAGCAGTAATTTATATTTGCGGAAATCTTTTAGGACAATGCGAGGTATAACCGCCCCTGTGACAATGTTCTCCAAACCTTCTCTGGTGGATTCCAATTTAAGAAAGGTCGCCAACAACAATGGATGATATTTGCCATTCGGCCTCAAGATGGCAATTGATGACAAAATGACAACATCCATATCATCCTCGGCAACAAAAACATGCTTTAGATAACTGCCATCCTTTGCAATCAGAATGTCATTCTTTAATGGGCGGCAATCTGTCCTTACCAATTCATCAAAATCATCTTGAGAAATCTGACGGCAGCTTGCCGTATTGATCCCCCATTGGTACATATCCTTAACAGAAGCCATCGGCAGCCCAACATCTACAGTAGGTGGGCTTGCATGTGCCCCATCTGTAATCCTGCTGGTGACATCCTCAAGTGCAACCTCATCCCAATCCTCCTGCGCCTCTTCCACAAACCACTGGCGGAACAGGATTGCGGCCATGGCTTCGAGGATTTGGTTCTGGCGGTGCAGCAGGTCGATTTTGTCGTCGAAGCTGCTGAGTACGGCGGCGATGGCTTTTTGTTCTGGAAGCGGAGGCAACAAAAGATTGAGGCTTTTCAAACCAAGAATTGTGAGAGCTTCTTGAGTTGAGCCAATCGTAATTTCCCGAAGTGAATCTCTTCCTTGCTGTGATGCTAGCCACTTATACAAATAACGCGGCGAAAGCCTTTGTTCATCGATATTCCGAATCCACGTTAAATTTCCATCCTTAAAGTAGAAGTGCTCGTTATCTTCGACGAGGTAAGGTATTCCCAAGGTGCCAACAGAAGTTAAGAGTATGTCGTTTTGTTGTGGCACACCAAACCTATTTTTTATTTCAGAATATTTTTCAGGGGTGATAAATAAATCAGTCGAAATTTCTTTCCTGTTGAACTTCTCGATAACCTCTTTTGATCGCCAAAACGGAATGCCCGCGCTCACGTAATCAGAGTAGAAAATTCGTTTACTCGAAGTAATCTCTGAAACTTCTCCAAGCTTAACTTCACGCCACTCACTCATTGCTTCCCCCCAGTTCCGCCTCAATCTCTTCAATACTCGGCAGCGACGATTTCAATTCTTCCGGCAGGTTTTGCGTGATGGTGTATTCGCTGACGCCGATGGGTTTGTTGATGTTGCGCAGCGCGTATTCGACCACGGTGTCTTTTTTGGATTTGCAAATCAGGATGCCGATGGTCGGGTTGTCTTGTTCGGCTTTTAAAATATCATCCACAGCCGAAATATAAAAATTGAGCTTCCCGGCAAATTCCGGCTTGAACTTGACGGTTTTCAACTCGACGACGACATAGCAATGCAGGCGGACATGGTAGAACAGCAGATCAATGAAAAACTCGTCCCCGTCTACTTCCAGTTTGTATTGCCGCCCGAGGTAGGAAAAACCCGCGCCCAGTTCCAGTAAAAACCGGGCGATATGTTCGATCAGCGCATTTTCCAGTTCCTGTTCATCATGCCGTTCCTTCAGCATTAAAAAATCGAAGTGGTAAGGGTCTTTCAGCATCTGGCGGGCCAAATCTGAATGCGGCGCGGGTAAAGTGCTTTGAAAATTGGTGACAGCCTTACCTTCGCGCAGGTAAAGACCGCTTTCAATCTGGTGCGTCAAGACTACCCTCGACCAGTTGTTCTGGATGGTTTTTTGAACATAAAATAACGCTTGGTCGGTCGTTTTGATCTTGCTGATAATGACCAGGTTGTGTCCCCAGGGTATCTGCGTAATTTGGGCAACAAGCTGTTGCCCAATTGGCTTGTCCAATTGCGCAACAAGCTGTTGCGCAATTGCAGGAACCTTCACCCAGAACCGATACCATTGCCGCATCAACTCCAGATTTCTTTTTGAAAATCCTTTCATATCAGGAAACTCGGCCTGTAAATCGCGGCTCATTTGCAGCAGGAAGCCATCACCCCAAGCAGATTCCTGTTGTTTGGCGACAATGCGCTCTGCCAGCTCCCAATAGAGATGCAATAACGCTTGATTGACCGCAACGGATGCCTTGATTTGCGCGCCTTGAATGCGCTGCTTGATGTCCTGAATAAAGGCGAGATAGTCTTCCGTTTTGATGATACTTTGGGTCATATCTTCACCTTTGCCAAGTTCTCGGCAATGGCCTTGTTCAGCGCAGCCTCTTCCAGCAACTGCGCCTCAAATTCTGCTTTCAGTGCTGCGAAGCGTTCAGAAAAATTGAAGTCGTCCTCTTCGTCCGGCAGGCCGACATAACGTCCCGGCGTGAGCACATAGTCCAGTTCTTGCACTCGCGCCAGCGGCACGGAGGCGCAAAAGCCTTTGATGTTTTCATACGTTCCTTCGTCCGTGCGCCATGCGTGGTAAGTATTGGCAATCTGCTGAATATCCTCATGCGCAAGTTCCTTTGTGCGGCGGTTAATCAGGTGGCCGAGGTTGCGTGCATCGATGAACAGGATTTCATCCTTGCGCGGGTGTCCATTGTTGCGAGCACGATTCATAAACCACAGCGCCGCCGGTATCTGCGTATTCAAAAAAAGTTTGGCGGGCAGATTGACGATGCAGTCGATCAGGTTGCCTTCGGCGATGAGTGCTTTGCGTATCTCGCCTTCGCCGCTGGTTTTGCTGGTAAGCGCACCTTTGGCCAGCACCACGCCTGCTTTGCCTTGAGGGTTGAGGTGATAGGCGAAGTGCTGCAACCAGGCGAAGTTGGCATTGCCCGCAGGTGGAGCGCCATATTGCCAGCGTCCATCGCCGCGCAGCAGCTCGCCGCTCCAGTCGCTGACATTGAACGGAGGATTGGCGATGATGAAGTCGGCTTTCAGGTCTTTGTGAGCATCGTTGAGGAAGGAGCCTTCGTTGTTCCATTTCACCTGCGAACTGTCGATGCCGCGTATGGCGAGGTTCATTTTGGCCAGCCGCCATGTAGTCTGGTTGCTTTCCTGCCCGTAGATAGAAATGTCGTTAACGCGGCCTTGATGCTCTGCGACGAATTTTTCCGATTGCACGAACATGCCGCCCGAGCCGCAGCAGGGGTCGAACACCCGGCCTTTGTAAGGCTCCAGCATCGTCACCAGTAATTCCACAATACTGCGCGGTGTGTAGAACTGCCCGCCCTGCTTGCCTTCGGCCAGCGCGAATTCTCCGAGAAAATATTCAAACACATGTCCCAGCACATCGGCACTGCGAGACTTGGCATCGCCCAGCGCGATATTGCCCACCAGATCAATCAACCCGCCCAGACTGGCGGGGTCGAGGTTTTGCCGTGCAAACACCTTGGGCAAGACACCCTTAAGCGAAGGATTTTCCTTTTCGATGGCATCCATTGCCTCATCGACAAAGTTGCCTATGTTTGGTAGCTTGGCCTTGGCTAACAAGAATGACCAGCGCGCTTCCGCCGGAACGAAGAAAATGTTCTCTGCTTTGTATTCGTCTTTATCTTCTGGGTCGGCTCCGGCGTACTCGCCCTCTCCAGCTTGCAATCGGGCAAACATCTCCTCGAAAGAATCGGAGATGTATTTCAGGAAAATCAACCCCATCACCACATGCTTGTATTCGGCAGCGTCGATATTCTTGCGCAATTTGTCGGCGGCTTTCCACAACTGTTTTTCCAACGGTTCGTCTTTGTTTTCTTTTGCTGCTTTAGCCATGGTTATTTTTGTTTGATTTGTCTAGCAATGGGATGAAGCGAGATTGTATGGCATTAAACTGGAACATTGCCAATCTTCACAAGCAACATCCGCTTCCGAGCAGTGAAAATTATTTTCCAGACAGCCATTTTTCGTTGTCTGCCCAATAAAACAGAATGAATATCGCTATCTTGTTCAAATCCTGCCTCCTGACACTCCGTCGCTATAACAAAGATTGATTTTCCCGTCACAACCCGATAGCATGATGCATAAATCTGCATTAACGTGTGAGGTAACCATGAGAACAACGCTGGATATTGACGATGGTCTGTTGGCCAA
>Ga0364881_10436_pt2 | contig 16632 bp, 16 predicted proteins | sample ExccelJu500001D4_5_FD_206923 | JGI IMG/M metagenome (GOLD analysis project Ga0364881, IMG submission 206923) | Enriched cells from Trout Bog Lake Hypolimnion, Wisconsin, USA - BchlTB.July30.5000.01.D4 | ecosystem: Environmental > Aquatic > Freshwater > Lake > Hypolimnion/Profundal zone | place...
GACTTTTTACGCATTATATCCGGAAGCCAAAACAGGGGCTTTCGCCAGCGCCATAATCACCAGATTGAATGCGGAAAAAAAGTTTGACGGCATGGATGGCATTAAAACCGTTAAAATTACTCCGTCGCCGGATTGGAGAAAATATACGCTGGAATATCAGATGCCGGCAAACAGCAACAGCTATTACGTCAATCTCCGGCTTTGTCTGGATCGCTCCGGCCAAATCTGGTTCGATAATGTCTCGTTCGAAGAGATCGCTACTCCGCAAACAATAGTCGATTTTTATCCAGGCTCAATCAACAGCGAAAAAACTATTTATGCCATCCGGGGCGAAGCATGTCAGTTACTGGTATATACATTTGTTGCCGGTGACCGCCGAGACATAGTATTGCGCATTGACGCTCCGGCCGGCTTCCCGTTATTAGATGCGGTTCCGTTCTATTATCCTAATAAAATTCAAATTCCGTCGTTTACCAAACAGCCACAGGAAGATCGCACTGAATACAGCATACCGCTGAATCAGGCGGTGGTATTGCCGATGTCACGTTCTGCTGGAGATTTATTCACCGGTGAAGCCTTATTATTCAAAACTCCGGCGGACATGTCTCCGGCGGAGTTAAACTGGAGTCTCTGGCATGGTAATGAAAAGCTCTCCTCCGGTAATTTAAAAATCCAGGGGCTGACCGATTCCGCTCCGGCCGCCGCCCTGCCCAAGTACTTTACTGTTTCTTCCTGGTACTCCCCGCTGCTGAACTTCTTGAACGATACTGGCGCATTCAGTCAATGGCTGGACGTTATGATACGGTCCGGAGTTTCCGGTGACAGCGTCAGTAATTCGCTGCAGCCGGATAAACAAGCCTTGCTGGAAAAAAAAGGATGGGCGAACAATCGGACTCTCTGGTTCGAGGTGCCGAACCATTGCCTGACCGGCATGAGCAACAACCCGCAATATGAAAAATTTATGAAATCATCTTTAATTTTCCCGGATAAATTCAATAAAAAAATGCTGCTATGGGATTTTGAACCGGCGTTGAAAGATGACTATTATCACGACTGCCCGGTATGTCGCCAGGCATTTGAAGAAAAATACGGCAAAAGTACCGCCGGACTGAAAAACAGCGAGGCAATCGAGGCAAAATTCCCTGAACAATTCCTGCAATTCCGCAACGGACAAATGCTGGAAATCATTAAAAAATATGGACAATGGTGCAAGGAAAACAATTGCCTGTCAGGATTAGTAATTGGCGCAGTACCTTTTGAACGCGATGAAGCAAACCTGCTCCAGTCAAAGCGACTTATCGGCGATATTAAAAGCTATGTAAATTATGTGGACTATTACATGCCGATGGCTTATTTTAACCCGGAACAGTTCTGGTGCAGTCTTAACGCAATAAAAACATTCTATCCGGGGTCAGTTATTCCGGTGGTAACTTCCGATGAACGCCATAATCAAACTACATATTCTTACAGTCTCAGCAATCCGGAGTGCCTCAGAAGTGAATTGCTCACTGCTGCCGCCTTTGGCTGCCGGCAGGTATGCCTTTTTGTGGGATTCTATGTATTCGACGGACGCCAGATACTGGCTCAACGCCAGGCCATGCGCGAAATCGCTATGTTTGAGGACTATCTGTTCAACGGAACAGATGCCGGTTCTCTGCTGCAACTCAAGCCTCAGGGCAACAGGCTTCGCGGCATAATCAAGAAATACAAGGAAAAGTATTTGGTCGTACTATTCAACCTTGATACGGCGCAATCCAGAACTGCCGCGCTGAATCTGCTGCCCGGCAAAGGGGAATTCAGTCTTGCCGAACCTTCCGCCAAACGTTTCTTTACCAATAAGGCAGGTTCGAGCAAACTCCAGGCAGACGATCTGGACAACATCAGTTTTACTTTGTCACCAGGGGATGTCCGCTTTTTCATCCTGTCAGCAACGGAAAGCGATAACTCCGTCAACTGGCTGTCAACTGTGCTTGAAACCGCAACGCCCGACGTTGTCAAACAGTGGTCCATTCTGAACAAAAACTCATGGGAATGCATCGCCTCCGGTGCTGACGGAAAAACTGCGGAAAAAATCATCGTTAAAAACGGAAAATCCATTGCGGAAGTGCTTCCCGAAGACGGCGCGGTAATCAGCAGGCTGGCCGGAGCCGCAGGCCGTAACCTGGTAATGTATAGGGATGAAGGGCAGGACGGGTTCTTCCGTGATCTTTTCTGGGCGCCGGAGGCCATCCACTGGGCCAATGACTGCCGCCTGCCCTACCAGTTGAAAAAACTTCAGATATCCGGGAATAACCTGGAAATCAGTTTTGAACATAAGTTATGTCACCCATTGCTCGCAGGCCTGACTATCAGCAAAGATTATACTTTTGCTCCAGGCATGAAATCGATAAAAAATAAAACTACTCTCCGCAATGAAGGTTCAAACGCCAAATCAATTATGTTCTGGTCGCATAACCGCCCTGCCCTGGAACTTAAAACCGCTGAATTTAAAATATCTGATTCGGAAACGCTGGTTCCGTCGTCATCAAACGACTCTAACATTTATATTCCGGCGGATAGAATTTCCGGCTGTATCACAGTTGCCGACCAGGGAACGCCCCGATTTAACATAATCTGGCCTAAAACAATGCTGGAAAAATTATATTTCTGGACCGGCGGCAGCAATCCCACGACGGAAGGCATTTTCCAGCCGGTAAAACTGGAACCGGGACAATCATGGTCCGCTGAAATTGAACTGGAAATGAAATAAATATATTATGTCATGATTGGTCTTGTCTGATGTGTAAGGTCAGTAGAATGTCCATTCCACATAGGAGATACCGCTGAAAGGGATGGAGTTGTCCAGTTTAAGGGAAAAAATCAGTGTGCGGCCCTTGACGGTGGAATGGGGTGAAGCGTTGACCGTAATGGTATAATTGCCGGATTCAGTAAACGAAAAGTTGTTTTTCAGGGTGGCGATGAGGGGTTCCGGCAGGTTTTGCAGCAGCGGAATTTGCTTAGTTTTCCAGAGGTTGATGGCGTTGAGTATCTCGTCGGCTTCACCGCTGGAACAGCCTAGCTTACCGATTATAATAGTTTTAGTGGCATTGAAGATACTGCAACCGCTGCCTGGAGCGCTTGGTGAAATGGGGCGCAGATCAGGCCGGCCGTTGTCGTCAACTTTGAAAAATTTGTCGGAGTCGGGAATATAGAAGACTTCCCGGTTGTACTGCATTGGACCGTTGCGAGGCAGCGGCGCAAGTCCGATAGCCTTATATTCCGGAGCTTCCATGCCGCCGATCCGGACTAGCGAATCTTCGTCGACATAGTCCAGCAGCCGGTTTTTGAAATCGTCCAGTTCGTCCTGCGCCTTTTTTTCCGAGAAAGAGTATTTTTCGAGAATGTTGAAATTCTTGTCCGGAGCCGTGCCGGAGATGTCAAATCCGGAGTTCATGTCATTAATGCTGAAAGTGTTTTTGGAATCGTACGCCTCATAGGTGTGTTCCGCGCCATCAGCCATGAAGCGAGGAACGACAACATCCGCGGCGAATACAAAATCCCGGCTTTTGTAAGCTTGTTTGTCATTGAGGATCAGCCAGCAGGCGCGGGCGGCGCTGCTTTCCGCCAGCAGCATGGATCGTTCCAGTTGGCAGAGTGTGCCGGCCTTGGCGGCGCTGAGCTGCGAAAGCGTAACAATGGAGGCAGCGAGCAGCGAAACCAGCATCAGCAAGCCGAGAACGGCAACAAGCGCGACACCGCGTTCGCTGCGCCCATTGCAGCAGACGGCATCAAGCGCTTCAGTTGCTGCGCGGAGTGCTGAAGGACTGGAGGTAGCCGTTGCCGGCGGTCCGCCTGAACCATGATTCTTTTTCGCCATTTTTCCACTCAATAGTAAGTTGTATGCCTTGCGGGATATAGTCTTTGGAATCGTCCCACTGACTCAACAGTTGGACGGAGCCGTTCATTTTGTCAAGGTCCGCGTAGAGGAAACTGATGCTCGCGATCCCGCCGGCAATAACTTCCGTGCGAAGGGAGTCGCCCGGGGCCTCGTCCCAACTCAGGATCGGCGTGATTTGATAGGCGGCAATGAGCTTGTCGTCTTCGCGGTAGAGCTTCAAAAAACGGATACCGGCATTTTCGCCGGGAGTAACGCGGTGCAGACAAGTCAACATCAGATAATTCGAACCGCCGATGAAAATTAAAGTATTTTTCAGGTCGGGAGTTTTCCAGTTAAACGGCACGGCGTTTTTAAACGCGGTATCAACAATCGCGTCAATCCGCAATTTTTCCGACAAGCGGTTATGCACAATGTCCGCATGGCGCCAGGAACGGTAAACCGTAGTCAGCACCAAACCGATAGTAACAGCGATCATCGCCATGATGGCGGCGGCGGCAACAAGCTCGATCAAAGTAAAATATTTGCGACGGAAGATGCGGTTCATTATTTACCTCCGTGCAGCAGCCGGTCAATAACGATGGAATCCACCTGTTTGCCGGTCTTGTCAATAAGGTTGATATGGAGTGCGGAAAGCTGCCACCCGACAGTATTGGCTGGAACATTCTCCGGAAGATTTTCCGGAAGAGAAGTGTTGATTGTCACCGTAAATTCCGGATAATCAAATATTGTCCTTGGCAGCATAGTGTCCGGCGGAGCCAGCAGCAGAAATTCGGCAGCCTGGGTCAGCGCGTGTTGACGCCGCCACTGCGACTCCGCCTTGTTCATACGATGTTTGGCGGCGCCAATGATGCCCATAGCGGCGGCAATGCCCAGCGCCAGAATACCGATAGCGATAGCGACTTCGACCAGGGTGAAATTGATTTTTTTGCTGTTCATTGCTTGTCAGGGTCCTGTTCGGCGATGGCAATATCGCCGGTAAGTGCTGAAAACGTCATCGCCCAGGCGTGTTTTTCCAGGGAAAAAATGATCTTGCCGGGACCGCAGACTTCTCTGCCGGGCGACACCCGGAACATCACGGCGTCATCATCGCCGGCGGGAGCGGCGGGAGCGGCGGAAAAGGCAATCCTGACGGACGACGGGAGCAGCACTGACTCCCCGGATGCGCCTTGCAAAGCAAAAGTGCTCTGAGCATACCGGATAGACTGTTCCTGGCCGGTGGCAACAGCCCGAAGTTGCCCAGTCAGGAACAACTTGCGCACCTTATCCACGTTGTTCCGTAAGGTGACGCCAGACGGAAGTTTGCCGAGCCGGGGCAGCGTCAGCCCGATGACCAGCATAATAATGCTGAACACCACCGCCAGTTCAAGTAAGGTAAAATTACGCCGCATAAAAAACTGACTCCTGCCATGAAACGGAAATCCTTATTCCCAATTGCCAATGTCCGCGGCGTCGCCGGTACCTCCTGGCTGCCCATCGCTGCCATAGGAAATAATGTCGAAATCACCATGCTGACCAGGGCAAACATAAACATAATCATTGCCCCACGGATCTTTCGGCAGTTTCTTCAAATAAGGACCATCCCATTTCTTTTCGCCGTTAACGTTTTCAATCAGCGCCCGCAACCCGACTGACGAATCAGGCAGACGGTCCAAATCCACCCTGAAATCGAAAATTCCCTGCTCGATCAGATTGATCTGGGTCTTGGCCGTACTGATTTTGGCTTTCTTGACGTGACGGAAGTAAAGCGGCGTTGCAATCCCCGCCAACAACGCCAGGATTACGATCACCACCACCACTTCAATCAGCGTGAATCGCTTAAAACGGAGTTTTTTAGTCTTGCATTGGCGAAGCATGTCTTCACCGGCATTTTGGGTTTGGATTAATGTGTTCATAATATTGTTCCTCCTGTTAAGTTATATTTCATTCATTTCGAAAATAGCCATGAAAATGGAAATCACCACCATCAGAATGACAGAGGCAAGGAGCAGAATAACCACTGGTTCAAACAGCGCCAAAAGCCGCTTGATCCGGACTTTCAGTTTGTTTTCATGTTCATCGGCAGCCTGAGCCAAAACTTCGCCCAGCTTGCCGGATTCTTCGCCGACTTTAAGCAACTGAATAGTATCAATCGGGATGTACGAACTTTTGCGCAACGCATCGGACAGCTTAGCGCCGCTGCGGAGTTCATGGCTGACATTGGCGAAGCTTTCGCCGATCAGCGGGTTCTGGATGACCTTGCGGCCAACCTCAATCGTTTCGAGCAACGGCACATGATTTTTAAGTAAAATGGCGATAGTCCGAACAAACCGGTTCATTTCAACGGCACGGACCAAGGGTCCGATGACGGGCAGCGCGAGCATTTTTCCGGCTACCCAATATTTCCCGGCGGGGCGTTGAAAGAGTTGCGCGATACCGGCGGCCGCAAGCGCCAGCAATATCAGCCACAACCACCAGAATCCGGTAAGCAAATTGCTGACAAACATCATCATCCTGGTAGGCAGCGGCAGTTCCCTGCCCATTTCCTGAAAGACGGTGGCGAAGCGCGGAATAAACACCGTAAACAACAATAGAATAACCATTCCGGTGATCGCCAGGACAATTACCGGATAAATGGAACAGGTGATCAGAAAATCCCTGGTCTCACGACCGCTGTTCAAAAACTTCTGAAGTTCGGCGACAACTTCGGGAATACAGCCGGTTTTTTCTCCGGCTTCCAGTAAATTGGCGTAAAGTTTTGGAAAACGCGGCCCGTGGTTGCGTACCAGTTCGGAGAAGTTTTTGCCTTCATGCAAACCGCGTCTGATATCGATGACTATCTGGCGATTTTCCTCATTCTCCATGCTTTCCGCGATAATCCGCAATGCATGTTCGATGGGAATATGCGACTTCAGCAGCGGCGCCAGGCGGTCCGTAAATTCGTAAACGTTAAACCGGTCACGGAACGACCGCAATGACGGCAGACTTTTGCCGGAAGTTTCCGTTCCGCAATATTTGACAGGAACAAGGCCTTTCGCGCGGAGCCGTGTCAGCGATTCATCCCGGCTTTCCGCTTCGATGACCATGTCCTTGGTCATGCCGCTTTCAGCGGCGATCTTGTATTTATGCAGCGCCATATGTTTACTCGTTGTCGATGGTTGCCATCAACACCTCCTCCGCGGTGGTAACTCCTGCCTTGACTTTCAGCATCCCGTATTCGTTCAGCGGCATCATGCCTTTGCTCACGGCGATGGCAGCAATATCCATGCTGGTGGCGTTGCGCAACACCGCCGCACGGATATCGTCGTCCACGATCAACAGTTCAAAGATGCCGGTACGTCCGCGAAATCCGGTACCGGAGCAGTTCTTGCAGCGGTTGCCGGTAAAATTGAAATTAATGCCGGAACCGCCGCATTCTGCACAAATGGTACGAACCAGCCGCTGGGAAAGCACTCCTGCCAGTGACGACGAAACCAGGAATCCCTCCACCCCCATATCCAGCAAGCGGCTGATCGCTCCCGCCGAGTCGTTGGTATGCAGCGTACTGAATACCAGATGCCCGGTCAGCGCCGCATTGATGGCAATGGCGGCGGTTTCCCTGTCGCGGATCTCGCCGACCAGAATGATGTCAGGGTCCTGTCGCACAATATGGCGCAGCCCGCTGGCGAATGTCAACCCGATCTCGGCGTTTGCCTGCATCTGGCTGATGCCGGGGAATTTGTATTCCACCGGGTCTTCGATGGTGATAATTTTGTGCTTGCCGTCGTTAAGTTTATCGATCACACTGTATAACGTGGTTGTTTTGCCGCTACCGGTCGGCCCCACCACCAGGATCATGCCATGCGGCAACTTGATAAGCTTCTCGAATTTCTTTCGTAAAGTATCCAGCATGCCGACATGTGACAATTCAAATGCCAGCGTGTCCTTACGCAATATTCGCAACACGATGCTTTCACCGCAGATAGTAGGGATCGTGCTGATACGGATATCCAGTTCTTTCCCGCCAAGCAGGAAATTCGTGCGTCCGTCCTGCGGCAGCCGCCGCTCTGCGATATTCAATCCGCCGATGAGCTTAATACGCGAAGCCACTGCCGGATATTGCGACAGCGGACACGAAAGATAAGTGTGCAAAACGCCGTCAATCCGGAACCGCACCGCCAATTCTGTTTCTCGCGGCTCAATATGGATGTCGCTGGCCCGCTGCTCAACAGCTCGCGAAAAAATTTCGTTGACCAGTCTGACGATCTTGGCCTCGCTGGCCAGCGATTTCAGCATTTCCTCGTTCTGTGTATCGGAAAAAGCGCCATCCGGGCCGCCGTCACGATCCTGCACGGCGTTTAATTTAGCGATCTGCCGCTCCAGCAGACTGCGCCGGATCAGGTAAAAACGCACTTTCTTGCCATGCAGTTTCTCGATGAAATAGCGGTGGCGGTCGGTGGAATACGGATCGCAGACCAACAGCTTCAATACGTTATTTTCCTCCTCCAGCCCCAGACAGCAGTTGGCTGCGAGATATTCAGATGAAAGATATGGAATTGCCACCGGTTCCGGCAGTTCCTCTTCCTCAACCGTTTCCAACTGTGTCGCCGCCAGATATGTCTCCAGAAGCTCCGCCTCGGACAGCACCCCGCTTTCGCACAAACTCCAGTCATAACGCCGCCGGTCCGTTGTCTTGATTTTTTCCCGGTACGACGGATCGCGCTGCGACAATCTCTCTTCAATCGCGCCCCAGGCGCTTTCATTGAGTTTGACTTCTTTCATGCGGCAATCCTCCTGATTCAAACTTACCATATCCAGGAACCGATCTCTCCATTCTCGTCTCTTTCCTTCAGTTCCGGCTGAATCTTCTTCAACACATCAACCGACTCCCGGAAGCGGCCGATCAGTTTTTCCAGTTCGGTGTCTTCCTCGATGATGTTCGCAGTGATGAACACCAGCATTTCAGTCCGGATTTTGCTGCGGGTTGAGCTACCCAGCAGATGACTGAGAAACGGCACGTCAATCAACATCGGCACCGAATCCAAAGTATCCTGATACTCTTCCTTAATCATGCCGCCGATAATCACCGTTCTGCCGCTGCGCAGCGACATCGTTGTTTTAAGCACCCGTTCCTGGATCGTCGGCGTGTCGATATTCGCTTCGACCGTGGTTCTCACTGCCTCGGATACCGTTTGTTCCAATTCGATCTCCACCAGCTTACCCTTTGTGACATGCGGCGTAATCTCCAGGATAATACCGGTTTCCTGATACTGGAACGAACGATTGAGCGCCGTGTTGTCCGGCGTGGACGACTGCGTATTAGTAATTTCGGAGGTAATCGTCGGCACCTTGTCCCCGACTGAAATTTTCGCATTGCTGTGGCTGGTCACCAGAATCTGCGGACTGGAGATAATTTTCACCTGCGACCGGCCTGCGCGCTTTCAACTTCGCATTTTTGTTCTTGTCATCGCTGCTCTGGATCATATAGGCCAGCCCGTCGGTCGGGGCGTTCTTCCCGTTCACATCGGCATAATTGGTCTGAATCGAGTTGATCGTGCTGCCGTTGTTCTCATTGAGCGAATAAGTCATTCCGAAACTCTGCGAGTCGGACAACGTGACTTCGGCCACCAGCACCTGCAATAACACCTGGTCCGGCACAGTGTCCAGACGCTTCAGCAGCGCCTGCAGCATCGCATACGTCCGCGGTGTTGTCTTAATCACCAGACGATTATTGACCGCATCCGCGAAAATGCTCACCGGCACCTCGAACACGCTAGCCGGCCCGATGTCCTTCTTTGAGGAATTCTTACTGCTGGAACTGGCCGTCGAATTGGAAGCTTGAGATGCCGTGGAGTCGGCGCTGCCGCCTTTTGCGCCGCCTTTCCCGGAACCACTCGCAGTAAGCGTCGTGCTCTCCACCTTGAACACCATCGACAGCGCCTGCACCAGTTCCGGAGCCTTGCCGTTGACTACACGATAAATGTACACCCGCTCCTGTTCTCCGGTGTCAGTACGGTCCAGTGTCTCCACCCACTTCTTGAGTTCATCCAGCGCTTCCGGCGTCGCGGCCGTCGCCACGATCAATTGCAACCGGTCCATGCAGGTCAGCGTAATCGTGCCGGTATCGGTTTTCTGGCCTTCCGGTTTCGGGCTGCTCTGGCCCTGTCCGCCTTCTGTCCGCTGCACTGCGGTCACTGGAAAACCCAGCACCGGCAACACCTCGCTTAATTCATTCATCAGTCGCGACGCCGCGATATTGCGGCAATGCAACACTGCCCGGCTCATCCCGGCGGTCGGCCGTTCGTCCAGAAACTTCAGCAATTCGATCAGTTTCGGCATGTTCGACATCGCGTCAACAATCAGCAACGCGTTCCGGCGCGGAACTTCGACCAGCGTCGCACCATTGCTCATAAACGGCTTGATCTCCTTGGCAACATCCGCTTCAGGAGCCGTTTTCAGTTTGTAAAACAATACTTCCGCATTGCCCGCCGGCGTAAAACTCATCGTCAACCGCTGCTGTTGCGGCAATTTGGCAAACGGCATGATCTGCACCACTCCGTTATTCATCACACAGTAGGCCCCGCATAACCGCAGGCACTGTTCGAACATCGTCCACAACTCAATCTCCGTCATCGGCATGTCCAAAAACATTGTGACCGTCCCCTTCACCTCCGGGTCCGTTATATAATTGAACTTCAGCGAAGAGGCAAACGCCGAAATCACGTCTGTCACTTCCACATTGTCAAAATTCAGCGCTACCTTCAGCGGCTTTGCATTAACGTCAGCCTTTTTCTTAAGAATGTACTTTTCATAAAACGATGCCAGCGCCTCTTCCTTCGCCGTTCCCCCCGCAATTTCAGATCCGGATTCTTTCGTTCCCCCGTTTGCGCCGGGCGCCGGTACATTCTGCGGCGACGACACTTCCTCGTCCGTAGGCTGATTCTCCGTCTTCGATTTCAAGTCTCCCGGAAATTTGATCTTATCCGGAGTTTTCTGCTTATCCGCTGCTTTATCCTTCTTTTCATCCACTTTCGGACTGTTACACGAATTCAACAGCAATGAGCAAACCAAAATTGTAGCCACCAGACTCCATCTAACCGAATGTTTTCGCATCTTCATTATCTACTCCTAATGTTTCGCGGAGGCCGCGACATGTTCGAATCCGGCGGCAATGCCGGCATATTTCCGGGACCAGTACCGAGCTGAGCGATTGCTTTCCGGCTTTGAAACATCGCCAGTTCCTGCTCACGCCCATCCCTCGTAAATTTTACACTCTTTGATTCAATCTCAGACAATTTATAACCGTTTCCAAGCGTATCCCCCAACAGATAAATACGTTTATCCGCCGGTTTACCTTTAACAGGGGGGCCGCGTTGCGGCTGGTTCCGGTTTATGATCACCGCCGCTTTACAGTCTCCGATCTCCAGCACCCCCAGCAACTGGTAAAGATTTTCCAGCTTTGACTCCGCGGGCATGCCATCATTCCTGCCCTGCGCAATATTCCGGCTCAAATCAAAAAAATTATTGGTCAACAGCGCCTGCACGTCGCAGACCTGTTCCAGCGGCGCTTTTCCGACATCGGCGCGTCTGGACTGGGCCTGAACCCTTTTGCTTTCCCGCTTGTCCGCCGCTTTAACCTCGGACTGTTTCTCACGTCGCCCGGCAAAAAACTTCTCCAACCCATAACTTGCAGTCAATATAAATATCAGATTCAATATAATATACGCCAGCTTCATTGCTTTAACACCTCCGCCAGTTCCCCAGGTTCGCCGCCATCGCTGCCAAGCAGTTTAAGTGTGCCGTTCGAAACCAGAACATCTCCGGTATTAGGCCCCGCCGGACGCAAGTTGCACTGCTGCCAGTAAAATGCCGGTCTCGACGCTGACAGTTCCAACAGAAATGCTGCCGTCTGCTTCAAGTCACCTTCCACCATCACGTCGGCTTCCCAACTGCAAATTCCTTTTACGATACTTTGCTTCCGGATGTCGCTCAGCGACTTGACCACCACCCCCGCATGCTTCGCAATTTCTTCCAGTTTCTGCCGCATGAAAACATCCGCGCGCCGGTTATCGCCGGAAAAATAGAAATAAGCGCTTTCTCCGTGCAGCCGCGTCAAATCCGACTCCAGCGCACGCCGCTTCTGAGTTTCAAACTCCAGTTCCTGACGCATTTTTTTCAAAAGATGCTGCTGTTCCGTAAGCGTCTCCTCTGTCGGAAACACTTCGTCCCAGCAATCAACACCCAACCACACGCCAATCCCTGCCAATATCAGGAAGCCGCACAATATCAGATATCCGACGGAACGCGGAATCTTCAGTTTTTTCACTTTTAGTTTTATGCGCTTAATCATTGATCGTCAACACCAGATAAATGTAATAACTACCGTCATGATTGCGGTTCTTCCGCAAATTCTCCACAGTGTAACGTGCCGAATCGCCAACTTGCGCCAGCGCATTCTCCGGGTCCGACGCACATTTCATTGTCAGTTGCACCCGATTACCCTGCATATTATAGCTGCTCATTGCAATATCCTTCGGCAATCTCGGCGCCAGATAACAAAGCAGTTGCAGCACTCCATTACGGCTTGGCACCGAGGCTAGAACTTTGCTCACCGACTTGCTTTTAGTCGCATTTTGCCGCAGAAAGTTTTTTTCCTTGTCCAGTTGATCTTTTACCGCCGCAATTTCCTGCTGCACGACACTGTAGCGGCCATGCAGATCGCGCCACTCATTGCCCAGCCACAATCCCAAACTCACCAACGCAGCCATGCCGCTGGCAATAGTCAGACGTTTCAGCATTCGGCAGCGCTGCGGATACAGCGATACCGGCAACGGCAGTTGGCGACGGTCTCCGCGCCTACGGTCATGATTACCATTGATTGACACATATTTAGCCGCCAGCAGACCGGCAAAACAGCGTTTCGCCAGTTCCGGCTCCATATCCGCCGGATACCCCAGCGCCATACTCGCCGCCGCGGACAGCGCCGCCGGATCAGCACATGAAGATACCGGCTCCATTTGCCGCAAACCATCATGTCCGGGGGCTGACCAATAAAAATTCGCGTCAGTTTCCGGCATATATACCGGCACCTCCGCTAATTCAGGGTCAACCGCCATGAACGGATAAACAAACCCATCCGTCTTAATTCCGCTGCGTTCCAGTTCGCCCGTAAAACGCTCCCATTCAGCCTGTCGTACGAAAAACACCCGCACCCGGAACTTCGCGGCCGTCTTATCTGTAAAATTCAGTACCCTGTAACACCACAATACGCCATCTGTGCCGCCAGGCAGATACCGCGGCAACTCAAACTCCAGCGCGGCCGCCAGTTCCGGCAGCTTTAAATGCGGCATATACAACTCAAAACATCCCGCGCCGGCCAGACTTCCAGTCATCGCGATAAAATCGCAACGACCGGCCTCCAATTCCGCATAAACTTTTCCCAGCGCCTCGGACAGCGGGCTTTCGCTGCTGACATCCGCCGCAGCAAAATGTTCAAAACTCCACTTCCCCGCGCCACAGCGCAGCCGCAGCCCCAGAACATGTTCCGCGCCAGTCTCTATTATCCCATAACTCCGCATTAAATATTTCCTTCATTTGTCAAACCCGGTTATTGCGGTAGTTCAAAGCAAACCAAACCATATAATAGGATATACTGAGTTGAGCTATTTTGCAATAGCAGAACTTTCCATAAAACAGTTGTTTTTATCATCCTTAGTTTTTCTGGATATTCGGTTTGTTGCACATGTAGGCGCCAGCATGTTTTTGTCTTCGTTCAACGGTTCGAATTTCTCGCCTTTCCCATACTCTATGCTTTCCGCATAGTTATAAAAATACGGCATTCGCTTTGATCCGCTAAAATATAATGGAACATAACCAATTGAGTTGAAGCTTAAAATTGATTGACGGGAATAGAAGCAAATTAAAACCGGCAAGTTAAAAATGGCGTGATTGCCGTCAGTCAGGCATATGATGTCCCGGGGTAAATTCAGGATAATTGTGAGAAGCCGGATTACTACAGCCGTCCGCAAAATTGCCTATGCGTAGAACTGACCATCTTGGTTTAGTTGCTTAAAGAGTAAGCCGCTTTGCGGATTTTATCTTCATACTCCCTTAGTCCGACAATTGTTCCGGACACTCTGGATTCCTCGGCGGCAAAAACCATCAAATGCCCTTCCAGTGAATCTTTGATCGGCGTGAGCAGGATTGATTTATCGCCGGATTCGATTGCGTCAATGAAGTTGTCCATGATGGCGCGGTCGCCGCCGCTGTGGGTACCGGAAATATGAACTTTGATCGTTTCTTCAAGCAACGGCTCGAATAAATGCACCTTAATCTCGTTACTGAGTCCGTCATATTCGATTTCGCCGTTGGTCATGCTGATTTTGGTCATGCGCCGTTCGGTGCCGTTATGCCCGCACATTGTGAATGAAACATGGATATCTGACTCAAATTCAATCTGGACGGTCTGGTTATCCACTACGTCGTTATCCGTCTGGAAAACGCACCTGCCGAAGCGGTTTTTCTGCAACAGTTCCAACAACTGGTTTTTATCTTTAACCACGCCCATTTGCCGCAGATATGCCAGATCTGTATCCGGCTCAAAATATAATTTCAGAACATGGTAAGGACAGGTATGATAATGCCTGCAACCATCGAGACAAAATTTCGGGGCCCCTGCCGGACAGTTCTCTTTGCGGAAATACTTGAGCGAGCCGAAAGATGCAATTTTCTTAGCTTTGCTTCCGATCAGATGGGCCAGCAGGTCCATGTCGTGACAGGATTTTGCCAGCAGCATGGGCGTAAGCCGCGACGAATTGAAAAAACCGCGCACAAAAGAATGAGCCATGTGCGAGTAGGCTAAATTCTCACTGTGCTGGATACAGACAATTTCACCATATCTTCCTGAATCAATCAAATTCTTAATCGTCCGGTAGAGCGGCGTAAGCCGCATCTGGTGACAAACTATCACAATACCGTCATAATTCTCAGTCGCATCGTACAATTTAATCAGCTCGGCGGCATTAGTGCATAACGGCTTTTCCACGAGAATATGATAACCCTTTTTCATCGATTTCAGTATCGGCTGAATACGCTGGTCCTCAAGCGTGGCGATAACCACACCGTCAATATCCTTGATGTCCGCATTGAAAAAGTCGTCATAACCGGCAAACGTCCGTTCTGCGGGAAGATTGTGATTTGCAGCGAATAATTCGCGTTTTTCACGATCCGGTTCGACCACTGCGGTAAACTTCGCCCGGTGAGACATTTCCAATGCATATTTTCCGAAAATTCCCTGTCCGCGGTTACCGGCGCCAATCAAGGCCAGTTTGATCTGTCTGCTCATTTTATTTCCTCATAAAAATCAATGGTTATTAAATGCCAAAAACATTAAGTTTGTTGCTTGATAAAACTGAAATCAGTCTTGAAAATCAATTTAACCGGCGGCGTGGCCTCTCCTTTAATTATTTTGACCAATTCTCGCACCCCTGCTAGACCGAATTGCCGGCCTGTACCATTTAAAGTTACCGTTATCAGTTCAGGATAAAGTATCGTATTGACATCCGAGATTGAAGTGATTATCCTGGGTCTGGCAGTATCGGCAAGATGATGCTTGAAAATATATTTTGCCGCCCCCGGATAAGCCTGTTCCGTCACAAAGACAAAATCTGGATACGAGGAACATTTTTCCATTAGAAAAGCATACCCGTCATACCCGTTCTCTTCCTCGGAATGGACTATAAAATCCTTTATAAACGGTTTGCCAATATGGTTTAACCCTGATTTTATCCCCGCGACCAACTGCCGGTTCGAAGGCAGAGTGGACGCGCTCAATATCGCCCCGAAAGTTTTACAATGGTATTTTTTAGCAATAGCCTCAATCAGTAATTCCATGTTGCCGGCTAAGTCCGATTCCACGGAATTTACTCGCGCCTCGATATCATAATTCCCGATGACAATAAATGGCAAGCCGGTATTTTCTGCTTCGGCAATTAATCGGCAGTCTACCGATCCGGTGATCAAAAATCCTTCAAGTTGATGAAAGCTGCACCATTCAGCAAGTCCTTGACTCTTGTTGAATAAGGTCCATACAAGCTCGACTCCAAGTTCTTCCGTCGCGCCGTTAGCTCCAGACAGAACATTCCGGTTAAATACCGAATCAAGATTGTGGTGCTGAATTAACAGACCAATCCGATGTATACTTTCGACGCGGGGCAATGACTGATTAACAAAAGTTCCCCGTCCCACTTCCGCAACCAGCAGCTTCTCATTAACAAGGATTTCGAATGCCGACAAAACCACCTGGCGACCAACTTCGAATTTTTCCGCCAGCGCGCGAATGCTCTCCAGTCGTTGTCCCGGCAACAAACGGCGACTGCGGATTTCTTTACGGATCAAGTCCGCAATCTGCTGTGATTTCGGCGGTGCGGTTATCAGTTTCATCACTAAAATCCTTCTATATGACATCTATTGCTAATATAATATGTCAATATATGTCATTTTTCAAATAATATTACAAATAATTTAATAATTTGTGTTCAGGGTAGCGGTTCATACGTCACAAACGCCGGGACGGATTTCGGCGATGATGTCGCTTTTTTTTAAGGAATTGCAAGAGTTGCAGGAGTTGTCGGGATCGCATTTTTTAGTCTAAAATTGGTACCCGGGAGAGGAATCGAACCTCCGACCAAAAGTTTAGGAAACTTCTACTCTATCCACTGAGCTACCCGGGCAACCAGTCCATAAAATAGAGGATGTATGCGAAAAATCAAACATTCTGTGAAATTTAAACTATGAGTTTT
>Ga0364881_10603_pt1 | contig 16613 bp, 15 predicted proteins | sample ExccelJu500001D4_5_FD_206923 | JGI IMG/M metagenome (GOLD analysis project Ga0364881, IMG submission 206923) | Enriched cells from Trout Bog Lake Hypolimnion, Wisconsin, USA - BchlTB.July30.5000.01.D4 | ecosystem: Environmental > Aquatic > Freshwater > Lake > Hypolimnion/Profundal zone | place...
CCCGATTTTGTTATCTCAGCACCCGAAATACTGATGTCGGCAGCCGCAGCCATTACCAAAAATATAAAACTGAGTACTTCGGTAATTGTGCTTAGTTCGGCCGACCCGGTGCGCACTTTTCAAAACGTGGCGACAGTAGACCTGGTTTCGAACGGCCGCGCTGAAATGATGGTAGGGCGGGGTTCGTTTATTGAGTCGTTTCCGCTGTTTGGTTACGACCTGAACGATTATGATGCTTTGTTTGAAGAAAAACTGGAGTTGTTGCTGCGGATTAATAAGCAGATTAATGTTTCGTGGAAAGGTAAATTTCGACCGGTTATTGATAACCGTGGTGTTTACCCGCGGCCCATACAAGATGCCCTGCCCGTTTGGCTGGGCGTAGGTGGCACGCCTGCTTCGGCGGTGCGCGCAGGTAAGTTGAACCTGCCCATGATTATTGCCATTTTGGGCGGCCCGCCCAACCAGTTTGTGCCCTTCGCCAATTTATATCGCGACACCGCGCGCAAAGCCGGGCATGATGTAAACCAACTGCAGCTGGGCATCAGTACTCATTTTTATGTATCCGATAACGGCGAGCAGGCTGCCGATGAATACTACCCCAATTTTGAAAAGGTATTTACCCGCATAGGCCGCGAGCGGGGATGGGCGCCTACCACCAGGCCGCAATATGAGCAACTGCGCAGTCATGGTCCGTTGACCGTGGGCAGCGTGCAACAGGCGATAGATAAAATTTTAATGCTGCACGAACTGTTTGGCAATACCCGCTATGTAGCCCAGTTTATGACCGGCGACCTGCCACATAGCAAAACCCTGCGGGCTATTGAATTGCTGGGAACACAGGTGGCACCGGCAGTTAAAAAAGCGCTGACCTTATCTAAGCCGAAGATTAAGGAGGGGGCTTAAAATTTTAATGGCGCTTCAAAATAACATTCAGGAATTTCCGGCGGCTAAAGCCTCCATGGTTTTAGTATGGTGCCCCTCGTGGTAATGCGTAAAAAATAACCACTCGCGCACGGTAAGCAAACCCATCAGCGGATGCGGTGCCTGGTATTCGTCTAAAACCTCATCGGCCAGGACAGCTGCACGTTCAATAAATTTTTTATGTATGCTGTTTAAATTGGCTATCTGTTCGGCTTTAGTAGCGCTTAATCCATCAACTTTATTTTGACTTACCACAGCTATGGCGGCGGGGCTACCCAGCATTTGGTGGTAAAGGGCAATTACCTCATCGTAATGCATAGACGGGCGGGTACGCTTGCCAAACTGCAGCATCAAATCAGGTTTACCAAACAGGCCAACCAAAGGTTTTACCGACACAAACAGGTGTTGCACGTTTTCGGCAGGGCTCCATTTACCGGTTTCGGGTCGCCTAAAAAATTGTTCGTCGCTAAACGCATTTGCCACCCTTTCGGTTTCGGCAAAGGCATCCATTAGTTTATCGGTGGTTTGCTGTAAGTTGGTCATTGGAGACACAGTTTAGATGATAGGCGGCTAAGCTTTGTTTTCGAAAGGTAGATAAAAAAGTGTTGTAAATATTTTAAAACCGGCGCAAATATGAATTCGGATGCACAACCCTATTTTTTAGGAAAAAAGCCTTAAAAAGCAGTTTTAACAAACTTATATTTGAATCATAATTTTTTTTGATTAACTTAGCGCTATAAACAGGTAGTAATGACTGGCCTGATGTTCTTTGAAATATTGAGTTAGTTTCGAGTTAAACAGCCGGACCAGCGCAGATCAAAACCGATGTTCTTCGATGAAGATGGGCTTGTTACTATACGGATTTGAAAATCCAGATTGAGGCAGAGAATCGGGCAGTTTTTTTAACACATCGATACCTCAGCGGATTCAAAACAGGTATCGAAAAGTATTGATTGGTATCGATTAGTAGCAATAGGTATCGATTTTGGGTTTAAAAAAATCCAATTAAACTGATGTCATTATGTCCATGTTAAGGTTCATGAATTCGGAAAAAGCTTAGCATTCCTTAACATTCCTTAGCATTGCTTAGCAAAGCTTAGCATGTATTATTTGCCAAAATGGCCGATTTTTTTGAAAAAGAGAGTGCTTAAACCCGGAATAGTTCTTTGTTTATTGATAAATAGTGCCGGGCAGGTTGTATTTTCATAACGATTGCAGGAAAAATATGAACGAAGCCAAACGCATTGACCTTTACCGGTGGCTGGTTGCTATAACTATTATAGTTACAGTTTTTGCCACCTGGAGTTTATGGAGTAGTGAGCGCAGTTGCCCCACGGCCCCACTGATTGGGGCATATTCATTGATAGCGGGCAATTATGGAATTGCTTTCAGGGCAATAATCATTATTCTGTCGGTGCTTTTTGCGCTGAAGGTAAGGTATGCCGAATGGCTGTTAGCCATTGTGCTTACCATAGGTATTGCCGATGACCTGAACCGGCTGCTACCCAATATTTACCAGTTTATTATAGTGCTGGCGCTTTTTGGATTAGCAGATAAAAGCAAACCGGATACTTTGTTAAACGCGCTGAGAATAATACAGGCCGGCGTTTACCTGTGGACCGGTATACTGAAAATGCAGATGGGATTTGTAAATGGAGCCTCGGCATTTATTTTTAATGCCCTGCACATATACCCACCGGTATATGTAAAGTACCTGGTGATACTGGTTGCCTTGTGGGAAGTGGCCATAGCTATCGCCTTTTTAAGCGGCAAAATAATTCGCGAAGCCCTGCTATCAACCGTAGTGCTGCATGCAGTTATCAGTTGCATACTTTTGCTGGCGCACTGGAACCGGGCCATTATATCGTATAACCTGTTTCTGCTGGCCGGTAATTATATGCTCTTTTCAAAATCGTCGTACTGGTTAATGGGTGATGTTGAGCAGCCTAAAGCGCGGATTCAAAAAATAGCGGTGGCCTTGTTTATTGTGCTTCCGCTTTTGAATATAGCGCACTGGTGGCCAGATTTTATGAGTTCGAGTTTGTATTCGTACAGGGGACTTTCAGCCGTAATTTATGTAGACGAAAACCTAAAGAAGCAACTACCCGAACCGGCGCTGAGGGCTATTTATGATTCCAACAAAGGGCCTTATTTATCATTAACCACCTGGATACAGAATGAAACCGGCACGGTGCCTTGTCCTGAAAGCCTGGTTTATGAAAAGATGTATTACCAGTTCAGGCAAAAGTATCAGTGCAGTGATAGCGTGAGGATGCTTATTTATTAAAATAAGGAGGCCCAGCCGGTTAGAGGATTTTTCGCTGGATATTTAAATAAATTTGTTGCAATAATAACGAGGGCCGCGCAACGTTTTATCTACTTTAGGCACTTCAAATAATTTTAAATAAATAATGAAAAAAACGTATTATACCATCCTGTTTTTACTGTTTTGCTTTAGCGCATTTGCGCAGCGCAACCCCAATTATAATGTTGAAATAGTACGCGATAGTTTTGGTGTGCCGCATATATTTGGTAAAACGGATGCCGACTGCAGCTACGGTTTGGTGTACTGCGCGTGTGAGGATGATTTTAATACCGTACAATGGGGCTTGTTGCTGGCCCGCGGAAAATTGGGATTAATGATGGGTATTGAAGGAGCCAAAATTGATTACGCCGTTCAGTTGCTGGGTGTGCCCGATTTTATTAATGAGCATTACGAAAAAGACCTGAGCCCCGAATGCCGTAAACTGCTGGAAGCAGGTGCCGCTGCAGGAAACGACTATCTAAAAAAGCATCCTGAAAAAATTCTGTACAAATCGTTGTTGCCGATTCGTCCGCAGGATTTTATTGCGGGCTATATGATGAGCATGGCGCTGATGACCGGTGTGGACGGGGCGTTGAACAGCGTGGTGGGTGGCTCGGTAAAAGCGCTGGATTACAATAAAGACGCCCGGGGTAGCAATGCGCTGGCTATGAACTCGAAGATTACAGCCGATGGAAACGTTTACTTAGATGTAAACGCACATCAACCGCTGGAGGGGCCTATGAGCTGGTATGAAGCGCATCTGCACAGCGATGAGGGACTGAATATACTGGGAGCGACATTTCACGGAGCGGTGTCTATTTTTCATGGCGTGAACGAAAACCTGGGATGGGCTCACACCACCAATTATTTCGATGCCATCGATATTTTTCAGTTACAACCCGACCCGAAAAAGAAAAACCATTACCTGGTAGACGGGGTTTCATATCCGTTGCAGGTAAGCAGGGCAAAACTGACGGTTAACCTGGCTAAGCATCGTAACAAACACAAGTTTATACTTACGGTTACCAAAAAGAAATGGTGGAGCATGTATGGGGCAACTTACATTAATAAAAAGGGAATATTCGCCATCCGCCTGGCTTCGAATATGACGATTAAATCGGTGGAAGAATGGTACCGTATGAACAAGGCGCGGAATTATACGGAGTTCAGGCAGGCCAACAACATGCAGGGAATAGTGAACCAGTATATGACCTACGCCGATAAGTACGATACCATCTACTGTGTAAGCAACGGCGCCATGCCCATACGGGCTGACGGATATAACTGGAAAGGCACTGTGCCGGGCAACACCAAAAAAACGTTATGGACCCAGTTTTTGCCTGAAGACTCGCTGCCCCATGTGCTTAACCCTAAATGCGGCTGGGTATTTGATACCAATAATACTTCGTACTGCATGACAGACAGCAGCGAAAACCCTAAGCCAACGCCCATGCAGAAAAACGTGGGTTTTGAAATGAATCAAACCAACCGAAGCCTGCGCCTGTATGAGATGATGCGGGAATTTGGGGAAAAGAAGTTAAGCTGGAACGACTTTTTGAAAATTAAATATGATATCCACTACCCGCAACGTGTTGTTGCGCCATTTAAGCATTTTGAAATGGAAGATTTATTCAGCATGAAAGAAAGTGACTACCCTGATATTGCTGATGCCATTCATGTAATAAGGGCCTGGGGTATTAAACGCGAAGGAAGCATTGCTGATACCAATGCGACGCTGGTTTACAAATTTCTTTATAACTCCTACTTCAGGATTAATGACAGCCTTGACCACTTGTTTGAGCACGATACAAAAGCCAAGCTGGCCTATTTTGCCGAGGGCATAAAAACTGTTCGCGACCAGATGCTGAAGGATTACGGAACCCTTCATGTGCCGCTGGGCGATTACCAGCGCCACATACGCGGCAATATAGACCTGCCCACCAACGGTGGCCCCGATATGTGGGATGCCAAATACGGTGACAAGCACGCACAAACCAAAATTTGGGTCCACAACGGCGACTCATATGTGCTGCTTGCAAAGTTTACCAAAGACGGGCCCATCATACGTTCGCTGAATGCTTATGGCAGCAGCAATACACCCGGCTCGAAACATTATACCGACCAAATGCAAATGTATGTGCACGAACAAACGAAAGAAGAAAGCCTGAGCAAAGAATGGGCTTACAAGCATGCAGAAAGGATTTATCATCCGGGAGAATAAGCCAAACCAAGTCTCAAAAAACGGGGGACTTTAATGAGCATTTGCAAGCCGGCAAAAAATTTTTTTAGTAAACCCGGTTTACCAAAAACAATCTGCCTGGAGTTTGTGTTATTACAACCATATTGGGTGTGCAGGCATGAATTACCAGGTAGTGCGCAAAAGGAATATAAGTAAATAACCACGGTTGTTCAGCAGCATTTCCAATTTCAAAAAACCGAAACGTGTTTTGAATCGTAAATGATTAAAATCTGAATGTTGCCATGTATCAGAAAATACCACTTAAGCCACATCCAACAGGCTGGTATGTAGTATCAGCCTCGCATGAGTTAAAAGAAGGAGACATCCTTACCAGGAAATTCTGCGGCAAAGAGATTATAATTTTCCGTACGCAATCGGGAAAAGCTTGCGTGAGCGATGCACATTGTCCGCATATGGGGGCCCATTTTGCGCATGGGGGAATGGTGGAAGGGGAGACCATTAAATGTCCGTTTCATCATTTCTGTTTTGATACGCAGGGCAATTGCACGGCTACCGGTTATGGAACCAAACCGTCACCAAAAATGAAACTCAGCATCTGGCATTACCGCGAGAAAAACGGTTTCATCATTTGCTGGTTCGACGAATCAGGCCGGGAGCCTTACTGGGAGGTACCGGATATAGGCAATGATGGATTCAGTGAAATAATGACTATGGATTTGGATTTGAAAAGCCACCCGCAGGAAACGACGGAGAATTCGGTTGACATCGGGCATTTTTCCATTGTTCATGGGTATTCGAATGTAGATGTAATAAGGCCTCTGCTGACCGACGGGCACTACCTGAGTTCACGTTATACGATGAGCCGGAAGGCCGATTTTGTAGGTTCGAAAAAGTTAATGAGAACGGAGTTTGATGTGCACGTGTGGGGTTTGGGCTATTCGTTTGTTGAAGTAGATATACCTGAATTTGGAATGAAAAGCAGGCAGTATGTTTTCCCTTCGCCAACCAGCGATGGAAGAATAAATCTGAAACTGGGTATGAGTATCAGGCTGGAACAGCCGGGTAAAATATTTGCACTACTTGCTTTGTTGCCCAGAGAATTTTTGACCAAACTTATTTTACCCAGGGCATTTAAAGGCTACTGCAATGATGTAAGCCAGGACTTTAAAGTATGGGAGAATAAAATATATATCGACCCCCCGGCCCTGGCCAAAGGCGATGGCCCGGTGGCACAATACAGAATGTGGTGCAAACAGTTTTACGCGGTTGAAACTGTAAACAGCAATGTAATGATGGAGAGCACTTCGAATTTGAGTGCAGCGTGAGTAGAGATTCGTGGCGGGCTTTTAGAGGGCCTGGATTTTTGAGGAGTTCTTTGACATATTGGTAGTTCTTTATTAACGGGCAGGTTACGTTAATGTGGTACATAAAAAAAGCCACCGTATTTCAATCAACAGGGCGGCTTTTGTACTCAGAATCTGGGGGTAAAATTATCTCTTGGTGGATGGTCTTGCTTCGTTAACAACAAGGTTTCTTTCAGAGAATTCTGTGCCATTCAATTGCGCGATGGCTTGTTTGCCTTCGGAATCATTAGGCATTTCAACAAACCCGAAACCACGGCTACGGCCTGTTTCACGGTCGGTTACAATTTTTACAGAAGATACCTCTCCAAATTGCTGAAATAGGTCTTTCAGGTCTTGCTCCCTGGCGCGGAAGCTGATGTTTGCTACGTAAATGTTCATTGTTTAAAAATAAGTGATTAAGAAAACTGGTTAAAATTAAAATAACCTGCTAACAAAAGCAACTCCCGATGATGGGAGGCTTTTGCTTTAAAGTTAGCGGGATATTATCCTTTTGATGGGCGTGCTTCGTTCACCACCAGATTTCTTTGGTGAAAGTCAACACCGTTCAATTGTGCAATGGCCTGTTTGCCTTCTGAATCGTTGGGCATTTCGATAAAACCAAAACCACGGCTGCGGCCAGTTTCACGATCAGTGACAACTTTTACTGAAGATACTTCTCCGTATTGCTCAAATAATTCTTTTAAATCCTGCTCCCGTGCACGGAAGCTAATGTTTGCTACGTAAATGTTCATTGTTTAAAAAATAACTGATTAAAAAATACTATTCAAAACAACGTTTCCGACCGGGGCAAAAATGGAAGCTTTATGACGCCCGATAGAAAGCACGCTTTTTAAACAGTTACAAAGATAATTTAAAAATTGAATTGCGTTAATTTCTTAAAAGCACGGATTTACGGCGCAATTTGACAGTGGGGGGCTTACCTAAGTAACCGCCTCAAAATCGCTGGTTTGGGCACTAAACGATAACCTAAATTTAATATGACCCTAGTAAAAGGTGCGGGCTATGCGAAACCCAACACTGTTTTGGCGGAAAACAACGTAGCTATTTTGTCGCGTGTAAACGTGGGTATAGTTCGTCGGGTTATAAAACGCCCCCCCTCGCATAACGCGGTAAGGTCCGGTAGCCGGACCTTCAGGATTATCGGTGGGTGAGTTTTTGTAATAACTGCCGTCATAAATATCCCACAGCCACTCCCAAACGTTTCCGTTCATATCGTAAAGACCCAATTCATTAGGGGCCTTTTGCGCTACCGGATGAGCCCGGCCACCGGAATTCTCTTTATACCATAAAACATCATCGGGATTGTTGCTCCCCGCGTAGGTGTAGCCGTGACCTTTATTGCCGCCCTGGGCTGCAAATTCCCATTCGGCTTCGGTTGGCAAACGGTAGCCTTTGGCCGTATCCAGATAGGTAACCTTTTTGGTGGCCGAGTCAATCACATAACATTTAGAGAGCTTTTCTTTCCCACTCAGCCAGTTACAGTAAGCAATGGCATCTTCCCATGAAACCCAGATTGCCGGCTGCTTACCTCTACCCCACCCGGCTGAGCCCATGGTATCTCTTTTGGTGTCGTAACAAAATTTATCGTAGTCTTCAAAAGTCATCTCTGTTTTGGCCATCCAAAAGCTCCTTACGGTTACATCATGGGGTGGGCTTTCAACCGGTTCTATAAACTTATCGGTGCCCATTTTATAAGTGCCTCCTTCAACCAGCACAAATTTAGTAGTATCAATGGGCGCCCTTTTAGCAAGGTTTTTCGATTTGCCTGAAGCTCCTTTTTGTTGAGCAAAAGTTGCCAGCGAGCATAAGCAGATTACAATAGTTACTAAGTAATATTTTTTCATATGGTAGTCTGTGGCACAGTGATTGAAGGGCTAATATAAATAACAATGGTCCCGAAACAGGGACCATTGAGTTTAAAATTTGCAAATATTTAGAATGCGTTCAGTAAATGACGCATCGCCTGCCAGCTTGACCCTTCAAAAGTAAAGGCGATAATGGCCCATATCAAAAACAAAAAAGGCAGCAAACAGGTAAGGATGAAACCTTTCTTTTCGTTTTTTAAGTGCATAAAGGTTCCCATAATGAAGATTACCTTAACCACCGAAAATATAGCCATCAACAGGTTTACAACCCATTTAAATTTACCCCCATCGGCAGCAAAAGCATCGTACGAAATGGCGATACCTACTTCAATGACTGTTACCGCTGAAAGAATCAAAATTGTTTTTAAAGCCTCCTTTCTTCCAAAACTGTAGTCGCTATCGTTCCACCAAAGGTGCCCTTGTGCTGGTTCATCAAAATTCATATCCGTTTATTTTTCAGTTAAGAAATTGGTCTAACAAAAATTATTATAATAGGTAGAAACAGAGAAAAACGTAAACCCATACCAGATCCACAAAGTGCCAGTAAAGGCCCAGCTTTTCAACCATCTCGTAATGCCCAACGCGGTCGAATCTACCATTAGCAGCAGCCACCGCCAGCCACGTGTTTAAGCATACCCCACCAAACACATGCAAACCGTGGAAACCTGTAATTACGAAGAACAACTGCCCAAAGTTCATTACCTTAGTTAAAGCTGAGGCGGAAGTAGGAGTCATACCTTCGCGAATAAGGTGAGTCCATTCCAGATATTGGCATCCAAGGAACATAATACCGCATGCAATAGTTGGTATCAGGAATTTGACTACTCCCCATTTGTTCATCATGTAGCCTTCTTGAACCGCACGAACCATGGTATATGAACTAGCGATCAAAAGGAACGTCATAAAGCTCACAAACACCAGCGGTGCATGCATTTTATCAAGGCCAAACATATGAACCGGAATAGAAGAAAACACTTCAGCCGCCTTAGGCCACACGTCCGACTGGGTAAAACGCAGTGCAGCATAAGCTATTAGGAAAGAGGCGAAAGTAAATGTATCCGAGATGAGGAAATACCACATCATTACTTTACCGTAACCTATCCTAAAAGGCGAATGCCCTCCTTGCCATAAGTCTTTGTCATCTTCCTGGCCATGACCATGACCGTGTTGTAGTGTAGCGCCCGCTGCTGCTTCCATATTAATGTTTAATATTTAGTCTATTGATAATTTAAAATCAGGAAAACATATAAGTAAACCCATACAATATCCACAAAGTGCCAATAGCTAACCAGCAGTTCGAGGTTAAGCTGACGCTTTGGGTTAATAATATCTCTCAACTCATAAATAGGATCCTTCCTCGAGCGGATAGCAAAAACCAGGAAGATAAGCGTTACCACTAGTCCGCCAATAATATGCAAACCGTGCATAGAGGTAATGAGATAAATAAACGAGCCCGCCAGATTTCCGGCCAATGGTAACCCCATTTGTTTAAGAATGTGCCAACCGAAAACCTGCATTCCTAAAAAAACAATCGCCAGCAAAAAAGAAAACGCCAACATCCACCTGAAAAGCGCAAATTTAGCTTTGCGATAGCTCACCAGCGAAATCTGCATAGTAACACTCACGGCAACAATTACCATAGTGCTATACATAAAAATCTGTGGCAGCCTGAAATTTTGCCAAACTCTGAAATCACCTTTCTTTATCAGCAAGGCGCTCGTTATTGCGGCAAAAAACATAGCAATAGCACCCATACCCAGCCAAAGTGCAAACTTTTGTGGATGCACACCCGTGTATTCCTTTTGGTCCCTAAGAATGTTACTGTCGCTCAAAGTTAACTCCATCAGATTTTTCCAAATACTAAAGCCAGCTGCATCACCGGCAAATAAATAAACGAACCAAACATCAACATACGTGCGGAGGCATCATCACATTTTCTGTAATGATTCCAGGCCATCCATAAAAACATTGTGCCAACCGCTGCAATAACAACATTAGCAGCCGGTCCAACCATATTAAAGAAATAAGGAATCATTGAAACAACCAACAATACCGAACAGTATATCACATTCTGAATAGCGCTCATACGTGTTTTACCGCTGGATGAAGGCAATAACATGATGCCCGCTTTTTTATAATCCTCATACTGTATCCAGGCAATTGACCAAAAATGTGGAAATTGCCAGATAAACTGAGTGCTGAATAAAACGATGGCTACAAAATCAATTCGCCCCGCAGCACATACATAACCAATCATTGGTGGTAAAGCGCCCGGTATTGCACCAACAAAAACCGCGATTGAGGACACCCTTTTAAGCGGGGTGTAGATAAAGGCATAGCTCAAAAGCGAAACAGCAGCCAAAACTCCTGCCGTAGGATTAAAAAAATATGTGAGCACCAAAATCCCTGATACTCCCATAACCCCAGCCGCAACCACCGCCTCTAAAACATTCATGCGCTCAGCTGGAAGCGGACGGTTAAGGGTACGATTCATCAACCGGTCAATATCACGTTCAATTATCTGGTTGATAGTATTGGAAGCCCCGGTAACCAAAATTCCACCCAGTGCAAGCCAAAACAAACTTGAAAAATTGTAAAAGCCAGTAATACCAAAGAGATAGCCAATTACAGCCGAGAAAACAACCAGAAAGCTAAGCCGCAGCTTGGCAAGCATGGAGTAATCCTTTATCTTCTGAGAAAGAAGGCTTAGCGGACTTAACGTTATGGAAATAGCTTTCGACATTACTGCTATACAAAAACTTTATTAATTAATGAGCTGCTTCTCCATCCTTTAAAGGAACATTCTGTGGCGTAAAGGCTCTTCCGTTTACACTATAGTCATACGGCCAACGGTAAACTTCAGGAATATCGCCAGGCCAGTTACCATGTAATCTTTCCACCGGCGCAGTCCATTCCAATGTGTTCGAATCCCACGGATTGGCATATTCGCCTTCCAGTTTTCTTCCTTTAAATATGCTGTAGAAGAAGTTAACCAGGAATAATAATTGAGCAAGAAATACAATAATTGAAACGATACTCATGAATGCAGCCAGGTTGTTGAAATTGTTGAATGTTTCAAAATTGGCATAGCTGTAATACCTTCTTGGCAAACCGGTCATAAAGTGCATAGGAAAGAAAATACAATACGCGCCTACCAATGTTACATAGAAGTGAATCTGACCCAGCGTTTCATTCATATATCTTCCATATAAACGAGGGAACCAGTGATATACCCCCGCAAACATACCAAAGAAGGCTGCGATACCCATTACAATGTGGAAGTGCGCAACAACAAACATGGTATCGTGAAGTTGAATATCGATAGAAGAATTACCCAAAATGATACCGGTCAAGCCTCCGGAAATGAACATGGACACAAATCCTATAGCAAACAAAGCAGCCGATGTTAGCCTCACCTTACCGCGCCATATAGTACCAATCCAGTTAAATACCTTAATAGCCGATGGTATCGCTATCAAAAGGGTGAACAAAGTGAAGATAGCACCTAAGTTCGGGTTCAGACCGGTAACAAACATGTGATGCGCCCAAACAATGAACGATAAAATCAAAATGGCTATCAAAGAAAGAATCATGGCCTTATATCCGAAAATTGGCTTGCGTGAGTGCACCGCTAATACTTCAGAAACGATACCCATGGCAGGCAAAATGATGATGTAAACTTCAGGGTGCCCCAGGAACCAGAAAAGGTGCTCGAACAAAATCGGAGAACCGCCTTTGTATCCCAATAACTGACCATTAATAATGATATTGTTAAGGTAAAAGCTAGTATCCAACAGGCGGTCAAACTCTAATAAAACCACACCTGCCAAAAGCGCCGGAAATGAAAGAATACCAACGATTGCTGTAAACATAAGTGCCCATACCGTTAAAGGCAGCTTCATCATGCTCATCCCTTTAGTTCTTAGATTCAAGACCGTTGAAACGTAATTTAATGCTCCCATTAAAGAGGAGGCAATAAAAAATGTCATACCCAAAGCCCACAAATCAAAACCCAAACCTGAACCTAGATTCACCCCGGTATTGCGCATACCGTTTAATGGTGGGTAAGCAGTCCAGCCACCCGATGCAGGTCCTGTTTGAATAAAGAATGAAAACAGCATTATAACCCCGGCAATCAAAAAGAACCAATACGAGAGCATATTCACAAAAGGTGACGCCATATCACGAGAACCCACCTGAAATGGAATAAGTAGATTGGCAAAAGTACCGCTCAATCCACCCGTTAACACAAAAAACACCAGGATAGTTCCGTGCATCGTGATAAGCGCATAGTAAAACTCCTGGCTTATTTTTCCGCCCTCAGCCCATTTGCCTAAAAAGCTTTCCAGGAAAGGAAATGTTTCATTGGGGAAACCTAATTGCAAACGGAAAAGTACTGAAAGCAAGCCACCAACAACGCCCCAAAACATACCTGTTATCAGGAATTGTTTTGAAATCATCTTATGGTCCTGGCTGAAAATATATTTCGTCAGGAAAGTTTCTTCATGGTGGTGCTCTTCATGACCATGAATGTGGTCTGTATCTACACCGTGTTCAACAGAATGGGCCGTATCCATATTACAGTTATTTAAGTTCTCTCAAAAATTTATTTCTTGTCAATTAGTAATGCTGTTTTACCATCTGCCTTAGCAGTATCGGTTGCTGCCGCCGGAGCCGCTGCTTGATAAAGAGGAGTTTGCTTGCTCATCCATTCATCAAATTCCTTTTGGGTTACTACCACTACCTCACGCTCCATACCAAAATGCGACTTTCCGCATAACTCAGCGCAAGCCAGTTCATATTTGAAAGTTTGCCAGCGAGGTTGGTTCGTTTCAGGATTTATACCTTGCCACCATGGTTGTTTGCTAAGGTACTCACGCATTTCTTCAGTAGTCATGGTTGGCGTGAAATAGAATTCGGTTGGCGTACCAGGAACACAGTCCATTTTAACCCGGAAGTGTGGCAGATAAAAGCTATGAATTACATCCTGGGCACCCAGCTTCATCAAAACCGGACGGTCCTTTACTAAGTAAAGCTTATCGGACATGAAATCATCATGGCTCTTCGGGTCATTCCAGTTAATTCCCAATTCATTGGTTGGGGTAATATGCGCGGTATCAATCAATCTTTCACCAAACTTGCCATCCTTTCCCGAATAACGAATCATCCAGTTGAATTGCTTACCCGTTGCCTCTATAACCAGCATGTCCTTCGAACGTGAATCTTTATTAAAAATGCTGAACCATTCATACATCCCCATGGCAATTAAAAAAGTAAGAACGATAGTAGGGATAATGGTCCAAACCACTTCCAAAGTATTATTATGGGCGTAGAAGTAAGCTTCCTCTACACGACTTTCGTTATATCGGTAAGCGAAGTAAAATAAAGCCACCTGAGTCAGAACAAAAACTACCAGGATAATAATCATAGTAACGTTAAACAGAAAGTCCGTTTTCTCACCATGTATCGAGGCTGCCTTAGGTATCATTACCGGCATAAGCGATTTGAACGCATATGCCGAACCTGCCATCATCAACACCAAAAAGGCCAATAACAAATAGGCGTTAATACGGCTTTGGTTTACGTAACTCCTTTCACCCTCCTGTAATTCAGTCGAAACTTCACTGGCTTTGGCAGTCAATACCAGCACCGTGAATAACAAAACTACTATCGCAAAACTTAAAAATGCTATCATGATGATTTATGTTTCTTTCAGTTTATCAAATACGCATTAAGAATATATAACTTCCAATTTTTCATTTTCTTTCAGATACGGGTCATTTTCCGGTATTATCGGCCGCTTAGACAAGTTGTTAAAGAACATGAACAAAAAGATGCCCAAAAATCCTGTAAATACCAATAACTCCCCAATGCCAATACCTGAAAGGTTACTGGAAGGTTTTTCTTCTTCTTCCCCTTCAGCTTTTCCTGCCTCTGCTTTCTCAATCTTCTTCCCTTCAGCAGGTGCAGCTTCCATTTTCTTCTCTGCCGCTTGCTCGCTTGCAACACCTTCTCCCTTTGATTCCAATTTGGCAAACAACACGGCGTTTTCTGTTTTCTTTAAAGCCGCTTCGTTTTGTTCTTTTACCACCTCTTTGTTCCATCCTGATTCAACAAACGTGTAGTTGAAGAAATCTATATAGTGACCAAGAATTAACATAGCCGCTGCAAAGCCTACAACTTTAAAATTACGTTTTGCACCACGGGTCATTAACACTAATAGCGGGAAAGCGAAATTGATTGCCAACGTAAGGAAAATGGTAAAGGTGAAGTACCCTGTTCCAAAACGCTTAACCCAAAAGCCGGTTTCTTCAGGTATGTTAGCGAACCACTGCAACATAAACTGATCAAACCAAAGGTAAGACCAGAAAATTGAAAACCCGAATAACAATTTGCCAAGGTCATGCACGTGGTTTTCATTCACTCTTTCAAGATATCCTTTCGACTTAAGGAAAATAACAATTAGAATAGTCATTGCCCAGGCACCACAACCGTAGCTGGCAAAATTATACCAACCAAACAGGGTTGAATACCAGCCTGTATCTAAGCTCATAATGGCATCCCAGCTAATAGCTGACTCTGTAAGTGCAAAAACAACAATAAAGGCAGCACATAAAAGTTTTGAACGCTTGTAAACTTTCGGATCAGTTTGATCGGTCCTGGCAAAAAAGTTATTTAAAACCACTGAAAAAATAAACCATAACGAGGCATAAACCAAAACGCGGCCCACCCAAAACACCGGGGCAAAAAACACAATCTTGGTTGTATATTCCGAATCAGGTTTAACCGCACCAAGATGAATGATGTGGTTAACATGGTCATACAGCGTGTGAACACCCAATAACCCCAGTATAATTACAGCTGCCAAAATGAACCCACCCACACGCGCAAAAGCTGAGAGAGAAAGAAAAATTCTTTTCTCCAAAGTTTGCCAGCCTCCGTAAGCTATTTGGCCCGCAGATACCACAAACATCCCGAATATACCGATACCGGTAAAATAATAGGTGTTGGCCAAAATGTTTGACCAAAAACGCGCATGGCTATTGTGGGGATAGAGCAAAAAGATTAGTGCTAAACCCAAAACCCCTGCCCCCATCATGTAGAAGAGAGTTTTCTTCAGCTGTGCGGTAAATTCAAACGTTTCCTTCATCTTATATCTGTTTCAGTTATTTCTAAATGCCTAAATATTTACTTTTTACCCGTTTCCGCAGCAACTGCTCCTGCACCATTATCATCTCCGCTAATACCGGCCAAACTTTTGATGTAATGAATTACTTGCCATCTTTCCTTCACATTCAGTTGAAAACCATAACCGCCCATCATATTTCTTCCATAGCTAACCGAATAAAAAATGTTGCCATCCTTTATTTGTGGTAAACGAGTTTTGTAAGATGGAGGTCTGCTGGTATAAGGACCATCGCCACCACCGGGCAGTTCAATTAACTGACCGTTTCCTTCGCCTGCAGGGCCATGACAAGGTGTACAGTTAATATTGTAAAGTCTTTTGCCTTCAGCTTTGTTTTCGTCTGTATACGGAAGCGGATCTTTAATTTCTTTAGCTGCGCGGTCATATTCTTCCTGGTATTTTTCAGCAGCGTGTGAGTAGTGGTTTTTGGCTACGAAACTCATCAGATACTCCGGATTTGTTCTGATAGAAGAATCCTCAGGAATGTATCCGTAAGGAATGGTGTTGGCCGCAGGATAACGAGCAGACATCAAATTGCCCTCAGGTGTAGGCACATCGCTTGCAACATAAGCCTTGTACGAATTTGAATATGTCATATCAGGCATATAAATTCTGCCCGGTGTCTTCGGATCTCTGCCACATGAGGCTAAAATCAAAGCTAAGGCTACAACAGGAATCAATTTTATAATTTGGTTTCTCATCTTTAAGTTATTGGCGATTTCAGATTTTATGCTCCTTCGTTTAAAGCGAATACTTTATCCTTTACCTCAAC
>Ga0364881_10623_pt1 | contig 16583 bp, 15 predicted proteins | sample ExccelJu500001D4_5_FD_206923 | JGI IMG/M metagenome (GOLD analysis project Ga0364881, IMG submission 206923) | Enriched cells from Trout Bog Lake Hypolimnion, Wisconsin, USA - BchlTB.July30.5000.01.D4 | ecosystem: Environmental > Aquatic > Freshwater > Lake > Hypolimnion/Profundal zone | place...
TTCCTGCCACAAAAATGTCAGCGAGTTTCTACTGGATGCCGGTATTACTGCGGCCAATCAAGCACTGGCGGATCGTCACCACTTTGTTCTTAATGACAAGCAGTGGGATGCTTTCCAGACGGCACTTGATCGTCCTGTACAAGCGAAGCCACGCTTGAAAAAATTGTTGTCCGAGCCGGGTGTTTTGGGTTGAGTAGAGATGTATTCGGTACGGTAGACGAACCCGAATTACAAGTCGCCAAAGACTTCTTCTGCTGACAGTGTTTTCATGCGACCGTGGTCACAGGCGCGTAGCCTGTGAAGGGCTTCCTCTGCCCATACCTACTTATTCCGTCCAGTTTTCCAGCCGCAGACCAGATACGTGTTCAAACTCACGAGTGTTATTTGTAACCAAGATAGTATGGGTTGCCAGTGCGTGAGCAGCGATCATTGTATCTAGCGTACCGATTGGCTGACCGCGTTGCTCAAGGTGCGTACGAAGTTCGCCATAATGCCAAATTGTAGATTCATCAAATGGTAAAATTTCTAGTGTAGATAAAAACATTTCCAGAGCCTGTCTATTTCGCGCTGAGCCACTTTTGGCAACACCAAAAGCTAACTCAGCTGCGGTTACGCTAGAAATGCCAATATCCCCCAACCCTTTCTCGCGGAAGTGATCCAATACGATTTTAGGTTTTGCATTGATCACGTAGATACAAATGTTGGTGTCAAGCATATATATCAAAACTTAATCTCCTTACGTACTTGTGAATCGGGTTGTTCACGGCTAATTTTAAAACCCTCTTCAAAAGTATTTAGTGCGGCATCCAGCATAACCCAAGGTTCATTTAACGGCATTAGCAATACACCATTGCCAAAGTGTTTTACTACAACCTCCACACCCTCAAAACGATAAGCTTTTGGCAAACGAACAGCTTGGCTTCGCCCTGATTGAAAAAGTCGCGCTGTGTCCATGATTTATCTCCGGATAAGTTTGATAGATATCAATGATAGTTACTATTATGGGGAATTGCAAGAATTAAGCTTTCTTGGGGTTAGTAATTCACAGCCATCCCTTATGGTTTCAGACCGAACAAGTTGGAAGGGCAGGTCTAGCTATTTGAAGGCGATCCTCGTGGAGAAAGATTACGGTCTTTTTGAATACTGCAAGCCGCGCAGCTTTTAACATGAAACTCGCGAAGCGAGACTCTGTCTCCCTCTTCTGGGTGCCCGGTTAAAAGCTTTTCAAACATCGTGGGAGGGCTGGGGATAACCAATCACTTGCTGAGTTTTTGCAGCTTAGTGAGATGGCTAGTAGTTCCATCAGTGAGAAACTCTGTGAACAGTGGCCTCACCAAATCGTTTTTACATGCGGGTATGATCGTATTTTTTCGTCCTGCGTAACTACAGGGGCAGCCAGCTTGCGCGATGTTGCAACGATCATGCGGTCTGCTGGGTCCTTATGAAACTCTCCCGGTAGTTCAACAGACTTATTAGCGATTTCCATGTCCACCGGAAGAAACTTAACCCTCTCAATTTCTGCAACTGTAGCAAGCCAACTGCTCACATCCATTGACAATATGAGCCTTCCTTTTTCTACCATCATGGTTATTTCCCAAGCTGATATGGTAGATACAATAATTTCTCCGCTATGCTGCTCGCGTTCAATCACTGTTTTCGCCTTTTCGCTAAGTTCTGCGTCGCCAGTTACCCACCATACGAGAGCATGTGTATCAAGCACAATCACAACGATGCTTCCCATTCGTTCTCTGCCACGGATTCGGTAGGGTTGTCATAGCGCAACACTGAACCACGCAATATATCGAGCGGAGCGCGGCTAAGGTCACGATATGGACGTACCTCTAATGCGGGTTTCCCGTGGTCAGTGACAATAATACTTTCGCCGGATGTTTCAATCTGGCGAAAAAATTCAAGAGCTTTTGCTTTGAACTCTGATTTTGAAATTTGATTGTTGTTCATATTATAATCCTATGGTCACATGCCTATAGTCATAATAATAACGGGCCGTTACCAGAGCTGCAAGCCATTTTTTTGTAAGTACCACATTGCGCAGAGGGGCACGGGGTCAGGCCTTGCATTTATATTTGGATACAGGCAAAAGCGGTTTCCCGCGCACCAATGCTCTCCTGCTATTGAGTTTGAACTGGAATTAGCACAATGAGCTATATTCGGCGATTCCGTAATTGAGCTAATTCACAAAAATTCCATGAAATTCACCACCATCGTTTCCGTCATTTTAGTGGCTACACTTGATTTTTTTAATTAGCCAGACTAGACTAATAGCATGTAATTCAGGAGGAGCATTATGCATACGGTAAATATGTTGCAAGCAAAATCCAGCTTATCTCGTCTAGTCGATGCTATTGAGCAAGGGGGGGAGCGAGAAATTATTATTGCTCGAAACGGGCGGCCAGCGGCCAAGTTGGTGCCATTGGATAGTTCGCTGCCTGGGCAGAGAATTGGCGTAGCCAAAGGTACATTCGAAGTTCCTGCCGATATTGATGCCAGCAATGAGATGGTAGCGAAACTTTTTTTGAGTGGTGTTGAAGCTTGAATATTTTGCTTGATACGCATGTGGCTTTGTGGGCCATAGTTGACGATCCCGGTTTGTCTAACAAAGCGAGGAACTTGATTCTCGCCCCTGGCAGTACAGTATGGATAAGCTCTGTCAGCATATGGGAAATTTCAATCAAATATAGTTTGGGACGCGGCGATATGCCTATTTCCGGTCTGGATGCACTGCATTATTTCCGTCTGGCAGGATATCGCTTTCTCTCCATTGAGCCTGAGCATGCAGTCGCGGTAGAGGAGCTTCCCAAACATCACCAAGATCCGTTTGATCGGCTTTTAGTTGCTCAGGCACTTGTTGAGCCTATGCGGTTGATTACTCACGATACAACGATGGCTCGATATAGTGACACGATTATTCTAATTTGAGTACTCATTTCACTGGTGTCCCAACGTTAATCGAACAGAAACAGCTGTTTGGTTGAATCTGGTGAATTTGTAATTGGTGGTACACACGCCAACAGCTGATTTAGAGCCATTCTCTCGAACATAGTGAGGCTCAAGATTTGTAGCATTTCGTAGAGCGTAGCGGTGATATTGAGTCGCTTTCGCAGGATGGCAACCAGAACGTAGACCGAGACGGCGATCCAGATTTGAGACTTGACCGCGTTCTCTGAAGTACCGAAGAAGGACTTGATACGCAAATGCTGTTTGATCCATTTGAAAAACAATTCGATTTGCCAACGACAACGATAAAGATCGGCGATGCTCTTCGCCGAGAGGTCGAGATTGTTGGTCAAAAAGACCAACGTCTTGCCCTCGGCGTCTTTGATCTTGATGCGTCTGATCGTCGTTGGAAAATTTTGCTGAGAATAAAATCCATCCAGCGTACCCAGTTGGTCGCAGATGATGCCGGAGGAACGGTCCGTTGGCAGAGAGTACCGACGCGTAAAGCGCAGATTCACTTTGGCTCGGGTCACAAAGAAACTGCCTGCTTGGTGCAAGCGATGCAGCCTTTCGAAGTCGAGATAACCCCGATCCATGATGTAAAACGCCCCTGCCTCTGGAATGATCTGGTCGAGAATGTTCACATCGTGCAGTTTGCCATCGCTGATGTGGATGAAGCTGGGGATGTTGCCGCGCAGGTCGAGCAGCGTATGCAGCTTGATCGCTGCTTTTGTCGAGCGAAACGGAGCCCAAGGAAACACCGACAGACACAGATCGATGGTGGTCGCATCCAGTGCGTAGACCGTCTCGGAAAGATCGACGCCAAACGGTTCGTCCACATAAAGAGGTCGAGCTATTCCGATCAGGCTCTGTGCGAAGTCGGCATAGATGCGCCAGTCTCGAACCGCATTCGCATTGGCCAACGTGTTGCGCGAAACCGTGCTGCGAAAGCCCATATGGTAGAGCTTGGCGGACTGACTGCGCAGGCAGGCTTCGATGTCTCGCAAACTCTCGCGGTAAGTCAGTTGCGCGAACGCCATACACATAAACTGGTCGAGACAAGAGAAGTGTTTGACCTTGTGTTCTCCGCTGTAACGCGCGACACATCGGCGGAAAGTGGTCAGCGGCAAGTGCGACATCACTTGCGCAAAAACAAGTTTGCCCGAGTTCATTGGCAGTCCTCGCAGTCAGGTTGGAAATACCCTGAATGCTACGTGCCAAATTCAAATCGAGACCAGACTTAAACATGAAATATCTTACTTCCTTCAATTTGTTACAACAGCCCCAGCGGTCAACGTTGGGTCATCAATGTACTCATTTAATAAGAACGAAATAGAAGGAAGACTCTGCAACCGCTTGAAGTCGAAATGCACGAGGGATCCTCAAATTTTTAATTGTGAGCTTTAATGCAGTCATCAATCGAATATTACAGATATAATTTGTAGCATCCTCGGGTGCTCCCTTGGCGCTCTCAATCATGCACAGGATCATTTGGATGCGTTTTCCCCAATTTATAATTTTTGTTCTGATTGGCTTTATCTCAGGCTGTTCTGTTGATCCTGCATCTCAAGTATTTATCGATGCCTTCCACCTCAATCGGGGGGAGAACACCACTCATTTGAGTTCCAATTTAAATCCCAATTTTAGTTATATGCGCGTACAGGTTGGCAAGCGTGTTGTTTTGATGGTCTTGGGCTATGTGGACAAAGATCGGGATGGCGCTGTTGAGGTATGGTATAGCGCTCTGGGGGAAGTCATTCGCTTACGCGATGGCCGTCTGGTGGGTGCCACGATGAATATGGGTACAGACTGGTTGTCAGTTTCTTTCAAGCAATTACCCCACTGGGAACAGATTGGTGCTCAAACTATTTTTGAGCGTGATCGTGACACTAGTCCGGGTTATCAATACGGCATTAAAGAAATAATGCATATTCAACAGATCCCGGAGCCTAAGGATAGTCAACTTCAATTGATTCAACCTTCATCTCTGACTTGGTTTAAAGAGTTTGCTGAAGGTCCGGATGCTTTGCCTGCTGCACGTTATGCAGTGAGCATGAGTGCTATTCCCCGGGTTATGTATGCCGAGCAGTGCCTTTCAAATGAGTTCTGTTTTTCATGGCAACGATGGTCACCGAAGAAAGAGAGTGGACATTGAGCCCTGAATATTTATTATCTGCTGAATTTAATATGCCAAAGCTGGCGGGAATCGAGTTGTTGAGTTTTCTAAAATGTTGGGTGCTACTGTTCCCAACCCCCTCCCTAGCCCTCCCCCGTGGGGAGAGGGGACAGAACCCTCTCCTTCTGGGGGAGGGTAGGGAGGGGGTAAAGCTGACATTTATCCTGAAAACACCAAGAATTGTAATTGTCTGGATGTTTAGCTCATTGATATTGGCATTGATATGTTCACATGAAGCCAATGCAGATACTTCAACACTCATCGAGTCACCGGTTCATTTAAGCCAATGGCTAAACACAAATCCGGGAATGCAGCAGAATCTTGTTGATCAAGCACCAAATGGTAAACAGTATGTGCCCTATTTACCTGGTCTACTCTGGATGGTTCCTGAAGAAGTTCAGGAACAGGAACGCATGAAGTCGCAACTTCTGGATCACATCAAAGACGGCAATAACGCGCCGGGTGTATCTCGCTCAGATGCAGTGTCACTTGTTCATTTCGTTGAATCGTTGCCTATCACAGGGCGGGTGGTACTTGAAAGAACCGATCCACGATGGCTTGAAGTGAATCCGCTGCACGATCCTTTGTTACAAAAAGGGCAGCGAATTTTAATTCCTTCTCGTCCCGTCTCGGTTTCGGTGGTGGGAGCCGATGGTCATACTTGTCAGGTGATACATTCAGTCCATTTGTATGCGATGGATTATGTACGCGCTTGTCATTTGAAGCACGCTACTCAGGTCGCCTGGATCATTCAGCCGGATGGCATCGTTCAGCGGCGCGGGGTAGCAGGCTGGAATGAAGTTGATCAAGATCCCCCTGCACCGGGGGCATGGATTGTAACTGACGACGCTACCATTCCGTGGTCAAGTAATATTCTGGAACAATTGGCGCGTTTGCTGGCCACTCAAGGTGTGGCGGCGGATAAAGACTCATCAAACATTCTTCCTCAACCTACGGTACAGAATGAACTCTTTACCGGCCTGCCGGTTCGGCCTAGAAGTCAGGTTTTGAACGGTAACTTATTGCAGACACCAACAGCACGTATGGGCAATGCCGGTGATGCTTCACTTAACTTTAGCCATACGACCCCGTACCTCGACATTAATGCTGAGCTGCAACCATTCGATTGGTTTGAGGTGGCTTTTGGCTACTCTACTTTTTCAAACCAGCAAATTGGGTCAACCTATACCCAGTCTTATGTGGACAAATCCTTGGATGTTAAATTTAAACTGTTAAATGAAAGTGCCTTGTTACCTCAGTTGGCTATGGGAGCAAATGACTTATTGGGAACCGGATTAATGTCAGGTGAATATGTTGTTGCCAATAAACGGAGTGGGAATTTTGACTGGTCGATGGGGTTGGGCTGGGGATATACGGGGGCACGCGGAAACTTGCCCAATCCACTTTCCATATTTGGATCCAGATTCAGTACTCGCCAAACCGGCAGTCAGTCGGCAACTGGTGGGCAATTTAATATCTCAACCTTGTTTACGGGGCGGACATCATTATTTGGTGGGGTCCAGTATCAAACGCCCTGGGAGCCACTGATACTGAAACTTGAGCTGGACGGCAATAATTATCAGCATGAACCGTTTGGCCACAACCTAAAACAATCTTCGCCGATCAATGCTGGTCTGGTTTACCGTTGGACACCGGATGTGGATCTAACCCTGGGATGGGAGAGGGGAACCACACCCAACATGGGGCTGAGCTTTCATGGCGATTTGAGCAAACTGACCACCCCTAAAATTAATGACCCTCAGCCGGAAAAGGTCAGCGACGTTTATCCCACGGAAGAGCCCGACTGGAATAGCGTAGCCAATATTCTAGAAGTAAAAACTTCTTGGCATGTGCTTCAAATTAAACGTGCCGGAAGTGAAGTAGTTGTTCGTTTCGAACGGGCTGATGCCGTTTACTGGAATTCATATCTTGATCGTATCGCTTCTGTTTTGCATCGTTATGCCCCCGGACGAGGGGTGACTGTGTTTCGCATTCAATCTGCTGAATATAATCTGGGCTTGCACGAATATCTGATCGACCGGCAAGCTTGGGTCGACTCAAAGACGGGCTATATCTCCGTTCAACATAGGCAAAGTACGGTTTTTGAACAACCGGAATCTAGGGGGTTTGTATATCCTGTTTCAAGTACTTTGGTCGACAAGCCACTTCAAACGTTTTATGACCACACAGGGCTGACTTATGATCAGGGGTTCGGTGGACCTGAAGGTTTTTTGTACGATATCGGGATTGCTACCAAGGCCAATTGGTATCTCCAGCCAGACACCTGGTTAACGGGGTCTCTCGCACATAAACTAATTAACAATTACAGCAAGTTTGAATATCTTCCGGCTTACGACTCACTCCCCAGAGTACGAACCTATATTGAACAATATGTCAGCACACCGGGTGTAACTATGCCGGTATTGCAGATGACTCATGTCGGCAAGCTGGATAATGAGAATTTTTACAGCGTTTACGGCGGCATGCTGGAAATGATGTATGGCGGAGTAGGGGCGGAATGGCTGTATCGTCCATGGCAGAGCACGGTGGCGTTTGGGGTGGATATCAATGAAGTGAAGCAACGAGATTTCAAACAGGACTTTTCCTGGTTAAACCCGCAATACAAAATCATTACCGGACATGCCAGTCTTTACTGGGAAGGAATCAATGACATAAATGCAACTCTTAAAGTGGGACGCTATTTGGCGGGGGATAGAGGAGCGACGCTCGACTTGTCGCGGGTATTTGAAAATGGCGTGAAAATGGGAGCTTATGCCACCAAAACCAATGTCTCGGCTGCCCAGTTTGGTGAGGGAAGTTTCGATAAGGGCATTTACGTCAAAATTCCATTCGATGCATTCTTAATCCGTTCAAGTGATAGTGTCGGGACATTTAATTATCACCCGCTGAATCGTGATGGTGGCGCGATGCTGAATCGCGAGGTGACCCTGAAAGATCTGACAAACAAGCAAAGCGGAAATCTGCTCAAATGGCATCCCTATAATGAGGAGAGAAAGACTCAGTTTGGAGATGTGCCGGATGCCTTTGTGGAAACCTCTCATTATTCGGTATTTAATGAAGCTGGAAAGGATCTGGTTCACTTTGGGCGTGCTGCGACGACTTGGGATTTCTGGCAATCCATGGCTGTAATCGGTGGAATCAGTCTGGCCTCTGCTGTCGTCGATAAACCTATCGATAACAGAGTTGCCAAGCATGTGAATAATAGCGGTGTAAAAATGGTGGCCTCACTAGGTAGCGATTTGCCGTTTATTGCGATGGGTTATGCAGGCATTGCCTACTTAACGAATGACACGGATAGCAGGTTGGGCGTAACCAGTTACAGTTCTCTGGCAGCGGGTTCAGTGGGGGCTTTGTCTTCATTGGGGATAAAGTACGTGGTGGGTAGGGCGCGGCCCAGTGCCGATCAAGGTGCTGCGAGCTTTACTCCTGTGAGTGCGAATAATGGGAATACCTCTTGGCCTTCCATGCACACTACAGTGATGTGGGCTGCTATCACGCCTTATGCAAAAGACAATGATGCACCGTGGCTTTATGGTGTCGCTGCGTTAACTAATGTGGGGCGTGTTGCCGGTCGCAATCACTGGTTTTCAGACACGGTTGCAGGATCTTTAATGGGCTATGCGATTGGGGACTTTATGTGGGAGTCTCATAAAAACAACAAGCATGGCGTGAATTGGGAGGTATCACCACAAGGTGTGACGGCACACTGGAAAATTGACTAGGTGGTTTGCGAGTGTGCGTCATAAAGGAGCCAGGAAACATCTCATCTGATTACTTACTTATCAACTTGAAACTGGGCTTTCTGTCGCAGCCACTCAAAAACGTTGTTGACAAGAAGTGTTCGGGGTTCGAGTTCGCTATGACACCTTTGATTCCAATGAAATGCTGTTGGCAAAGATGATCGCCGGGAAAACCGGCTACGACATTGTCATTCCCTCGTCAGACTTTGGGCGGATCATGATAGATGGCGGATTAGTCTCAATGATGTCGCACCTGGATCCGGGCAATGAGTACATGGCTCCTTGGCTGGGAGGCATGATTGCGGTTGGATACAATGTTGATAAAGTCAAAGCGGCTCTGGGTAACACCCCGATTCCTGCCAATCCGTTTGAATTGGTGTTTAATCCTGTCTATACTTCTAAGTTAAAAAAATGCGGGATTTCCATGCTCGATGCAGCCAGCGATGTGTTCCCTTCGGCGTTGTTATATATAAACAAGGCACCGTACAGCAAGAGCCAATCTGATTATCAGGACGCAGCCACCATGTTGCAAAAAGTCAGGGATGACACCAACTTGTTCAGTTCACTCGGCTACATGACAGACTTGGCCAGTGGCGCGTTGTGCGTCTGCCTCGGTTACTGCGGCGATTTCGACAATGCTGGCAGACGTGCAAAGGAAGCTAAGAATGGCGTACACATCGAGGCGCCGCTTCCTCCCAACGGGGCGCAGTTCGGCTTCGAGTCAATGATGATTCCGAACGACGCACCCCACCCCGAGAATGCGCTGAAGTGGATTAATTTCATTCTTCGACCTGATGTACAAGCTGAAATAACCAACAAGGTCTTGTTCATGAGTCCGAATTTGGCCGCACGCAAGTTCATCAACAAAGATGCGCTGGCCAATCCAATCGCATTCCCTCCATCCGATTATCTAAAGGCTAAAGCGCATTTCTACGAACCGCGAAAAAGCGATATTCGACGGATCATGAACCGTTTGTTTACTAAATTCAAATCCGGCCTCTAAAAATCATCAATAATATTTAAGGAAAATTTCTATGGATTCTTTTAATAAATTGTCCCAACCCGGCGTAGCGGTGGCGGCTGCCGGACACTATCGAATGCCTGCTGAGTGGGCACCCCACGCAGCGGTGTGGCTGCAATGGCCTGACGAAGCGATGCGTGACTATCCCGGCTACGCTGTGAAACTTGAGTCCACCTGGCTGGAAATGACTCGCGTTATGCATGAGCATGTCAAAGTGCGTATCGTTGTTGGCGGGGAACTCCAGCGTGACCGCCTGCAAGCGCAATTCAGGCATTTCGGCTTTGATGCCTCCAATATCGAATTAATTGTTATTCCCCACGACGACGTATGGGCACGCGACAATGGCCCGATATTTGTTTTGGATTCTGCCGGGCAACTGGCAGTGACGAGTTGGCACTTCAACGGTTGGGGAGGGCGCAGCCCGTCGGCGCGCGACACCAGAGTGGCTGCAACAGTAGCCTCCTTGCTTGATCTGCCGCTGGTGACCGCACCTTTCACCGCTGAAGGGGGGGCTATGGAAGTGGATGGGAACGGAACATTTATGGCGACGCGAAGCTCGATACTGAATGCAAACCGCAACCCGGGGCTGGAGGCGGTTGAAGCGGAAAAAGTATTCCGCGAACTGCTTGGAGCAGAACACTTTATCTGGCTTTCCGGAGCGCCGCCCGAGGTGTGTGAAAAGCTCGGCGACTGCACCGACTACCACATTGATATTGCGGCTCGCTTCACGCCGGATGGCGCTATCCTGTATTGTGAGTCCGCTGATCAATCGGATGCAAGGCACCCATACCTGAGCAGGCATCGCGCAGAACTTGACGGCGCAGTCGATGCCCAAGGAAAGCCCTTCGATTTAATCGCTTTGCCCACACCCAAAGTGTATTCGACCGGGATTGCTTCTATCGGAATTCAGAATATGTCCGGAGCCTCCAAAAATCCGGGACGTCTGACAGATGCGTCCTACACCAACTACCTGGTTACCAATGGCCTGGTCGTGGTTCCTGTTTATGGCTGCGCGGAAGATGAGCGGGCCAAAGCAATTCTGTCCGAGCATTTTCCGGGGCGCCGTGTGGTCGGTATTCCAACGGTTTCCCTGACCGAGGAAGGTGGGGCGATCCACTGCGTGACCCAGCAACAGCCGCTTGTTCCGAATTCTTAACTTAGGAGACCCATATCATGACATCCCGTTTGATTAAGGTTGCAGCAGTCCAGATGGCTTCCGGGGACTGGCAATTGGAACGAAATATCGAGCGTGCCGAAAAGTTGATTCGTCAGGCAGCAGGCAACGGCGCGAATCTGGTTCTTTGTCCGGAGCTATTCATGTGTCCCTATTTCTGTGTTGACGAGAACAGCGATCACTTTGAACTTGCCGAACCGCTTGAAGGTAATGACAAACTGGCGCATTTTGGCCGGTTGGCGGCGGAACTGGGTATTGTGCTCCCTGTCGGTTTTTTTGAGCGGGCCGGAAAGGTTTTCTATAATTCAATCGTTGTATACGATGCCGACGGAACCCGTCTGGGCGTTTACCGCAAGACTCATATTCCGGACAATCCGGGATATTCGGAAAAATTTTACTTTACTCCCGGCGACACGGGATTTAAAGTGTGGACGACCCGATTCGGGCGCATTGGCGTCGGTATCTGCTGGGATCAGTGGTTCCCGGAAACGGCGCGGGCCATGGCGTTGATGGGTGCAGAAGTATTATGCTTTCCGACGATCATTGGCAGTGATCCGGTATTCCCGGGTCTCGATTGCTCGGGTCATTGGCAACGTACCATGCAGGGACATGCCGCAGCCAACATGCTGCCGCTGGTTTGTGCAAACCGCATCGGCACGGAAACAGGTAAAGGTAATGCGGCTCATTCGCCTCTGAGCGTGACGTTTCACGGTCGCAGTTTCATTACCGACGGCACCGGGGACAAAGTCGCTGAATCAGGAGCGGATGATGAATCAATCATCATGCATGAATTTGACCTTGAGCAATGCAGGCGAGCGAGGGAGAACTGGGGATTGTTTCGGGATCGCAGACCGGCTATGTATGGAGTATTGAAGACCAGTGACGGTAGTATTCAATGACTTCGTAAGCCTCAGGCAGACTTACTTCTACTTTTATAAACAGGGTTATTCAGGAGGATATTCTTGCTACCAAAAGCCTGGTATATCAGAACAGGTCGCGCATGCGATACCACAGCTTGCCAGCTGCCTCGATGGGAGCAGCAAACAACTTGCCGCCGGGAAAGGGGGGATTGGAAAGTTTCATAAAGCGAAGTAAATGGGTATCATCCCCCAGCAAAGCCTCAGCCAGAACTCGTCCCGCAACACAGGTGGGCAGCACGCCGTGGCCGGAAAAACCTTGTGCCCATAGCACATTGCCGCGTCTCCCGAAATCAGGGGTGCGGCGTACCGTACAGTCGATCATTCCCCCCCAGCCAAATTCAATGCCGACATTTTTTAGCTGAGGAAATACGCGCTCAAGTGCAGGTCGCATGGCAGCCGGAATATCACTTGGCGTGCCCCCAAGATAAGTGCAGCCACCGCCAAACAAGAGGCGTTCATCCGGCGTCACCCGAAAATAATCAAGAATAAATTGGTTATCGGTGACACAGACCCCGGAGGGTATTAGCGCCTGTGCCAGTTCTCCAAGTGGCTCGGTTGCCACCATGAAGGTGCCGACAGGAATAATTCGGCGGCGCAGCTTTTTGTCTAGATCACCCAGATAGACATTGGCGGCGAGCACAAGTGCGTCGGCAGTTACTTGGCCGTGTGAGGTTTCAACAGTGACACGGTTACCGTGTTCCTGATAACGCACAGCAGCGGTTTGTTCGAAAATTTGTATCCCGGATCGCTCAGCGGCTTCGGCCAGGCCGAGCACATATTTGAGCGGGTGCAAATGTCCGGCTGCTGGGTCATACAAGCCCGCGCAATAGCGATCAGTACCCAGCCAGTCCGGCAGTTCATTTTTGGGGATAAAGCGCAGTTCCTCATAGTCCCATTTTTCAGCCGCTTCATGTTGCCATGCGTGCAAACTATTTTCTCGGCGAGGCAGGATGGAAGTCCAGAGATGTCCGTCGCGCCAGTCGCAATCAATATTGTAATGGGCGATACGCTGGCGAATTTCAGTGGCGGATGCGCGCATCAGGTTCCAGATTTCGCGTGCTTCGTCGTAACCCAGCTGCGTTTCAAAGGGGGTCATATCGCATGAAAAACCTAGAATAGCCTGTCCGCCATTGCGACCCGATGCCCCCCAGCCCACGCGGGCAGATTCGAGTATGACTACGCGTTTTCCTGCCTCGGCCAACCGTAAAGCGGTATACAGGCCTGTGAATCCGGCCCCGACGATACACACATCGGCCTCAATGGCATCGGTGAGTGCGGGGCGCGATACCATGCGATCTGCCGCGCTGGCTGCATAATAGCTGAGCGGATAACTATTCATGGCACGAGGGGAGTGAAGTTAATCCAACCGAAATTTGTCGAGCAACCCGTTGTGCTGACCCAGTGTGGGAGGGGCATTCTCATAGCGGATCGGGGTGTGCGAGAAATGAATGGGATTGGCTACCATTTTTACGCTTCCATCCGGATGAGGTATATCGACCACCATGCCGCGTGCTGCAGTTTGAGGCTCTGCAAGCGCTTCGGCTACTGTATTAATCGGCCCACCGGGAATGCCCAGCATCTCCATGCCAGCAATCCAGAGCTGTCGCGGATGAAGCTTTACAGCTGCCTGTATCTGCGGGATCAGAATTTCACGATGAATGACACGGCCCTGGTTGGTGGAAAATCGTTCGTCCAGAGCCCATTCTGCATGATTACACAGACCGGCAAAACGGGCGAATTGTCCATCGTTGCCAACAGCGACAATCACGTGGCCATCTGACGTTTCAAAAACCTGATAGGGAACGATATTGGCGTGTGCATTACCATAGCGGGGGGGCTGCGCATTGCCAACCAGATAGTTTGAGGCCACATTGGCCAGCATCGACAACTGACAGTCAAACAAGGCCAAATCAATATGCTGGCCGATACCAGAGCGATCGCGATACGCAAGTGCCGCCAGAATTGCCACCGTGGCGTACAGCCCGGTGAAAAGATCGGCCACTGCCACGCCCACTTTGTTTGGCTCGCCTTTCGGGTCTCCCGTGATCGACATTAATCCGCCCAACCCCTGAATCATGAAATCGTAACCGGCTTGATCTGCACGCGGTCCATTCTGGCCAAAACCGGTGATTGAGCAGTATATAAGATCGGGTTTGATGGCACTCAGTGCGGCATAGTCAAGATTGTATTTTTTGAGTCCCCCCACCTTGAAGTTTTCGACCACCACATCACAGCTTTTCACCAGTTCATGCAAAACTGCTTGTCCTTCAGGAGTGGCCATATCTATGCAAACGGAGCGTTTGCCGCGATTGGTACACAGATAATAAGCTGACTCTCGCGTGGGATTATCATTGCTATCTTTGAGGAAAGGGGGACCCCAGCCACGAGTATCATCCCCGCCGTCGGGCTTTTCGATCTTGAGGACTTCGGCGCCCATGTCAGCCAATTGCTGGGTCGCCCAAGGGCCGGCAAGAACGCGGGATAAATCAAGTACGCGAAGATGGGACAGTGCAGACATCACGATGCCTTATTGAAACGGCGATGCCAAGACAATGACATCGTCGGTGGGTTGATCTAATCAGCTGGAAAAAGCTTGCAGTCCCGTTTGCGCCCGTCCAAGAATCAACCCATGCACATCATGCGTGCCTTCATAGGTATTAACGGCTTCCAGATTCATCACATGACGGATAACGTGAAATTCGTCGCTGATGCCATTTCCACCATGCATATCGCGGCTGATGCGGGCAATATCCAGCGACTTACCGCAATTGTTACGCTTGATCAGACTGATCATTTCCGGTGCAGCACGGCCTTCATCCATCAATCGTCCCACTCGTAACGCTGCCTGCAGGCCGAGGGATATTTCGGTCTGGAAGTTGGCCAATTTCATTTGAACCAATTGGGTGGCGGCCAAGGGTCGGCCAAACTGGATACGATCAAGGGTGTACTGGCGGGCAGCGTGCCAGCAGAATTCGGCAGCCCCCATAACTCCCCAGGCAATACCATATCGTGCCTTGTTCAGGCAGCCAAACGGTCCCTTCAGGCCGCGAATCTCGGGGAACGCGTTTTCTTCGGGAACAAATACGTCATCCATGACGATTTCGCCGGTGATCGAGGCGCGTAGTGAAAATTTACCTTCAATCTTGGGGGCGGAAAGTCCTTTCATTCCCTTCTCCAGAACGAACCCGCGAATCTCGCCTTGATCGTCTTTCGCCCACACCACAAATACATCCGCAATAGGGGAATTGGTGATCCACATCTTGGCACCCGAAAGGGTATAGCCACCTTCAGCCTTGCGGGCGCGGGTAATCATTGAGCCCGGATCCGAGCCATGATTGGGTTCGGTCAGACCGAAGCAGCCTATCCATTCGCCGGTTGCCAGTTTGGGTAAATATTTTTGCCGCTGCGCCTCGGTGCCATACTCGTTAATAGGGTGCATCACCAGCGAGCTTTGCACGCTCATGGCAGAGCGATAACCGGAATCTACACGCTCAACTTCTCGTGCTACGAGACCATACGCGACGTAGTTTACACCGGCACACCCATAACCATTGATGGTCGATCCAAGGAATCCCAATTTCCCCAGTTCATTCATGATTTCGCGGTCAAACTTTTCATGCCGGTTTGCCAGCAGCACGCGGGGCTGTAATTTGTCCTGACAATATTGGTAAGCCGCATCGCGGATCATGCGTTCTTCCTCAGTTAACTGATCATTGAGCAGCAACGCATCATCCCACTGAAAATTTGGCCGTGCCATATAGATTTCCTTGATTAGTACTACCGAACTAAAACTAATATCACTAAACGTGCAATGCTACTTTGCCCGGACATTCGTGTAAAGCTGCAGCGAGTTTTCCGAAGTTAGTTGTTTTAGATATTTCGGGTCAATGAGGGGGGGCCAGAATCATAAGAATCATTTCAGTTCATGCGCAGCATCATGGCATCTTGATCAACTTTAACAATATTACCGGATTATTGCGGATCAAAGAAACGAATCAAATTTCTCTTGGCATGTGACTCATAAGCCAAGACAAGTTTAGATCAGTTTAACCTGGAGCTCGCAGTTGTCTGTCCCTGTCCATTGGTCAGGTAATATAAGCGGCTAGGCGATATTATATTCAGCCACAACAACAAATTGGAAACCCCGAAAAGTAATGCTGCAGGATAAGTGAAGGTTGTGGTTAAAGTAATTGATGCGAGGAGCATGCATAAGGAAGAAAAATGTAGCCACATCTGCAATCTGGCGCGAGACTCGGGTAGAATTTCCCTGACATTGGGAACCTTGGGGCCATTTCCGCCCCGTCTGCTTTGCAAGTGAAACCAAACTAAAAACGGTACGATCTTATAGAGCATGCCGTTGATAATAGACATGGCAAACCCAACAATCATCAATATTCCCAGTAACAATTCGTACGCATCTGAATTCTTTATTGCCGGTACGATTTGAGCCATGAACCAAAGTGCGATCGCGAGCAAGAGACTGATCATGCCTACACGCCAGAAATTCAGAGTCACGTCAGGCAGCTTGCGCCGCCGTTTTGACTGTAGCCACAAAGTAGTCAGCGCAAAGGTGGCA
>Ga0364881_10345_pt5 | contig 16579 bp, 20 predicted proteins | sample ExccelJu500001D4_5_FD_206923 | JGI IMG/M metagenome (GOLD analysis project Ga0364881, IMG submission 206923) | Enriched cells from Trout Bog Lake Hypolimnion, Wisconsin, USA - BchlTB.July30.5000.01.D4 | ecosystem: Environmental > Aquatic > Freshwater > Lake > Hypolimnion/Profundal zone | place...
AATTGAGGAAAGTGTTATCCGATGAATCAACAGGTTCCCGGCTGTTTATTTTGTAATGACTGAACAGGTATAAAGTAGATATACCTGTTCAGGGGAAGTAATTAAGAACTTCGATGTATAGTTACTTTAAGTTAAATAATAGGAATTTTGAATTGAGGAAAGTGTTATCCGATGAATCAACAGGTTCCCGGCTGTTTATTTTGTAATGACTGAACAGGTATAAAGTAGATATACCTGTTCAGGGGTTAAAATTAAGAACATCAAAATATGAATAGTTTAAGTTAAATAATAGGAGTATTGAATTAAGGAAAGGGTTTTCCCATGCATCAACAGGTTGCCTGTAGTTTAAGTTGTAATTGCTCAATTAATGTTTAATAGTGTAAAATAGAAATAAATTTGGAGGAAAATCATGCCGTCTTTAAAAGGTACTAAAACAGCCGAGAACCTTATGAAAGCTTTTGCGGGAGAATCCCAGGCCAGAAACCGCTATACTTTCTATGCTTCAGCCGCAAGAAAAGAAGGGTATAACCAGGTTGCGTCAATATTCCTGGAAACAGCCGATAATGAGAAGGAACATGCGAAACTTTTCTTTAATCATCTGGTCAAAAATCTTGAACATGGTGTAATGCAGGATATACATGCCGACTATCCTGTGGCTTTGTCGGAAAAAACCGTTGAAAATCTTCTGAGCGCCGCCGGCGGTGAGCATGAAGAATGGGAAAAGCTTTACCCTTCTTTTGCTAAAACCGCGGACGAGGAAGGTTTCCCTGAAATCGCGAGGACCTTCCGCAGCATAGCGCTTGTTGAAGCAAGGCATGAAGAGCGGTATAAAAAGCTTGCTTCCAGCATTAAGAACGGGAAAATGTTCAAAAGGGATGAAAAGGTCCTATGGATATGCTCTAACTGCGGTTTTATTATGGAAGCAAAAGAAGCCCCGCAGAAGTGCCCGGTTTGCGAGCATCCTCAGGCATATTTCCAGTTATTTGTAGAGTCTTATTGACAGATGTGATCCCCCGGCAGGCTGCTTTCGCGCAGCCTGCCGAACTATTTCTGTTTGAGCTTTGATTTTACCCTTGTCGCTATTACTTCAAGAAGGATGGCGAAAGCAAGGATGAAGTACGTAATCAGGCCAAGCTCATGTAAATCAAAATATAGATTACTTGCCATAAACAGGTCGAATCCTATTCCTGCCGCACCCGCCGCTGCACCCATAGCCACCGCGTTGGAGAAATTCATCTCAAACCGGAGAAAAGTCCAGGACAGCAGATATGTCGCACATGAGGGAAGAACCGCCTGGAATACTATCTGCCACCACTTTGCTCCAGTGGCCTTTAAAGCGTCTATAACTCCACGGTCTATTTCCTCGTAGCATTCCGAAAACGCCTTTGTCAGATATCCGATGGAATGGAAAGACAGGCCAATGACCGCCGCCGTACTGCCTAATCCTGCGGATACCGCGAAAATAAGGACCCACAAAATGGAAGGGACTGCCCTTATGAAAGCGACAAAAGCTTTGACAATAACGGTGATTCCCTTCGGGGCAAGGTTCTGGGCTCCGAGAAGGCCAAGGAAAATGGCTATTATTCCGCTGAACAATGTTATAAGAACAGAAAGCGCTATCGTTATTATAATTTCGTATAGTGCGTCAAAAACTGAAAGGCGGTGAGAAAAAGGACGAAAGAAGATAATCTTGAAATTATTAAGGGTTTCAAGGATCGCTCCCGGGATGTTTACACCGCCGGAATCGAGGGTAAGAATGCCGTAGATTGTAACAAGTAATAGAAAGCCGAGTGTTATGCGGATAATTATCATGGAGCGTGTAAGGGGTTTGTCCAGGTTCATCCGGTCCTTATTTTTCATATGACTTTTTTCATTTTTCATAATATTTCCCTTCTCACAATGTTGGATACTGACTCCATTGCTATTACCATAATAACGGTTATTATTACAATAAGGCTTGCGACATGGTAGTTGAAGGACTTATAATAAACGTCGAAAAGAAAACCTATACCTGTTCCCGTTAGAAATCCGACAAGCGTAGCGTCCCGGATGTTGGTTTCGATCATAAAAAGGAGCCAGCTGACAATCTGCGGCATGCTGGATGGGATGACAGCCTGGAATACAATATGGTAGTACGTTGCTCCGGCCGCTTTCAGTGCTTCCACAGCGTTCTCGCCGACTTCATCAAGGGATTCCATGAAAGCCCGGGTGAGGAACCCGAGTGAGCCAAGGAACAGGGCGAGAAAGCCGGTAAGCGAGCTCTGGTTGAAAGCAAGCATCAGGACCATTGCCCAGGCAACAAGGGGTACATTCCTGAAGAATGACCCTATACCCCTCGCGAGGCCGGTAAAAAACACATGGACCCTCGTGCTGCGTGACCCCATCAATGCCAGCGCCATGGCAATTACTGCCGCCGCGACACTGGCTGCTATTGACATAAGTATGGTGTCCTTGAGCTTGATAAATATTTCAGGCAGACGCACCAAAGAACGGCGGTCAGGGTAAAAATTTTTAATTCCCCATGCGACAGCCTTGAAAATGCTCAGCATTCCTTTACCGGCATCGTACTGGGTTATGATTGCCGAACCGACCGACAGCGCAGCGATAATAACTGCTAAAAGTAGAGTGCTTTTTCTTCTTTTTTTAAAAACATCATTTTCCATGCTTAACCTGCCGCTGCGGTAATATTTCCTGTTTCGTCATGGTCATAACTTTCAGCGATCTGTTCCGAACCGTATATATCTGTGATCTTTTTATGGGTCAGTTTTGACGGGGGGCCGTCAAAATGGATAGTGCCTTTATTGAAGCCAATGATCCTGTGTGAATAATTAAGCGCCACATTTACCTGGTGTAGGCTTATGATCAGTGTAATGCCCATGTCCTTGCATATATTCTTCAGATAATCCATGATTATTTTTGACGAACCGGGGTCAAGCGAAGCTATCGGTTCATCGCAAAGGATCATTTTCGGGTTCTGCACAAGAGCCCGGGCAATGCCAACCCTTTGTTTCTGCCCGCCGCTAAGCTGGTCGCAGCGTTTATGGACCTGGTCTTCAATGCCCAGCATTTCAAGGATATCCCAGGCTTTCTTCTTTTCTTTTTTAGTATAGCTTCCCATGATGCCCGCCAGCGTTGATTTATAACCGAGCCTTCCATGAAGCACGTTTTCAAGCACTGTTAGCCTCTCAACAAGATTATGATGCTGGAAAACCATGCCGATTTTTGTCCTGACTTTCCGCAGTTCATTTTTCCTTAATTTAGTGACCTCAACCCCGTTGAAGTTTATTTCACCTTCTGTAGGTTCTATCAAGCGGTTAATGCAGCGGAGAAGGGTAGTCTTACCCGAACCGGAAGACCCAATGACAGATACGAACTCTCCTTCATCTATGGAAAACGATACTTTTTCCAGTGCCGGCTTTGGCCCCTGGTAGTACTTTGATATGTTCTTCAGTTTTAACAGCGCCATAAAGACCTCTCTAAAAAAAACATTAGGGGCGCCTGGTCCAGGCGCCCCTGATAAATTGGGAAATTTTAATTTTCTTAATTACAGTCCAAGAGCCTTGCGCATTCCGTCATAATCTGAATCAAGGATTTTAACAAAGCGATGGGGCTGTGTGAAAAGACTTGCGGCAGTCGAATCCTTAGGTGTGAAAATTGCCTCGTCATTTTTTGTCTTATCGGAAGTCAGGGCTGTTACTATCTTATTGATAACATCCGGGCTCAGGAAAGCGCTGTTTGCTTCGAGAGGAGTGTTAAGAATAGGGATGCTCTTGATAACAACAAACTGAGAACCGGCAAGGTCTGAAAAAGGAGCGTCAGCGCCTTTTCTGATAGTGTAGACTGCACCGGGCTGGTTTTCTGTTCCCGATGTGAGGTCGAGGTAGCTTGAAACATCCACGTCGTCAACGGCTGAAATATCAACTACGCCCTTGAGAAGGTTGGCAAGCGACATCTGGTGTGATCCTGAGAAAACAACCTGGCTGAAAAATTTTCCGTCTCCGCCCTGCATAAGATCATCTTTTGTAAGGCTCTTATATTTATCCATTGTGTGGAAATAACCAAGCAAAGATGATGCGGGCATATTGAAACCTGATGTTGAACTTGTTGAAACAAATGAAATTTTCTTTCCAACTATATTGTCGACTGAAAAAGCACTGCCTTTCATGTACTTGCTTTCGTTGCCTTTTTTAACAAGAAGGCGGCTGTAGTACATAGCATCGGTAATTGTTCCCGAATCACCGCTTTCAACAACAAGAGGTATGATCTTTGAATTTTTGGCATGGCCTGTCAAGTACTCGTAAGGCCCGAATTCTCCAAGCTGTGCGTCGCCCGAGTCTAAAGCCTCAATAGCGATATTGTAGTCGGTAGTTAGCTTGTCGATTACCTTGTAGCCTGTAGCGTCTGAGATAACCTTGTCAAATTCTGCGCGGAAGGCTTTTTCATTTTCACCCGAATTGTTCGGGAGCCAAGCCATTGTGATGGTTTTCTGATCTGCAAACGCTGTTGAAACCATCATGATCAAAAGTGATAACGAGAGAAAACCCAGTATAATTCTGGGGGTCTTTTTAGATGCCATTTTTATACTCCTAATAAAATTTTTTTTTCCTTTTAAGCAGCCAATCGATAACCATATTATGACAGATGTTTTTAATATTATGCCTTTGTAATTTGTACTTGGTGTAAATAAAATATTAATTTATGGAGAATAATTTTATATGGAACCGCCTTAACCGAAAATTAACTTCAATCATACGAAATATTAATTTTAAAGGGCTAATGTAATGTGCTTAAAATTATTGATAATATTAACCGGTACAAGAGATTATATAAGGATGAATGTATATGCATTTTGTTGAGAAATTCAACCTGCCTGAAAAGGCCATGCTTTCTGAAAAACCCTTCCTGCATCCGACTTCGGTCATAGACCGCTGCAGTTTCGGATCATATACTGAAGTAATGGCATTTACAAACTTGTCTGAATGTACCGTTGATGATTTCAGTTATTTGTGCGAGTACTGCCAGGCTAATTTTACGCAAATAGGCAAATTTGCCAATATCGCGGCAATGTGCCGGATTAATCCGGGCTTCCATCCGATGGAAAGGCCGACCCTTCATCATTTTACATACAGGATGGACAGGTACGGGTTTGACAAGGATGCTGACGAGGCTTTTTTTGAATGGAGAAGGGTCCAGAAAGTTACCATAGGGCACGATACCTGGATAGGGCATGGGGTTGTAATAATGCCGGGAGTAAAAATCGGGAACGGGGCTGTTGTAGGGAGCAATTCCGTTGTAACAAAAGATGTCCCTTCATATACGATAGCAGCAGGTTCGCCCGCGAAAATAATCAGGAAACGTTTCCCTGATGATATTTCAGATGCCATAGAAAGTACAGCCTGGTGGAACTGGGATTACAACACGATAAAAGAAAGGCTCCCGGATTTCAGGGACCTCAGGACATTTTTATGGAAATATGCCTGAACAGTAAAGCTTCACCTGGATAATCCGGCAAAGGAGTTATAAATGGAAGAACTTACGCAGTTACAGAAATCAGTGCCTTTTCTTGAAAAAAACGAGGAACTTGAGATCCTTGATATAATAAAAAATAATGGATTTGAAATTGTTGATGGCGGGGAAACCGGGATGGTAATGCAAAAGACGGCCGATTCATTCGGTAATCCGTTCTTTCTTGGCGAACTCCTTGTTGTCAGGGCTGAAGTTAAACTCGGCAATGCAACCGGTTACGGAATGACGCTATGCGGGAATGAGGGTTCGGCCCTCATAATGGCTTGCGCTGACGCCGCGTTTTCCTCAGGGGACAGCGTTTTTATAAAACTCCTTATGGAAAAGATGGGCCCGGCAATGAAAAGGCAGAAAGACCGGCTCAAAGCGGAAATGGATATGACATCGGCTACAAAAGTGAATTTCGGATTAATGGTGGAGGGCTGAAATGCCGGCTAAGGAAATTGCTCTTGATTATCAGCAGGTATACAGATGCCTTTTAAAATCAATGTCGTATCCCGGCAGGGTATATAAATTGCCTGTGGAACATCCCGAACCGGTTCTGTTAATATGCGGAACACTCCTTGACCATGAAGTCATGTTCAGTGTGATCGGGCCTGGAACATCCGATTCTTTGATAAGTAAAATTTTTGAGATAACAAAATCCGAATATGTGAGTTCTGAACTTGCCGATTATGTTATAGTGGCAGGCGGGTCAAGCAGCGGCTGGCTGGAAAGCCTGAGGATCGGTACACTTGAATTCCCTGACCAGGGCGCAACCGTTATATACATGGTTGACAGGATTGACCGGGGTGCGGATCTTAAATTCAGCCTCAAAGGGCCCGGAATAAAGGACTGCATAAAATGCGGCGCGGATGGTCTTGATATAAAAGATCTTCTTGCATTTAAGGCCTTGAATTCCGAATACCCCCAGGGAATTGATATGATTCTTATCGATAAACAGAACTGCATACTCGGCCTTCCAAGGACAATGCAGATAATTACGGAGATTTGATTATGGGTTATGTAGCTGTATCAGGCGGGAGACAGGCCATTGAAAACGCTGAAAAATATCTTAATCTTAGCCGTCTCCAGGCTGATAAATCCTCGATGGACATTGAGCAGATAAAAAAAGGGCTTCATTTCCTTGTTGACCGTGTGATGGGTGAAGGTTCCCTTTATGCTCCCGGCCTGGCCGCCCTCGCCATTAAGCAGTCCGCCGGGGATACCTTCGAGGCGGCATTCATTATAAGGGCTTATCGTACGACGTTGCCAAGGCTTGGATATACAATTTCCTCAAACACTAATGAAATGAGGATTATCCGGAGGATTTCATCCGCGTTTAAGGATATACCGGGCGGACAGGTCCTCGGGCCGACTTCGGATTACACAATGAGGCTGCTGAATTTTACCCTTCTTGATGAGAACCCTGATGAATTCAGAGGCATATGCGATGATTTATTAAAAAGCGCGGGCATTACTGGTGAATTACCTGTAAGTTTCCCGAAAGTGGTTGAAATCCTGAGAAAGGAAAAACTTGTCGTGCCGAGGATGCGGCAGGAATCAATCGAACAGGATTGCTTTGATATAACAAGGGATTCGCTGGAATTCCCCGCTTCGAGAAGCGCGTCGATGCAGACGATGGCCAGGGGTGAGACAGGCGGGATGCTGGCCCTTGCTTATTCAAATATGAGGGGTTACGGGAGCGCCCATCCGACCATAGGGGAACTGAGAGTAGGTTACCTGCCGGCCTGGATAAACCATCCTTACAGGAAGGAGCCATATTATATAGGAGAGGTCCTTGTAACAGAGGCTGAAATTTTATCTGATATTACTATGGATGACGGTAAGCCGAGATTCGCCCTCGGATACGGTTTATGTTTCGGGCACAACGAAACAAAGGCAATTTCCATGGCAACCCTTGACAGGGCAATGCAGGAAGACCATCCCAAGTACCCTTCGGAGGATTCTGAATTTGTCCTTTCCCATATCGACGGGATTGAGTCAATGGGATTTGCCAATCATTTCAAGCTTCCCCATTATGTCACATTCCAATCCTCGCTTGACCGTTTAAGAAAGATCAAAAAATCAGGCAAGGGGTCAGGGGAGGTTGAAAATGAGTTTTGAATATAATTTCGGGTTTATTGACGAAAATGCAAAAAGGGAAATCAGGAGAAAAACCCTCAAGGCAGTAGCGCTGCCTGGGTACCAGGTGCCTTTCGGATCTAGGGAATTGCCGATAGCCAGGGGCTGGGGAACCGGCGGCCTTCAGATTACGCTGGCTATCATAGGTAAAGATGATATCCTCAAGGTCATTGACCAGGGCAGCGATGACAGTGTCAATGCCGTAAATATAAAGAAATTCATTCAAAAAGTTACAGGCGTGCAGACTGTTATAGATACCGCGAAGGCAACATTATTACAGACAAGGCACAGGATCCCGGAGGAAAAATTGACAGAGGAACAGATCCTTGTTTTCCAGGTCCCTCTTCCGGAACCTCTGAGGATTGTCGAAGCATCCGAGAAAGAAACCAGGCGTATGCATGCGGAGGCTGATTACAGCGCAATGTGGCTTTATCTCTATGAGAGCATTGTTAAATTCGGCGAGATAACCCTCGGCGCCGGGTACCCCGTCATGGTTAACGGGCGCTACCTCATGTCGCCCAGCCCCATTCCAAGGTTCGATATACCTAAACTCAATATGTCTGAAAATCTTTTAATTTTCTGCGCGGGAAGGGAGAGAAGGATCTATGCTATCCCGCCATACACAAGTGTGGAGCCGATAGAGTTTGAGGACCACCGTTTCCGTGTCGAGGATTTTAAAGGTCAGAAATGCGAAGAATGCGGGAGTGCCGGCACATATCTTAATGAAATGGTTGAAACCGGCAGCGGGGAAAGAAAATATTTCTGTTCGGACACGAGCTATTGTAAAAAAGTAAAAGAGGGAAAAAAGAATGAAACCGCTTCTTGAAATAAAGAACCTGACAAGGATTTACGGGAAAGGGTGCCCTGAATGCCTTGGTAAAGACAGCCGCATTGACGGCAATATATGCCCCTCATGCCAGGCGATCATCGCATGCAAGGGAGTAAGCTTCCAGCTTTATGGCGATGAGGTCCTTGGCGTGGTTGGCGAAAGCGGCTCGGGCAAGTCGACTCTTGTAAAAATGCTTTATTTTGAGGAAGAGCCCACGGAAGGGGAGATGTACTTTAATATCGGGGAAAATATTAAAGCCAAATGGGATGAAGATATGGAAACGGATTTTATGAAAGAAACGGATCTTTTCAAACTGTCGAATTTCAGGAAAAGGCAGTTAAGGAACCGGCTGATGGGAATGGTGTACCAGAACCCCCATCTTGGGCTCAAAATGCATATTTCGGCAGGCGGTAATATAGCGGAAAGACTTTTGATGGCGAACTGGAGAAATATAGGCAAAATAAGGGATAGGGCTTCCGAACTCCTTGAAAAAACCGAGGTCCCGGGCAGCAGGATGGACGAGCCGCCGTCAAATTTCAGCGGAGGAATGCAGCAGAGGGTCCAGATAGCGAAAGCCCTTTCGAATGGGCCTCTTATCCTTTTCCTGGATGAGCCTACAACAGGGCTGGACCTGTCGGTCCAGGCAAGGGTCCTGGACCTTATCCGAAGCCTTCAGAAAGAGCTTAAGCTGACAACAATTATTGTTTCACATGATCTTGGCATCATACGCCATATGACAACAAGGACGATCGTCATGAAGAACGGAAGGGTAGTGGAAACCGGGCTGACCGACCAGATACTTGAAGACCCGCAGCATGCCTATACCCAGCTTCTTGTAAATTCGACTTTATGATACGGAGACTTTGATGAGGACCAGGGAAGAATATTATGAACTTGTGAAAAAGAACAGGATAATAACAAAAGATCCTGAAAATCTCAAATGCACATGCCCGAAGGTTAAATGTGAATACCATGGCAGGTGCAGGGAATGTACTGCACTGCACCGCTATTATAAGGACCATGTCCCGGGGTGCTTTCATAATTATATAAATGATAAAATAGCAGATCTCGCGAGGATCGGGGAATTGAATGTCAGTGAAAAGGAAAAGACTCCGCCTGAATACTGGGATTATATAAGGGAGCTTGAAGGCACAAAAAAGCAAGAGGAATGAAATGCTGCAGATTAAAAATTTATCAAAGAATTTTATTATCCACATACTGGATGAAAAGATTATCGAGGGTTTCAATGACATTAGTTTTACCGTTCCGGACGGTAAATCAATCGGGATTTCTGGGCCGAGCGGCGCGGGGAAAAGTTCAGTGCTCAAATGCATTTACAGGACTTATAAGACCACTTCGGGAGAAATCCATTATGAGTCATCCCAATTCGGCAACGTCGAACTGTCAAATGCCCCTGAACATATAGTACTGAAAATACGTGAAAACGAGATAAGTTATATCACACAATTCCTGAGGATAATCCCCAGGGTCCCTTGCGTTGATGTGGTTGCCGAACCGCTTATCAATCATGGGGTTCCTTTGGCCGAAGCCAGGGAAAAAGCCAGGGAAATCCTGACAAGGCTTGCCATACCGTCTAAATTATTCAGCGCCTATCCAAGCACTTTCAGCGGCGGTGAACAGCAGAGAGTAAATATTTCCAGGGCTGTTATCAGGCCCCCGAGGCTTCTCCTGCTGGATGAACCCACAGCTTCCCTGGACAGCAGGTCAACGGGGATTGTCCTTGATATCCTTCGTGAACTCAGGGGAAAAGGGACAACTATGATCGGGGTTTTCCATGATAATATAACCCTCAGGGAATTTTCTGACAGCGTTTATGAAATGCCTGCCGGAAAAATATAGGAGTTGAAAATGGTTATGAGAAAAGCCGTGGAGAGCGATGCCCCGTTCATAACCGAGCTTGTCAGGCAGCTTGATTATGATTTGCCCGAGGAGATAATCAGGGAAAAGATCATATATTTTCATGGCCTTGATAATGAATTACTGCTGGTTTGTGAAGAAGAAGGAAGGGCGGCCGGATTTATATCAGTCCATTTTATCCCCCAGATAGCCTTAAAGTCTGATTTCGCGAGGATAAGTTATTTCTGCGTGGATAAAAACCTCAGAAGCCGCGGAACGGGAAGCGGAATGGAAAGATATGTTGAGGAGCTTGCAAGGAAAAGGGGCTGTGACAGGATAGAGCTACACAGCCATTTCAGAAGGACCGATGCCCACAGGTTTTATCTTGACAGGGGATATATTGAATATCCGAAATATTTTATAAAAAAGCTTGATGGGAATATATAACAGAATATAGAGGGGATTGATCATTATGACAGATATAGCGCCTGTTTTTTCAATTTATAACGCGAATATAGTGACACCGGATTTGATTATAGAAAACGGATCGTTAACAGTAGAGAACGGCATTATCACCGATATCGCTGACAGGAAAGTCATCCTGGGAGAAAATCCGGTAGATGCGGGGTCAAGGTTCCTTATACCGGGTTTTATAGATATGCATAGCGATGCCATTGAAAAGGAAATAGAGGCAAGGCCAAAGACCTACCTTGCCACAAATATAGCAATCCTGGAGCTTGATAAAAAATTAGCCGCTTCCGGGGTGACGACCATTTATCACTCGGTATCTTTTGCCGATGAAGTGATTATTGCCATAAGATCTATTGATATTGTAGAGAGCATAGTGAGGGAAATAACACGCCTGAAAAAAAACCTCCTTGTCAACACCCGTGTCCATGCAAGGTTTGAAATAACCAACACCGGCGGTATGGCGACTGTTGAGAAACTGATCGGCGAGGGATTGATTGACCTCCTTTCTGTAATGGACCATACTCCCGGCCAGGGCCAGTTTACAAATGAGGACCAGATCCGTGACTATTACGGAGAAAGGTTCGGCGCTGAAAAGGAAGCCATTCAGAACCTTATAGAAACAAGGATGAACCTCAGGGAGAAGATAGGCATCCAGAATGAAATTAAAATGATGGAAATTGCCAGGTCAAAAGGCATACCCGTCGCAAGCCATGATGACGATACCGCGGAGAAAGTGGGTTTTTTAAAGAAATACGGGGCCATTATCAGCGAGTTCCCGGTTTCAATGGAGGCTGTAAAATCGGCAAGGGATAACGGCCTGGCCATAGCGCTCGGTTCGCCGAATGTACTCAGGGGGCATTCCCATAATAAGAATTTAAGTTCAAGGGACCTTATAAGGGAAGGTTTCGGTGACATCATATGCTCGGATTACATCCCTTCGACTCTTGTTCATGCCATGTTTACCCTCGTCGATAACCGCCTGAAAACTATCGCTGAAGCGGCGAAAATGTTTGCCGAGAACCCTGCGAGATTCCTTGGGATCGGGGACATTACTGGTTCCATAAGGAAAGGCCTTTCGGCTGACCTTGTTGTTGTTGATAACAGCTGGGAAGTGCCCAGGATAATCAAAACTTTTGTAAAAGGCAGGGAGGTTTTCTCCTCATGCATATGATAGGTTTAAGAATAACCGGAAGGCAGCTTGACAATAATCCCGGGCCTTTTATCGGGATGCTTGATTTTCTAAAAATAACCGGTTTCGATCATATTGAAATCTGCCCTGAGGATTTTGACGCTTTGCAGTCAGGCGAGCTTATCATGGCTACTGTCCTTGAACTGAAAAAAATTCTCAGTGATTATCCTTTTTCAAAAAGCGTTCATGTACCGATCCCGCTTAACCTGTTTAACAGGGATAATCCCGATCTTCACAAGCGTGTCCTTGAATCATGCTATAATTTTACAAATATCCTGGGGGGGAGCACACTTGTTTACCATCCGGGAAGGTATGTTGACAGCAATGAATTCGTGAGATTCGGAAGGGAGAAATATTCAGCCGAAGAAAAACTTGAACTTAAAATCATTGAACAGCATGTACTCAGGACCTTTGCGGTTAATTACCCGGAAATATTAACAGTTATCGAGAACCAGCGCCCTTATATAGACTACTCACCATACTGCTACGGGGAGGATCCGGGGGAGCTTGAAAAGCAGATATCTGATATCGGCATGGAAAATGTAGGGCTCGCTATAGATACCGGGCATCTGCAGCTTGCGGCAGGATATTTCGGCTATGATGTTATAGGCAGCATCGGCGTAAATGATATAAAGCCCATGCATTTTCATATTAACGATAACCATGGGATAACTTCATATTATACTGAAAAGGATAAAAAGTCTATGCTTCCGTTCGGAAGGGGGGACGAGCATGTGCCGCCGGGAATGGGGACTTTCCCTTTCACTGAATTTCTCAACTGGTACCCGGGCTATAAGGGTGTTTATGTGATTGAGCTAAGCGAGCGCTATATCTACCAGTCGGCAATAAAAAAGTCTTATGATTATTTGAGGGATATATTGAGTAAAATAAAATAAATATCAGGATGATTTTATGAAATTAGGTGTGATCTCAGACATTCATGGAAACCTTGAAGCCCTGAAAGCTGTTATTGCCATGCTTAAGTCAAAGGAAGTCCAGATAGTTATCAATACCGGCGATAATGTCGGATATTCTGCGCACCCTGAAGAATGCCTTGAATTGATAAAATCATTTAATGTTTTCAGCGTTCAGGGCAATTATGATGATGCGGTAGCCTTTGACAGGCAGGAATGCGGCTGCGGGAAGGGCGATAAGTTAACCCGGAAGCTCAGGCATGCATCCCTGGAATGGACAACAAAAAACGTAAGGCCTGAATGGAAAAAGTACCTGGGGACATTACCGCGGAGAAATGAAATAGTCATCAGGAACAGGACGGTATTCGCAGCGCATGGAAGCCCCAGTACAATCAATGAATTTATTTATAAAGATGATATAAAAGCCTTGAAGAGGGTTGCCGGTTCTGTTGATGCTGAAATTATAATACTGGGGCACACGCACCAGCCTTATGTGGTAAATATTGACGGAAAACTCATGGTAAATTCCGGGTCCGTGGGCAAGCCAGAGGACGGGAGTCCCGAAGCATCGTTTGCTGTCATTGATCTCGAGGGTGCGCCGAGCGCTTCGCTTTACAGGACCCCCTATGATGTTGAGAAGAACATAAGCGATCTCCTTAAAGCCGGGCTTCCCGGCGAAATTGCCATGAATTTAAGGACAGGCTGCCCTTTTTCAGGAAAATTGCAGTAGTGCATAATAAAGATATCTTTCATGATCAGGGGTCCGTTCGTTTTATTATTATCAGCGTTCTTCCGGAGCCGCCCAGGATAAAAGTTATAAACATGATGACGGAGATAAGCCTTCTGGCAGCCGCATCAAGGGCGATAAAGTACCCTCCTCATATTACTTTGCGTACCGGCGTATTGGTTCCGGTAGGAGAGCTTGACAGCTTCGTTGAAGAATTCGGGGAACATACCGTCAAATTTGAAAAAAGCGAAAGTCATGACGGCAGGATCGTTACAGGCAATCTTGAGCTTATGAAGTACTGCGACGGGGGATCATTAAAAAATATATTATTATATCCGGTAGGGATAACCGAATGGCTCAAAGCCCTCAACAAGCACCTTCTAATGTTCCGCAGGTTCATAAAAAGCGATAAAACTGATTTTTCTCCCCATATATCTGTGGCTTATGACGACCTCATGGATGAGCGCCTTGACGATGTGAAAAATTATATAATCGATCACCGTAATGTTTTTGATGAACGGCTCGAATTCGATATGGATTCGGTTTCATTATATTATGAAGGCATCAACGGCTTCTGGACGGAGTACAGGCGTTTTTCACTTGCATAGGTCCATTGAAATTCCAAAATAAAATCACCGGGCTCAAGCATAAGTTCTCAATTTATAAAATTGACATTTTCAACCCACGGTAATAAAATTAACCGTACGGTCAGGATGCTGATTTAATTCCTGATATCATGATAATTGATGTTCAGCCTCCGCGGTTTCAATGTTTTTATAAAAATAATAGATTTGGAGGGTTTATGAAGAAGATCTTGTTTTTCCAGGTTATTTTCGTTTCAGTTATCATGGCTGCGTTCATAGGGTGCAGCGCATCGCCGTCGGGAAGCGGGTCAGGCTCAACGACGTCTCCGGCTTCGGCGGCTGAAGTGAGCAGCTTTGTGTCGAATTTTACATCGGTTGCTTTCTGGATGAGTGATTTGGTAGGGCAAGGCTCGGAAACAGGTACTAACATCTATGGGCCCGGCAGTAATGTTATTTACATGGTTAAAGAAACCACTAATGGCTTGGGAGAAGTGGCTGACGATATAACATTAATATTCAGCAATTATACTGAACCTGAAGTCACCCCTTATATATGGAACGGTGATTTGTCTTTGACCAATCTGCAGGCCCCGGTAACAAACGATAACAATTATAGCACGGGATCATCCTCCGGATCAGGGCTTTCAATAAGCGGTGTTCAGTTCAACTGGAATGTAAAATATAATGATTTTTCCACAAACGGCAGCTCGGTTGACTATTTCACAACCAGCGGGACAATTAACGGAGGCACATTCAGCACTAACTTTTCGATTATTTTTCCAGATTAAAAATATAACATTCAATAAAAATCGCCCCCGCGAGGGGGCGTCTTTTATCATTATAATCACACCGACAAAATTATTTCAGCGGCGGCGCGGCTTCCTCCATACTGCCTTATCAGGCCCGAATAAAATTCAAGTTTTTCTGCAAACGGATTATCTTTTATCATATTTTCACAGAGGCGCCTAAGTTTAGCGGATGTAAAATCCCTGTTTGGGAGGTTCATTGCGCACCCGATGGAAGCTGCTTTCTCCGCGTTGAAGAAGCGCTCGAAATGAAGGCCGGGGAATATTAACGAGGGGACTTTTGCCTCTATGCATTGAAGCGTCGAGTTCTGCCCGCCATGGTGTACGGCAATATCAGCCTGCTTAAGCACCTCACCTGAAGGCAGGAATTTGCTGAAAGTAATATTGCCATTAATATTGCCGGTCCTGTCATTGAAATAAGGGTTCCCGGAGCATGAAGCCATAACGTCGAAAGCGGAACCGGAAAACGCTTCTGTTATGGTTTTTTCAATCAGCCGCCCGCCGATCTGGCCTCCCACGCTTAGGTAAAGATATATGAGCGGCCTTTTCTTTGCATGGTCCCAGCCATTTTTACCGGAATTTTGGGGAATGATGCTGCCTGTATAGTGGTTAATCGGAGCCGACGGGATCTCCTCCATTTCGGGAATGCTCGGGATAAGATGTTGCGAATAACCGAGCCCGCAAAAACATTCAAGGATATTGGAGACATTTTTGAGTCCTGCTTTTTTGAAGACCCTGTTGTAGGGGGCTGCCAGTTTTTTGTCAGAATGGGCTTCACTGAAAAAAAGCCTGGAATAAAATGAAGGAAGGCCGGGGGTCTGGAGGGTTGTGAAAATAGGTATGCCATGCAGTTTCGCGACTGCCGGGGCGACAAGGTCAAACTCGCTTACAATGATGTCGGGTTTGAAATCCCTGACCAGCGATTCCCATTCGCTGAAAGTCTTTTCAACAAAAACATCCGTATGCAATCCCTTCATCCTGATAATATGCTCCATGTTTTTAATCGGGGGAGCCGAGCCGTCCCATTTGATCTCCAGTATTCCCGGAAGCTTCGCTGCCCATGCAGGCATTCCGAACATCGCAGGCTTATAACCCGTAACGGTACGGAATCCGTATTGTTCCGCATATAGGGCTTCAGCCCCGGCGGAACGGAAAAGTATGTCATGGGAGTTTGAAATTTGCCTGACTTCACGGGCGACGGCAACCATCCTTGTAACTGACCCGAGTGCTTCAACCGCGTTTATTCCCACAGAGAAGATTATTTTTTTAGCCATTTAATTCACCTTAAGTTATTTCCTGTAATCCGTGATCCCGAGCCTGTTGCCGGAAGGGTCTTCAAATTCCGCAGCCATGCCTGTCCTGATTCGGAAGGGTTCTGAAAGGAATTTCACGCCCCGCTTCTTTAATTCCGCGTACTTTTCTGTAACATCATCAACCGTGAACCATATCGCGGGTTTGGCATTGTCAAATTTTACCTTGTCCTTGAGGATTATTGCCGGTTCATTCGGCCCTACTCTGAAAGCGGCCATGCCCTGTTCAGGGAATTCGAATTTCA
>Ga0364881_10624_pt1 | contig 16563 bp, 16 predicted proteins | sample ExccelJu500001D4_5_FD_206923 | JGI IMG/M metagenome (GOLD analysis project Ga0364881, IMG submission 206923) | Enriched cells from Trout Bog Lake Hypolimnion, Wisconsin, USA - BchlTB.July30.5000.01.D4 | ecosystem: Environmental > Aquatic > Freshwater > Lake > Hypolimnion/Profundal zone | place...
CCTCCAGAGTCAAGATTACTGATGAGATGGTGAAGGCTTATTACGAAAAAAATGCCGCTCAGTTTGAAATTCCTGAATCGCTGAAAGTAGAGTATGTCGTTCTGAATAATGATGTGCTGGCTGGTCAGATTGCTGTATCTGATGCAGATATTCAGGAATTTTATAAAAATAATGCCAAAGCTTATTCGGTTGATGAGCAGCGCCGTGCCAGTCATATTCTGATTGCTGCTGGAAAGGATGCGAGCGCAGCTGATAAGGCAAAAGCAAAAGCGAAGGCTGAGGCATTGCTGGCAGAGTTGCGTAAGAATCCATCTGTATTTGCAAAGCTGGCTAAAGAAAACTCTCAGGATCCGGGATCTGCTGGAAAAGGTGGGGATCTGGATTTTTTTGCTAAAGGTGCCATGGTAAAACCTTTTGAGGAGGCTGCTTATCAACTCAAAAAGGGTGAGATCAGTGATGTAGTTCAGTCGGATTTTGGCTTTCATATTATTGAGCTGACTGACATTCGTCCTGCTACTGTCAGATCGCTTGATGAAGTGAAGTCGCAGATCGTTGCTGATATTAAAAAACAGAAAGCGGCAAAAGCGTATGCTGAAGCAGCAGAAACGTTCGGCAACATGGTCTATGAGCAGGCGGATAGTCTGAAACCTGTTGCAGATAAGTTGAAACTGAAATCGGAGATTGCTGATGGCCTGACACGTCAGGGTAATCCTGCATCTCCTGCCGCAACTTTGGTGAATAATCCTAAATTCCTGAAGGCGATTTTTTCTGATGAGGCTATCAAGAAAAAACATAATACGGAAGCGATTGAGGTTGCACCTAATGTGATGCTTGCTGGTCGGGTTGTGGAATATAAGCCTGCGGCAAAGCGCTCCCTGGATGAGGTGAAGCCGCAGATTATTGCTCGCCTGACGCAAAGCGAATCTGAGGCTCTTGCCGCGAAAGAAGGGGAGGCTCGTCTGGCTGCTCTGAAGGCGGCAGATTCTGTAGCGGGCTTTTCCGATGTAAAAATTGTTTCCAGGGCAAAGCAGCAGGATATTCCTCCACAGGCATTGGCGCAGATTATGAAGGCTGATACCCAGAAATTGCCAGCCTATGTAGGTGTTGCTTTAGGAAGTGGTGGATATCAGGTTTATCGTATTGCGAAAGTCATGGCGGGTACACCTGATCCGGCAAGGCGTGCCTCAGAAGCACAGCAAATGACGAATCTTGTTGCGCAGCAGGATCTGACTTCGTTTATTGAATTATTGAAGAAAAAGGCGAAAGTCAGTGTGAATAAATCGGCATTGTCATCACCTGCACCGACTATTCAGTAGATTGATGTCTGATAAATGAGAAACGACACCCTGCGGTGTCGTTTTTTTTTTTTTTTTGCGAAAATTGTCTTTCAAGACTATTCTCTGATGTGTTGTCATCCGTATTAAGCTTGATTGGAATCTGGCAAGATTTGATGTGTATCAATGTAGTTGTGCAGTGCGGTTGTTATTCTTGAGGCGTATTTTTACAACAGAGTGTTACAACAGAGTGAGATCATGACGATAACTAAAGAAAACTCATACAACTATAGAGTTGTGCGCCAATTTTCTGTCATGGCTGTAGTTTGGGGAATAGTCGGCATGCTGGTAGGCGTGGTGATTGCGACTCAACTTGCCTGGCCGGAATTTTTGACTGGAATCCCTTGGCTTAGCTATGGGCGTTTGCGACCACTGCATACCAATGCAGTGATTTTTGCATTTGGCGGTTGCGCATTGATGGCAACTTCCTATTATGTGGTTCAACGTACGACGAATGCCCGTTTGTTCTCTGATGGTTTGGCAGAGTTTACATTCTGGGGTTGGCAGCTGGTCATCGTGGCTGCAGCGGTTACTTTGCCATTGGGTTATACCCAGGGTAAAGAATATGCTGAGCTGGAATGGCCAATCGATATTCTTATCGCTCTGGTCTGGGTTGCTTATGCAGTTGTGTTTTTCGGTACGCTGATGAAGCGTAAGGTTGAGCATATCTATGTGGCGAACTGGTTCTACGGTGCATTCATTATTGCGGTAGCGGTTTTGCATATCGTCAATAGTGCTGCGTTGCCTGTGTCTTTCCTGAAGTCTTATTCCGCGTACTCTGGTGTGCAGGATGCGATGGTTCAGTGGTGGTACGGACATAATGCGGTGGGCTTTTTCCTGACAGCGGGTTTCCTTGGAATGATGTATTACTTCGTTCCTAAGCAAATCGAGCGTCCGGTGTACTCCTATCGTTTGTCTATCGTCCACTTCTGGGCGTTGATCTTTACGTACATGTGGGCGGGTCCGCATCACTTGCACTACACAGCATTGCCTGACTGGGCTCAGTCCATCGGTATGTTGTTCTCCCTGATTTTGTTGGCACCATCCTGGGGTGGTATGGTCAACGGTATCATGACTTTGTCGGGTGCGTGGAGCAAGCTGCGTTCTGATCCTATCCTGCGCTTCCTGATCGTGTCCTTGTCCTTCTACGGTATGTCGACATTCGAAGGTCCTATGATGGCGATCAAAACGGTGAACTCTTTGTCTCACTATACTGACTGGACAATTGGTCACGTTCACTCCGGTGCATTGGGTTGGGTTGGTTTTATTTCCATCGGTAGTTTGTATTACCTGATCCCACGCTTGTTCGGTCAGACTCAAATGTACAGCAAGCGTCTGATTGAAGTTCACTTCTGGGTTGCAACGATTGGCGTGGTTTTGTATATCGCCTCGATGTGGATTGCCGGTGTGATGCAGGGTCTGATGTGGCGTGCTGTGAATGAAGATGGTACTTTGACTTACTCGTTCGTTGAGTCGGTAAAAGCAACTTTCCCATACTATGTGATTCGTCTGACCGGTGGTGCGATGTATCTGAGCGGTATGTTGATTATGGCATACAACGTTGCGAAGACATTAATGGCTGCGAAGCCAGTCAACAATGCGATTCCTGCATTGCCTGCATCCTCAGCTCATGCATAAATCAGAGAAATCACAAGGAGAAATTTGATGCGTAATTTTACTCATGATCTGATTGAGCGAAACGTAGGCCTGCTGTTAGTGCTGGTAATTCTGACTATCAGTGTTGGTGGTCTGGTTGAAATCGTTCCGCTGTTTTTTCAGAAATCAACAACGCAGGCAGTACAAGGTCTGAAGCCTTATACCGCTCTGCAACTGGCAGGACGTGATATTTATTTGAGAGAGGGTTGCTACGGCTGCCATTCTCAGATGATTCGTCCATTCCGTGCAGAGACAGAGCGCTATGGCCATTATTCTGTTGCAGGTGAGTCCGTCTATGATCACCCATTTCAATGGGGTAGTAAGCGTACTGGCCCTGACCTGGCACGTGTTGGTGGTCGTTACAGCGACAACTGGCATCGTGATCATCTGAACGATCCACGTTCAGTCGTGGTTGAGTCCAATATGCCTGCGTATCCATGGCTTGCGAAAACACAGCTTGATCCTCAAAGCATTACTCCGAAAATGAGTGCGATGAAGACGCTGGGTGTTCCATATACCGACGAAGAAATTAAAGCGGGTCCTGCTGAGCTGGAAAATAAGACAGAACAGGATGCTTTGATTGCTTATCTGCAGGTATTGGGAACTGCAATTAAAAACAAAAACTAAGAAAAGCGCGTCCTTGTACGGTCACTTTTTGAAAGGGTAAATATGAATTTCACGATCCTGAGCAGCGTAGTGACGGTGATTAGCCTGATTGTGTTTGTCGGCATCATCTACTGGGCGTTCAGTTCCGGTAACAAGGAGCGCTTTGAAAAACTGGCTCGCTTGCCAATTGATAATGAGGATGGAAAATAGTCATGGCTGATTTTTTTAATGAATGGTGGGGAATCGGGATTTCCATCATTGTCGCCATAAGTATGGCCGCCTGTGTACTTCTGTTATGGTCGCAATCTAAGGTAAAGGTCAAAATCGGCGCGGATGGGAAGCCACTTGCAGCAGAGACGACTGGTCACGTCTGGGATGGCGATTTAATGGAACAAAATAATCCATTGCCAAACTGGTGGAAGACTTTGTTTTATCTGACAGTGGTATTCAGTGTTGGTTATCTGGTTGTGTACCCTGGCTTCGGAACTAATCAAGGTGCATTCGGCTGGAGTCAGGTCGGAGCCTATGAAAAAGAAATGAAGGACGGTGAAGCACAATACGGCCCGATTTTTAACAAATATCTCGCAATGGATATTAAGGATGTGGCTAAGGACGCTCACGCCCATGAAATCGGTCAGCGTTTGTTCCTGAATACTTGCGCACAATGCCATGGATCAGATGCTCAGGGTGGTAAGGGTTATCCTAACTTGACGGATAATGACTGGTTGTATGGTGGTGATCCTCAGACTATCAAGACCACGATTACTGAAGGTCGTCATGGTCAAATGCCACCGATGGGCGCAGCAGTTGGTACTGACGATGATGTTCGCAATGTTGCAAACTATGTGTTAAGTCTGTCTAATTCAGCTCATGATCCTATCAAGGCTGCATTAGGTAAACCAAAATTTGCGGCATGTGCAGCGTGTCACGGTATGGATGGTAAGGGTAACCAGGCTATCGGTGCACCTAACCTGACAGATAAGATCTGGCTTTATGGTGGCGATATCAACACCATCATGGAGACAATCAACAAAGGTCGTAACAATCAAATGCCTGCACACAAAGGTATTCTGACTGAAGGCAAGATTCATTTGCTTGCAGCTTACGTCTGGGGCTTGTCTAATAATGGCAGTGGTAACGATAAAGTTTCTGATGCAGACGCAAATGCGATGAAACAGATTGCTGCTTCAAAGTAACATTAGTGCCAGGGGAGTAAACACCCCTGGTGCAAAATGAAAATTGATTTAATAAAAGAAGTAATAAAAAATGAAGCATATTCCCATCATTCCGGTGCCGATTGAAGAGACCGAAATGGCTCTGTTCGAGGAGCGTAAAAAGATTTATCCACGATCTCAAAAAGGCTGGTTCGCTTCGTGGCGCTGGGTGATGGTGGCTTTTACTCAATTATTGTTCTATGGAACTGCCTGGCTGGAATGGAATGATCGCCAGGCTGTTTTATTTGATTTGGTAACGCGTAAGTTCTATATATTTGGACTGATCCTTTGGCCGCAGGATTTTATTTATCTGGCCGTGTTGCTGGTGATTTCTGCACTATCTCTGTTTTTATTTACCGCTGTCGCTGGGCGTTTATTTTGCGGTTACGCTTGTCCGCAAACGGTTTACACTGAAATTTTTCTTTGGATAGAGCGTCGTGTTGAAGGGGATAGAAATGCCCGCATCAAACTCGATAGCGGACCTTTGACTGCACGCAAGTTCTCTCTGAAATTCATTAAGCATTTTATCTGGCTGGTTGTTGCTTTATGGACAGGGTTTACTTTTGTTGGCTATTTCACGCCTATCCGTGAGCTGACATTTTCCGTTGGATCCTTTACTTTAGGGCCATGGGAAACTTTCTGGATTTTATTTTATGGTTTCGCAACCTACGGCAATGCTGGCTGGATGCGGGAACAAGTCTGTAAGTACATGTGTCCTTATGCACGCTTTCAAAGTGCAATGTTTGATAAGGATACCTTGATCGTTACCTACGATACTGAGCGTGGTGAACCGCGTGGTTCAAGAAATAAAAAAGTCGATTTTAAAGCCGAAGGTCTGGGGGCTTGTGTCGATTGCGGGATTTGTGTTCAGGTTTGCCCAACAGGTATTGATATCCGTAATGGTCTGCAATACGAATGTATCGCTTGTGGGCTGTGTGCGGATGGTTGTGATCAGGTCATGGATAAAATGGGTTACGAGCGTGGTTTGATCCGCTATACAACGGAACATGCGATAACCCGTAAATTAGACAAAAAAGCCATGTGGGCGCGGGTTTTCCGTCTTCGCACACTGATTTATACGACAATTCTGAGCCTGATTATTTTGGTTGCCGCTGGCTCTTTGTACTACCACGTGCCGCTGAAAGTGGATGTCATCCGAGATCGAGGCATGCCAAAAATTACTGAAACAGGCGATATTGAAAATGTTTATCGTTTGCAGGTAATGAATACGCAGGAGTCTGGACGAAAATATAGTATCTCCGTCGATGGTGCTCAAGGCGCGTCTATATTGAGTGACACGGATATTGAAGTAACGTCCGCAACTACCAAAGCCTTTCCAGTTCGGGTCAGGATACCTGCAAATGCATTACAACCGGGATCTAACCGTATCCGGTTTATTGTGAAAGACCTGGATTCTCCGGATGTGACGGTGACAGAAAAAGCAGTATTTATTGTTCCAAGATAGGAGTTACTCATGGAAGCAGTGTTAAGTCCGATTAAAAAAGACAAATGGTACAAAGAGCCTTGGTTGCTTCTGGTAGTTGGCGGGCCGTTGGTTGTTGTTTGTGCGAGTATCTTCACCGGCATTCTTGCTTATACCGGCTCAGATAAAGTGATCGCAGAAGATTATTACAAACAAGGATTGATGATTAATAAGGATATTCAGCGTGATGCCAAGGCGAGAGAATTGCAATTGACAGCAAGCTTAACGCTGGATATTCAGGCTGCAAAAGTTCGCATGCATCTGACAGGGAAAGGTCCTTTTGCGGATCATGTCCAGATGAGCTTGGCGAATGCCTCTGAAAATGGTAACTCGGTAAACGAAATTATCCGTCGCCTGTCACTGGAGCAGGTGGCACCAGGTGTTTATGAAGGAGATTCAAAACTCGTGTCGCAAATATCTGTAAGTTCTGTTAAATTGTTTCATGTAAAACTAGAGACTACCGAATGGCGATTGACTGGTGACTGGTTTGATCCTGACCAAAAGGTGGCGCAACTGAACGCAGAAAAATAACCGTACTTCCCTAAGATTTGTTGACTGCACGGTTAAATAATCACTGAAAGGGGACAAGATTGGAACAGCATAACTCTGCCCAGCGTAAAGCGCATCTGCGCCCGATGTTGATGATAGTCTTGTGGCCGGCATTTTTGATGGCGTGTGCGGCAACAGGATTGATTTTCAGTCTTGTCGATCCGATGGAATTGATTGTTTTTAATGATCGGTTACAGATGCATATTTCAGGTGTTTATACAGTAGGTTTTTTTGCTTTCTGGTTGCTGGGAATTCTTTCAAGCGGATTGACTGCATTGTTAGTGCAAAAAACTCACTAATGAAAATTGTGAGAAAGTCGTCGAGTGACTTGGTGCGGCTGACCGGTGAGCCCAACTCACCGGTTATGCCAATTGCATGGCCAGGTTAGTCGTACTATGTATCCTGTTAAGATTGAAGCACATATATTTTTTACAGCAGTTATTAACATAAGAAAAACATCATCTCTGCATAGGTATTGCGTTTTGCTACACTCTGTTTGAGCATCTGCTGTACTCTTCTTATCCAGATGCATTTACAACTCCAATTTCACTCATGTTAACTCTCCCATTAGCTCTCGCGGCATTGACCGCTGGTGTGGCCGGTGGTGTTCATTGCATAGGCATGTGCGGTGGCATATCAATGATGCTAAGTCGGGCGGGCAAGAAGACATTTCCGATTTTACCTTCAGACAAAATGACAGGCTGTCAGTCACATCAATCTGATGTGAACTGGGCTTATCAATTGCAGCTTCACGCCGGGCGAATTTTTACTTATATGCTCATCGGTGCCATGATCGGTGCCATGGGGAATCTGGGCTTGATGTTCAAACCTTATTTACCAGTCCATCGGATACTGTTTTGGATAGGTAATCTGGCTCTGATTTTACTTGGGTTGAGAGTACTTGGTATTGGGAGTTATTTCCATGGAATTGCAAGCAAGCTTGCGACGTGGCAGCAGTTGTTCTTTTCTAGAATCCCTGCATTACGGCAAAAATCTAAGTATCCGTTTCTGATAGGCATGGGGTGGGGATGTCTGCCTTGTGGTTTGCTCTATGGGGTTGCACCATTCGCCTTATTTGCCGGAGATCCTCTGTCTGGCGCACTTCTGATGTGGATTTTCGGCATGAGCGCTTTGCCCCATCTGATATTGGGGCAGGGCATATTTAATTATTCCGGTGCGGCGAAAGCTCCCGTTCTGTTTAAATACGCTGGCTCATTTTTGTTGATAGCAATCGGGATTGCAGGTTTGTGGTATTCGGATATGAAAAATATGCCAGATTTTCTTTGTATATTACCTGCCCCCTGATCTGTAGAATGCATATTCTTTTGAATTTCAGGCTTGAATATTAATTAGTGTTCCAAGCACTTCATTCGCCGTCTTGACGACCTGGGCATTCAAATCAAAACCGGCTTTGTATTGGATGGCATTTACCGTTTCAGTTGTCAGATCGGTAGCGCTGGCCGCAGAGGCAGCAGCGCTTCCTTGCCGACTGATATTAACGGTGACTCCGCCATTACCGCTCTCCTGAAAATTTGCCTGCTCAGGTATAAAGCCATTTGTATTGGCATTTGCAATATTGTGCGCACTACTATCAAGAGCAGTCTGATAACTTTGAAGTCCTGATAAGCCACTGTTCAGAGCTGAAATGGACATGTTTCCCCCGGTCAATGTACGAGTACAAGTAGCTTATACCTGTTTAAAACAGCTTGCTATTCTTTTGTTGCATGATGTGTTGGTTCATCGGGCATTGAAAGCGGATCTCTATTGAACTTTTTCATTGGCCAGAGGTATTTTGACTTCAAGGGTTGTTCCATCACCAAGATTGCTGGAGACGTGAAATTCACCTTGCATGGCTTTAATTCTCTCACGCATACCGACTAAACCAAATGACTGAGATTTACGCATATCATCTTCGTCGATACCTATGCCATTGTCTGTAATGGTAAATCTGAGTTCGTTCTTGTCGCGTTGGAATTCTATCTGGACATCGGTGGCCTGGGCATGTCTTGCTACATTGGTCAGTGATTCTTGGATAATTCGGAAAATGGCTGTGCTCCGTGCATCATCCAGTGTTAACTGCTCTTCGTCTCCAATCAGTTCACATGCAATCTGATGTCTTTGAGAAAACTCCTTCTGGAGTGTTTGCAGTGCAAAAAACAAACCTCCTTCATCCAGAGCTCTTGGACGTAGATCCGTAGCGATGCGTCGCAGAGTTGTGATCGCTGTCAGGATTAACTGGTCCATGCTAGCAATAGTTTGCTTGTTTTTATCGACAAGTTCGTGATCGCGTTGCAATAACGATAAATCCATGCGTAATGCAGCGAGTAATTGCCCTAAGTCGTCATGTAGTTCCCGTGCAATGTGCTTGCGCTCTTCTTCTCTAATCGATTGTAATGTGTTCGATAACTGGCTCAGCTGATCGTGATAGCGTGCCATTTTTTCCTTGGCAATCTTACGGTCAGTGATGTCGCGGAAGATGACGGTGTAATAGCGTTGACCATTTTCTAATTGATGCGCGATGGAGGCCTCAATGGGGAATTCATCCCCATTGGCACGACAGCCTGTGACATAAAAATCTTCAAAATGAGTTCCCATTTTTCTTCGGGTAATTCCAGCATCTCCAAACTTCTGAACATGTGTGCCATGTACCTGACGATGTCTTGGCGGGATCAGGTTATTGAGTGAGGAGCCAACTAATGCGTCAATGTCGTAACCGAAGATGAATGCTGCTGCAGGATTGGCCAGAATAATCGTCTGATTTTCATCGACGGTAATAATGCCATCGATGGCTGTATCAATCATTCTTCTCAGTCGTTGTTTTTGCAGCGCAAGCTCTTCAGCCGACAGGGCAAGATGGATACTGGTTTCTGCAAGATTTGCATAGGGCGTATGAATATTTACTGCGACCATACTGCGATAGATTGCAATTGCGGAAAATAATTGAAATATGTGCCCGATGACGACATTAATGTCACTGGTTTCCGAGTAAATTGAGAAATACACCTCGGACATCGCCATCATGGCGCTGGCAAGAAATAATGGTCCGCGTTCGATGTGTAAATGTTCTGCGCTTTTATCTGCCTGGAAACGCAGTGCGTGCCGGTAAAAAAGAATCGCAGTCAGAATGTTGATGGCTATCAGACCAGCTTCACATGCGACTTTAAATGCAGTTTGGCCATGTTCTTGTAGATAGGTTAGTGGAATCCACTGAGGAAATACAAAAATAATGGCTGCCCATGCAGCAGTAATCAGCATGCCGACGCTAAGCAAAACATAAGACTGGTATTCGCTGATATCGGAATCTTCAGGATCGAATGCCAGTCCCAGCAGGGTTGCGGCAATGATGGATCGGGATGCCAGCCAGAAGCTTAGAGATTTATGCATGTCGGCAGCGGTCTCAAATCCGGGCATTCCTTGAAAACTGATGGCATGCATAAAGCCCAGAATAGCGGCGCTCAGGAAGGCAACGGCAAGAATAACACTACTTTTTTTCCTTGCTTCGCCAAAAGCATTCCAGCTCACGATAAAGACGGAGGTAAAAATAGTGATGGTTATCGTTTCCAGTAAGGTATGTACTGGCAATGGTGCTGTGACTGTGAATGCGGAAAATATGGTCTGATTTGCCCAGATAATGCACGAGATCAGGAAGAGTAGTGCGATTGTCCAGTTTGCACGAAGAAGGCCAGATGTGACTAATTTTTTCTGAGTTGGCATACGATCACAATGAATGAGTGGTAGAGCGATATTCTATAGGCTGCAGTAGATATTTTCGTGTTATTAATAAAGCAAAATGGCACCTTTTTAAGGTGCCATCGGATACCGCCTGTTAAACCTCTAACAGTGCTATGGTTTGACTCAATGCGACATGAGGACTGGTACGGTCATGCTTTCAAGTATCGTTCTGGTAACGCCACCCATAATCATTTCACGGAATCTGGAATGGCCATAACCACCCATGACAATCATGTCGCTGTCCAGATCATGCGACAGTGATAATAAGGCGTTGCCGATATCTGTCGATGTTTTGTGTACAGAAACTTCCACTTGAATTCCGTGTCTTGCCAGATAGACGGCGATATCCCCACCAGGCTGCTCACCATGCGCATCAGGAGTTGCTTTGGGGTTGAAAATGGCAACCTGTACCAGTTCGGCTTTTTTCAGAAGAGGAATTGCATCGGTGACTGCACGAGTTGACTCGCGGCTGGCATCCCATGAAATCAGGGGACGTTTTCCGATCGAATGGAAGTCTCCTGCATAAGGAATAATCAGGGCAGGCCGCCCAGAGTTCATGACAATATATTCAGGGAAATCCGGCAATACAGACGGAGATGGTTCATCAGGATTGGTCTGGCCGATAATCACTAAATCGCTATACCTTGCTTGAAGGCCGATTCCTCCCCCAGCTTCATCATTGGCAATAACACTCTCAAATGATTGGATGCCGATGCGGTCAACAATTGTATTGAAATTGCTGATGGCTTTTTCAGCACGCTCACGCAGAAAATTCAGATGTATCGTCAGATTCGGATCATTTGCGCTGATATTGCCATCCTGATAGATAAAGCGCGATACACCGGTGACGGCTGTTCCTATTAGGTGGGCATCTTCGGCTTTTGCGATCTCGGCAGCAAATCTGGTTCTTAGCGCAGAACGTTCTGATTCATCGACATGTACTAATACAGTTTTATACGTCATTCTCGTGCTCCTCACGTTGAAGACAAAAGTCTTGCTCGAAAGTACTTGTTAATTAAACGTAATTCCACTCAGGCGACCATTTAACTGATCTGCCTGAGTAGCTTAACCGATTTAAGCTGCAACGGCTGTTTCTTTGCTCCATTGAGGCAATAATTTTTTGCCAACCAGAACCGAGACTTTTTCACTGACTTTGCTGCGAGCTTTGGCAGGAGGAAGGCGGCGCAAGGTTTTTAATGCACACGGATCGAGCAGGCAAATTTCACGCTGATCAACGCTGATTAAGCCCATTTCATTGAAGGCGGATAATGTCCGGCTGACTGTTTCCAGTGTCAGACCGAGATAGCTGCCAATTTCGTGGCGTGTCATACGCAGATTGAATGATTTTCCTGAGTAGCCAAGTTGGCTGAAGCGATCGCCGAGGTTGGTTAGGAAACGTGCAACCTTTGCCTCTGCGCTGAGAGCGCTCAGCATGCCTATCATTGCCTGTTCACGTACCAATTCTCTGCTCATGACGCCAAACATCGCATGTTCCAGTTCGGCATATGTGCGCCCCAATGCCGCAAAAGTTTTATAAGGCAACAGGATGATGTCGCAATCCGATAATGCGACTGCTTCTGATGCATGATGTTGAGTATGTATGCCATCAATGCCAAGCAGGTCGCCCTTCATCGGGAAGCTCAGAACTTGTTCATTGCCATATTCGTCAATCAGGACTGTTTTCAGAAAACCGGAGTTGACGATGTACAAAGTATCAAAACTCTGACCGATCGTGTGAATGCGTTGACCCGCCTTGAAGCGAACATGCTGAAATAATGCGTCTTCTTCATGATTGATCACTGGTGCCGGAATGTGCAGCAATTCACATACTTCACGCAAATTTGACCATAAATTTCCATGGCAGCGCCATCCCGCCTCATTGGACGATGCGTGTAAGACTGCTTTTTGAACGCTGGTGTGCATGCCGTTTGAACGGGAATTGAGCGCGGCTGTAGTCATGTGAGTCTCCTGAAGAAGAGAATAATTAATTAATGTGATTTGGTGAATTCGTGTCTTGCCAGCGATGCAGAAAATCAGGGATCAGGGCAAAATCTGTAGATTTGTCTAAAAACCCATCTGCACCAGCGCGAAGAGCATGTACGCGGTTGTCTTCGGTCGAGTGGTTGGTGAGAACCACAATTTTGACTGCTGGTTTGTTCTGTTTGATATTTTTGAGCAAGTCGAGCCCATTATCTTCACCAAGCTGAAGGTCAAGAATCATCGCATCGGTATCGCTATTGAGGACGCCATCAAAAGCCGTGGCGATGTCTCCGGAAACACCAACAACATGCATGCCTGGTATTTCTTCAACGAATCGGATGAGGCGCTTCTGAATGAGAACGGAATCCTCGACAATAAATAAATTCATAATGCAGGTGATGTTGGACATCGCTTTGTTTGCTTGTGTCCATTATCAAGAATCCCGGCATTGATTTAAATCAGGCGATGCTGATTTGACTTGTCAGATTTTCGATTGGCGGTGTAGGAATATTCCTACGCTGGTCGTATCAGCTGTTGGGGATGAGCAGATTGTGCGCCACTGCATACTGTACTAAATCCGATAAATTGCTCATGTTCATCTTCTGCATGATGCGCATTTTATGTGTACTGACAGTTTTGACGCTCAGATGCAGTAGTTCTCCGATTTCTGTGATGGTTTTCCCTTTAACCAGGTGACTGAAAACCTCAAATTCTCTGTCTGACAGAGATGTGTGTGGCAGGGTGTCATCTGCCGGCATGGCATTCATTGCTAACTGTTCAGCCACTTCAATACTAATATAGGGTCTGCCGGAGGCAACCTTGCGCAATGCTGTAACCAATTGCGTTCCGGCGCTTTCCTTGGTCAGGTAGCCACGAGCACCGGCACGAATAGCGCGAACGGCATATTGCTCTTCTTCATGCATGGTCAGTATCAGGATAGGCAACTTGGGAAATTCATCTTTAATTTGCCGGATCAGGTCGACACCGCTACGCCCTGGCATGGATAAATCCATGAGAAGCACATCGAATGCTGTGCTTCTGACCTTGTCCAGTGTATCAAATCCATCAACTGCTTCCGCAACGACTTGTATGTCTTCGTTCCCGTCAAGAATGCGCTTGAGTCCTTCGCGCATGATAGTGTGGTCGTCTGCAATCAGAATGCGAATCATTGATCAAATACAAGGTAAAAGTTTTTGCAAAGATAGTTGCAAGGCTTTTACCATTGTACTGTACAACTTGCGTCAACGCGTATGGCTGGTCGCAAAAACGCATCAGTGTGTTTTGATTCTATGCACTAGTACCGGAATATTGCAAAGCGAAAGGACTTTATTTGTGGTACTGCCTAATAGTAGTTGACCCACTCCGCTACGTCCATGTGAGCCGATAAAAATCAAATCGCAATGACGTTCCTGGGCAATGTGAGCAATCTCTTTTGCCGGAGAGTCATTAAAACGGGTCATGCTTTCGAACGGAATTCCGGCGGCAAGTGCTGCGCTCTTTGCTTTTTCAAAATAACTATCACCCAGGTTGCGCATCGCAGCCTGATATTCTTCTTCGGTTGGCGTATTTGGAGGGATGATGTCTATGTAAATCGGATATTGATAGTTGCTGGCAACAAAAACCGCAATAACTTCAGCCTGAATTTGCTTTGCAAATTCGATGCCGGCATCAATGGCTGCATTGGATAAATCGGAACCATCGGTTGGTAACAGAATTTTCTTGAACATTGCACACCTCTCCTTTTGATGAATGTCGATGCAAGTCGCATTGCATTTCTATATTGTAGTCATAAGAATGGGATGTATTTGATTAAAAACAAAGAATAGCGAAACGCATCATCTCAAAAAACCAGTGATAGTTCTCCATTTCTTATAGTGTGGCAATAAGTTGTTTCTTGTTGATGGGGCCTGAGTTGATGATATTTATCTCAGGGCATTGATGCCAGGATGCGAAGTCACGTATGACTTTTCCCAGATCCGTAAGAAGTCTGTCACTGATGCGGATGTGATCTTCAAGAAACAGAGCTTTGATTTCCATCACTCCTTGTTTTCGATGTGCTTTGGCATCCAGTCTGCCTATTAGCGAACCCCGACGTAGTATGGGCAGGCAGAAATAGCCGAACTCTCTTTTCGGAGCGGGTGTGTAACACTCCAGCTTGTAATTAAAATCAAACAGATCTGCTGCACGGCGACGATCCCATACTACCGGATCAAACGGCGATAGTAGCCGGGTGGCAGAGGCTGTTAATTTGTTGTCTGCCGCTTTTTCCAGTGCAGCCAGGTGATCGGGGTGAGCATAGGCAGTCTGGTTCCATTTATCTATCGAAACACATAGCAATTTTTCTTGTTGCGCGAGTTTTTGCGGTAAATTTTGCGGAGAGATTTTTTTCATTCGAAAATAATCTGCTATCCATTCTGGCCTGGCTATGCCCAATGCTTTGACGGCAGACAGCACCATGCTCTGCTCACTTTCTGCCTTATCCGGCAGATGCATATTATCGTCCCAGTGTGGTAAAACTCTTTCACGCAAATCATAGGTTCGTTGGAAATGATGGCGACTTGAAACCATTAGCTGACCGGTAGTAAATAGAACTTCCAACGATCGTTTTTCTGGCTTCCAGTCCCACCACCCGCTGGCAGAATTGTTTTGGCGTTCAAAGTCGATTGAACGTACAGCACCATGTTGACGGATGTGCTCATAAACCTTGGTGACATCGGATGCATGTTCTTGCAGCCACCTTGCATTGAACTTCCAGCCAAGTTCATCCGGAGATAGCATGCGATGCCGATAATGAGGAAAATCTTCTATCGGTAAAAAACATGCTTCGTGTGACCAGTATTCAAATAATTTACCTTCCGCCAGCAATTCATTCAACCAGTTTTGCTGATAAGAGCCAAGTCTGCTCCAAAGCACCAGATAAGGACTGCGCGCGACAACATTGATGGTGTCTATTTGCAGAGCTGACATTTGTCGTATGCAATGGAGTACAGCAGCTTTATCCGGACTTTTTACTGGTGGTGTCAGCAGTTGCTGGGCATGTAAATGCAGAGATCTGGCGCCGGACTGACTGATGTGAAAATCTGGTGGCATATTCACGCTATCATGAATGAGTTTTTTCGTAGAAAAATGGCTGCATTCGCAGCAGCCATTCAGATAGTCTCAGGTGTCGTTGCGTACAACTCAGAAGTGTTTTAAGCCAATCGCAGCTTTAACCTCATCCGTTGTTTGTGCCGCGATTTCCCGTGCTTTGCGTGTTCCTTCTTTCAGCATTTGTAAAACTTGAGCACGGTCTTTGGCAAATTCTTCGCGCCGTTGGCGAATGGGTGCCAGTAAGTCCTGCAAAATACCTTCCAGCCTTGCCTTGACAACGCTGTCGCCCAATCCGCCACGAACGTAGTGATCCTTCATTTCTTGCAATCCCTGCTTATCTTCGTCAAATGCGTCGAGATAAATAAATGCGACATTACCCTCCAGATGTCCCGGGTCGGCAACGCGCAGATGCAAAGGATCTGTATAAACATTACGGACTGCTGCTTTAATCTCAGCAGGACTGGCACCAAGGTTGATGGTGTTACCCAATGATTTACTCATTTTTGCCTTGCCGTCTATGCCCGGCAGGCGGCCTATTTCCGGAACCAGTGCCTGACATTCAACCAGAATATCCTTGTTGGCAAGACGATTGAAGCGGCGAACGATTTCATTCGTTTGCTCTATCATCGGAATCTGATCTTCACCAACAGGTACCAGGCTGGCTTTAAATGCGGTGATGTCTGCAGCTTGGCTCACTGGATAGGTTAAGAACCCGGCTGGAATGTCGCGTTCAAAATTTCGCAAAATGATTTCTTGCTTAATCGTCGGATTTCTCTCCAGCCGGGCAACGGAAACCAGATTGAGATAGTAAAAGGTGAGTTCGGTCAGTTCAGGAATTTGAGACTGAATGAAAATTGTGGACTTTGCCGGATCTATGCCTACCGCCAGATAATCGAGTGCGACTTCAAGAACGTTATCG
>Ga0364881_10626_pt1 | contig 16513 bp, 5 predicted proteins | sample ExccelJu500001D4_5_FD_206923 | JGI IMG/M metagenome (GOLD analysis project Ga0364881, IMG submission 206923) | Enriched cells from Trout Bog Lake Hypolimnion, Wisconsin, USA - BchlTB.July30.5000.01.D4 | ecosystem: Environmental > Aquatic > Freshwater > Lake > Hypolimnion/Profundal zone | place...
CCTTGGCCTTGGCGCTTCCGTGCCGGGTTACCGCCCAAACCGCCACCAACAGTCCGGTGTCCGTGTTCCTCGCGGCCTTGGGGCGTCTGGTCTCCATTGTGGAGCCGCCGACCAACCAGGACGCGCGCACGTTCACGACCACGCTGAAGGTCACCAAGGCCGAGGGCCTGCCCAAAGAACTGGCCCACCGTGAGTTTGAACTCGCCTTCCAGGCCCCGGACCGGTTGCGGCTCTCGGCGGTATGGGACGGCCAGGAATTGGTGCTCGGCCGGGACCGGCAGCAGGTATGGATCTACGAGCCGGCGAAGAACTTCGGCCTGATCGGGTCCTCGGATGTGCCGCCCTTCCCCGGGACGCCCGATGAGAAGGCTAATCCTCCCCTCCGCCCCCTCAAATTGCCCGTGCCCCGGGATCAACTGGCGATCCTCCCCTTCCTGACCGACTTGGAGGCGCTGCCAGACGAGACCGTGGCGGGCGCGCCGTGTCATGTCTTTAAGGCCAAGGCCAAGCCCGAGGCGGCGACCGGTTTGAAACTGCCGCGCGGGACGCTGCAACTGTGGGTTCGGACGGCCGACGCGCTGCCGCTGCGCCTGGCTTACCGCCAGGATGCCCTGGACGTCGAGGTTGAGTTGGTGAATCCGCAGTTGGGCGAGGCCTGGCCGGAGGCGAAATGGGCGCTCCACCCCAGCGCCACGGACCAGGTCGAGACGGTCGCCCGCTCCCATGTGACGCGGTTCCTCTCCGTGGCGATGGAGATGTTGACCGACCACGTGCCGACCCTGGGACCGGCGACGGGCGAACGTCATGTGGTGGCCCGGGAAGGCCAAGGCCGGCTGGAGACCATCGATGGCACCCATGTGCTCGTGCTCAAAGGCACCCCGGAGGAGATGGGCCGCCAGCATGGCAGCCTCATGAAGAAAGAAATCCACGGCCTGGTCGAACGGATCCTCTACGGCGTTGGCGTCGGGAGCTCGTTCGAGAAGGGTCACTGGTTCTTCGGTGAGATCGAGTCGGCCCAGAAGCGCCTGGCGCCCTTTGTGGATGAGCGGTATTTCCGGGAAATGGATGCCCTCGCCGACGCTGCGGGGGTTCCCCGCCAGGAGGCGCGGCTGGCCAATCTCTTCCCCGAGCTGTTTCATTGCAGCGGTTTTGCCGTGTTCGGCAAAGCGACCACCGATGGGCGCCTTTATCACGGGCGCGTCCTGGACTACCTGCGCGGCATGGGACTGGAACAGAATGCCGTGGTGATGGTCTTCCAACCCGAACGCGGCAACGCCTGGGTCAATGTGGGCTACGCCGGCTTTATCGGGTCGGTAACGGCCATGAACGAGAAGCATATCGCTATGGGCGAAATGGGCGGGCGGGGGCAGGGGAATTGGGACGGCAAACCGATGGCGGAGTTGATCCGCGAGGTGATGGAGAAGGCCAGCACGCTGGATGAGGCGGTGGAGATCATGCGCAAAGCCCCACGAACCTGTCAGTACTACTACGTCATTTCCGATGCCAAGGCGAAACGGGCGGTGGGTATCGCCGCCACGCCGGAGAAGTTCGAGACCATCCGGCCGGGTGAAAGCCATCCCCTGCTGCCTCACCCCTCGCCGGACACGGTGCTGATGTCCGCCGGCGACCGCTACGAAGAACTGGCCCGCCGCGTGCAGGCGGGCTTCGGAAAACTCGATGCCGCCGGGGCGCGCGACCTGATGCGGCGGCCGGTCTGCATGACCTCGAACATCCATTGCGCCCTCTTCGCCCCGGACTCGCTCGATTTCTGGATTGCCAACGCCGACTCCGAGAATCCGGCCGCCCACACGCGCTACACCCACTACAATCTCGGAGAGTTGCTCCAGGGTGATGGGCCAAAATAGGCTTCGGATCCGACCTCCGGCCCGCCGGTGACACACCGGCAGCGGCCATTGCCACCCGCCACGAATGCGGATACCTTGGGTCGTGCCGGAACCAATCAAGACAACGCGGGTGGTGGTGGGGATGAGTGGCGGGGTGGATTCTTCCGCCACGGCGGCCCTGTTGCTCCAACAGGGTTATGACGTGGTGGGGATTACGCTCAAACTCTGGCCCCAGGATTGCGTGTCGCGGGCCGAAGACAAGTGCTGCGGTCCGCAGGCGGTCATGGATGCCCGGGCAGTCTGCGACCAACTCGGCATTCCCTATTACCTCATCGATGAGAGCGCCGAGTTCCAGCGGAAGGTGATCCAGTACTTTGCCGACGAATACAAGGCCGGGCGGACGCCGAATCCGTGCGTGATGTGCAACCAAAACTTGAAATTCGGACGGTTGCTCGAGCGCGCCGATCAACTCGGCGCCCAGTACATCTCCACCGGTCACTTCGCCCGGGTCGAACCCAGCCCGGACGGCACGCGCCTCCTGCTCAAGCGGGGCCGGGACTCACACAAGGACCAAAGCTATTTCCTGTTTTCGCTCCGCCAGGACCAGTTGGCACGGACGCTCTTCCCCCTGGGCGAGAAAACCAAGACCGACACCCGCGAGGTCGCGCGCCAATGCGAACTCAAGACCGCCGACAAGGAAGAAAGCATGGAGATCTGCTTCGTGCCGGATAACGACTACGGCGGTTTTCTGGAGCAGGCGAACCTGGCGAAAAAGCACCGGGGCGAGATTGTGGATCTGCGCGGCCAGGTGCTCGGTATGCATGACGGCATTGAGTTTTACACCATCGGCCAGCGCAAGGGCCTGGGTATCTCCGCTCCCAAACCGCTCTACGTGGTGGAACTGGACGCCGCCGCCAACCGCGTGGTGGTGGGGGACGAGTCCGCTCTGGCTCGCGAACGCTTCGAGGTGGATCGTTGCAATTGGATCGCCTACGCCTCGCCCCCCCCATCCATCGAGGCCACGGTGCGGATTCGCTATCATCATCCCGGCACACCGGCCACGATCACCCTGCTGCCGGGCGGCGGCGCCAGCGTCCGGTTGCATGCCCCGCAACGCGCCGTCACCCCCGGTCAGGCTGCGGTGTTTTATGACGGCGAAACGGTCCTGGGCGGCGGGTGGATTCGGTGAGCCCAGGTGGCCAGTCGAGGCCCGGGGCGCCGTGCGCCACAAGTAGCGTCGGCCCTGCGAGTCTGGGGCACAACCAGCCAAGGACAACCCGGTCATGACATTTGACTACTTCTCGATCACGAAGTAGCTTGCCCGTGACCGCACTGAGTGGGAAGCGGGAGGCGTTTTGTCGACCTCCGCCGGCTTGGATTACATCCGCCGTCTGCTCGAAAAAAAACACAAACAAACCAGCAAAGAATGCAAATGAACACCCAGAGAATTGGCACCGTCCTCGCCGGACTGTTGTCATTGCCCGTCCTCATGACGCCAGCGGCGCGAGCCGATTACGCCTCGACCGTCCTCGCCGATGGGCCGAAGGCCTATTACCGGCTTAACGACAACTCGACCAGAACGCTCCTCAACCAAAACCTCGGCAGTTTGGGCGCCGCCGGGAATGCCACCAACGATATGGCTTCGGTGAGCGGTGGGGTGGTTCATCCGATCCCCGGCGCGATCGTCGGTGACGCCGACACCGCCGAATTCTTCGACCTGACCACCCGCACGGAGATCCCTTTTAATGCCGCGTTGAACCCGCCCAACACCCAACCATTCACCGTGGAAGCCTGGCTTTACCCGGTGAACGACCAGGATACCACCTCGTATGGCGGGATGGCCCCGCTCTGTAATCGCTGGACCCAGGGCGGCAACCGGCAAGGCTGGGTGATGTATCAACGCCGCCCGAATGCGGACTATTCCACCCCGGCCGAGGGAATTGGCTGGGAGTTTCGCATGTATGATAACTTGTCGACCAGCACCCGGCTCGATGTCATCAGCGGGGTTCCCTTCCAGCTCGGCACCTGGCAGCACGTGGTGGTGGTTTATGATCCCGTCCAGCTCAGCAACGCGACGCTGACCATTTTCATTAACGGCGTGCAAGCCAACCAAACCACCTGGAATGGCGGAACCAGTGGAACGGCTCCCGGCTACGGAGCCTGCACCGGGGACCACAACCCCGCCCCCAATGGGCAACCCGCCCTCGCGCTCGGGGGATATAATAACGCCAATAGCGGCACCTACGGCTTTTCCAACCCCTGGATTGGCGGCGTGGACGAGTTCGCGTTTTACTCGGCCAAACTCACCCCGGCCCAGATCCTGGCGCACTATCAAAATGGGACCAACGCCAATCGCAGCCAATCTTACAGCTCGTTGATTCAATCGCTTAACCCCGCCGCTTACCTGCGGTTGGATGAAACCGCACCCGGTCCGGACCTCGCCGTCAACCTGGGTGGGTTGGGGCGCGACGCCGGCGGAGGCACCGGCGGTATCGCGGGCCTCGGTACGAACACGGCGGACGTCCGGCATCCCGCTCCGGGCGCGGTGGCCTCGGACGCCAAGTCCGGCGCGACCGCCTATCACAATCGCAACGGCAATTCCACCACCACCATTCCCTACGACCCCGCCAACAACGGCAAGATCCCCGGTTCGAGCGTAGCCTCGGCCGGCACGCCGTTCACTTTCGAAGCCTGGCTGCGGCCGATGCGTGACAACCAGGGCGGGCAATGCCCCGTCAACAACCGTTACGTTCACTCCGGTCACCGCACCGGCTGGGTCGTGTTTCAACGCAACCCCAACCTCAGCTACCCGCCCAGTGAAGGTCATGGTTGGGATTTTCGGATGTATGACGGTTACGATGGCAGCGGCCAGGACCTCTTGACGGGCGACCCCACCTCACCCCTGGGTGACTACACCATCGGCAAGTGGCAGCATTTGGTAGTCACCTGGGAACCCCAGCTCGATCAAGGGGATCTCGGCGGCTACGGCAATGATACCTGGCTGGGCACTTTGACCGGCTACGTGGACGGCCAGCCGGTGGCCACCAATGCCAACATCTTCTACGCCGCCAACCAGAGTCCCACCGAAGACGCCACCCCTGCCGCCGATCTGGCGGTCGGTTCCTACAACGCCGCCTCCACCCTCGGCAATAACCCCTTCGAAGGTGACGTCAGCGACCTGGCGGTCTACAACAACTACGTGCTGACGCCGGACCAGATCCTGGCCCATTACCAGGCCGGCACCAAGTCCTCTTACGGCACCAATTACGCCACCTTGGTGCTGACGGCCGCCGCCACCCCGCCCATCGTTGAGAGAACCACGCTCCCAGCCACCTACCTCCGCCTCAATGATCCCGCCGGCTACCCGGCGGCCAATACCGGCAGCCTCGGTTCTGCGGCGGGCGGCAACCTGGATCTCACCACCAATACCGCCGCCGGACCCCAGGCCCCGGCCTATGCGGGGTTTGAAGCCAGCAACACCGCCTTGCCGCTAAATGGGGTCAAACAATGGGCCAGTTTGAATAACCCCGCCGGCTTGGAGATTGCCAGTCAGATCACCCTCGAGGCCTGGGTCCAACCGGCCGCCGCGCAGGGCACCACCGCCCGCATCGTTTCCCATGGCCCGCAGACCCTCAGCGGCTTCCTCGGCAAGGATCTGCCTGGCTCGGTTACCAACACCAGCGAGGTCTTTCTGCGCATCGATGGCGCCGGAGCCCATTACTCGGTCGGCACCGCGCGATACGATGATGGCACCGCTACGACCACCACCACGGCCGCCTCCGCCGTCGTGCCCAGTGGTGACCTGGGCGGATCCGCTTGGGTCCATTTGGTCGGGACCTATAATGGCTCCGCATGGTCGCTCTATCGCAACGGCGTGCTCGTCGCCACGCAGGCCGACGCGACCGGTGCCTTGACGGTGGACAACGGTGACTGGGCCATCGGCGCGACGGGCAATGGATGGGCCGATAATTTCGCCGGCAATGTCGACGAAGTCGCGATCTATAACAAGGCCTTGACGCCGGCCCAAGTCGCCAGCCACTACGTCATCGGTAAAGCCGGGACCACCGCCATCACCATCACTCGCGCCAGCGCATCGAACGTGACCATCAACTACCCTGTGGGCACCACGTTGCAGCAGGCCTCCGTCATCACCGGGCCCTACACCCAGGTCGGAAGCGCCTCCCCGCCGGTCTACACCACGGCTGCCACCGGGACCAAGTTCTACCGCTGGTCACTGCCCTGATGCGCCTCACCGCCAGGCGCAGCTCCGCTGTTGATTGAAATCATGCGGGCCGGGAATACGTTCCCGGCCCTCTTTTTTTGCCCCAACCCGCCGGCGCGGCAATCTGGTTGCTAAGAAACGGGCCTCGGCAGGTCGAGACCGTCACGCCGCACATCCCTCCCGACACGGTTTACCTTAAGTCAGTAAGACAAGACCCCAGTGGCTTTAGGCGGGTCGGGTGCCCCCGTCGCGGCGGGTGGCTCGGCTCGGCTTTGCGACCAATTACAGCGCTTGGTCGACCAGGAGGCGCCGTGAGCACGGATAAGTGTCGGTATTCTAGGACCGACCCATTCACATTCAGGACCGACCCATTCAGAGTGGCGCATGAAAGTCTCCTTGGGTTCGTTCCCGTGGCCCGTGGCGTGATCGCGCCCGCCGGGTCGTGCGATGCGTAGTTCCCGTGCCGTAAGCTAATTCGCACCCCGGCGCCCGCTCCAATCAAGCCCTAACCTGACTTTCGCAACTGGACTCGGTTTTTGGGAATTTTGGGTGCGAGATCTGTGGATTTGCTAGGAAATTGGCTGATGTGGTGCCCAAAGCGCCATGTAGTGCAGACCTACCCTCTTCCAGTGGGAGAGGAAGCTGGTAAAATCCTTGTTGATGGCGATCTTCCTGCGAGGCCATGAACGGCGCAAAGACGGCAAGACCAACACGTACTGGAGTCTGGTGGAGAACCGGCGGTGTGCGGACGGCCGGGTAGTTCAAAGGCATGTGCTTTATTTGGGCAAGCTGACGCCAGCCCAGGAGTTGAGTTGGGAAAAAACCGCGGCGCAGTTCGGCGATAAACCGCGTCTGGGCGAGGCTCTGCCTGGCCTGGCCACGGAGCGGGAGTTGCAGAGCAGTGAGGCGGCTACTATCGCAGTCCATCTGAAGCACTTTCGGATTGAGCGACCGCGGCAATGGGGTGCCTGCTGGGTGGCGCTGACGGTCTGGAATTTGTTGAAGCTGTCGGAGTTTTGGAATAGTCGGTTGCCGCCCAGCCGGGAAGGGACTCGCTGGCTTAACGTGCTGATTACGCTGGTGGTTTACCGCTTGATCGATCCGGGCAGCGAATGGCGACTACATCGGCAATGGTATGACCAAAGCGCGCTGGGCGATTTGTTGGGCGAGGACTTCGGGCTGGCCGCCAAAGACAATCTCTATCGCTGCCTGGACCGGTTGCTGGCGCATCGGAAGGAACTTTTCACCTATTTGCGCGACCGCTGGCAGGACGAATTTGGCGCCCGGTTCGACGTGCTGCTCTACGATCTGACCAGCACCTATTTTGAAAGCGACCCGCCTTTTCCCGAAGGGGACAAGCGCCGGTTCGGCTACAGCCGGGACAAGCGGCCCGATTGTGTGCAGGTGGTCATCGCCTTGATTGTGACGCCCGAAGGCTATCCCCTGGCCTACGAGGTGCTGGCCGGCAACACCAGCGACAAAACGACCCTGAAGCAGTTTCTGGAGAAGATCGAAAAGCTCTACGGCAAAGCCAACCGGGTGTGGGTGATGGATCGCGGGATACCGACCGAGGAAGTGATTTTGGAGATGCAGCAGGCCGATCCGCAGATTCGTTATCTGGTGGGCACGCCCAAGGGACGGTTAACTCGGCTGGAGGCCGAACTGGTGAAATTGCCCTGGCAGCAGGCGCGGCCGTCGGTGCGCGTGAAGCTGCTGCCCAAAGACAAGGAGCTTTACGTCTTTATCGAAAGCCAGGACCGGCTCAAGAAAGAGCGGGCGATGCGCCTGCGCAAGCTGCGGGCTTTGATTAAACGGCTGCGGGAACTGCAGCATTTCAAGAGGCCACTCACCCGCGATGAGCTCCTGGTGGCCGTCGGCCAAGCCAAAGAGCAAGCGGGCCGGGCTTTTAAGCTGCTGGAGATTCAGTGGCCGCAGGAGGGCCAGGAGGTCAGCGCCACAACCTTCACCTTTGGCCTGGCGCTGGACCGTTACCGCCAATGGTATCGGCGCGAGGGCCGCTACTTACTGCGCACCAACCTGACGGAGACCAATCCCAAGCTGCTCTGGGAATACTACCTGCAACTGGTGGGGATCGAGGCAGCGTTCAGGAACCTGAAAGACGATTTGAGCATCCGCCCGATCTTTCACCAGAAAGAGGCGCGGATCGAGGCGCACATTTTTGTGGCGTACTTGGCGTACTGCTTGCACGTGACGATGCAGGCCAAGCTCCGGCAGGTAGCCGGCGGGCTCACGCCACGCACCCTTTTGGAAAAGTTCGCCACGATGCAGATGATGGATGTGTTCTTCCCGACCGAGGAACCGGGCAAAGAACTGCTGTTCCGGCGCTATACCCAACCGGAGAAGGATCACCAGATGCTCCTGGCGCAATTGGGCTGGCATTTACCCGAGCAACCGCCACCCCGGATCAGCGTCAAAGGTCAACTGCTCGACTGAGGAGGTGCTCCGCCCAGATCCCGGCTGTAGTGAAGACTTTCGAGAACGATGCCCCAATAATCAGGGGTTTCTGCGAAATCCGCCGCCGAGTTGCGAAAGTCAGGCTAAATGGGCTAATGGGCTAATGACAAGCTGTCACTCTGGTGGGTTCTCAACGCCGGAAAAACGACGGTTATGCAATCCTGAACTATTGTGTCGCTATTATCGGACCCCTTTACGACATGCCTACCGGGTCAATGTCTACGGTCAAGGTGACATCCTCGGGCAGGACCAGCGTTTGAACCAGGGTCGCCAGGCGGCGGCTGAGGGCGGCCATGCGCGGGGCTCGGAGCATGATCTGGTAACGATAAAAAGTCTCCGCTCGCAGCAGGGGCGCCGGGGCGGGTCCGGCCATGATCAACCCCGGCGTTCCGGCCAGGAGCTTGCCCAACTCGCGTTTGACGTGCTCGGCTGAGAATTGGACTTTTTCCTCGTTCCGCCCCTTGAGGGTGAGGAGGGCGATGCGGCCGAACGGGGGATAGAGCAGCGGTTGGCGCATCTCCAGTTCCTGGTCGTAGTAGCTGACAAAGTCGTGCCGGCGGGCGCATTGGATGGCCGGGTGGAAGGGGGGTGAAGGCCTGCACGAAGACTTCGCCTTCGATGTCCCCGCGCCCCGCCCGTCCGGCCACCTGGGTCAGCAATTGGAAGGTCCGTTCGCCGGCCCGGAAATCCGGCTGGTGCAGCGCCAGGTCCGCGTAGATGATGCCCACCAGGGTCACATTCGGGAAATGGAGCCCCTTGGCGATCATCTGGGTGCCGAGCAGGATGTCGATCTTGCCCGTGCGAAAATCGCCCAGGATGCGGCGGTAATCGTCCTTGTGTTTCAGGGTGTCGGAATCCATTCGGACCACCTGGGCTTTGGGGAAGAGCTTGCGTAGGGTTTCCTCGACCTTCTGGGTGCCCAGGCCGGCGTAGCGAATAGCCGGGTTGCGGCACTCCTGGTTCGGGCAGGCCGCGGGCACCGGTTCGGTGTGGCCGCAGATGTGGCAGCAGAGCTTGCGCTCCTGGCGATGGAAGGTCAGCGAGATGCTGCAATTGGGGCAACCGGCGACGAACCCGCACAACGGACATTGGAGGGAGGTGGAATAGCCGCGCCGATTCAAGAAGAGGATGACCTGTTCCTTGCGTTCGAGGCGTTGCGTGATTGCCTCGTGGAGTTGCGGTGAGAAGACCGGGATGCCCTTGTCTAGGCGCGCCGCCTCGCGCATATCGACGATGCGCACCACCGGCATCTTCTTGTCGTCCGCCCGCTCGGGCAGGTCCAACAGGGTGTATTTGCCTTTGGTGCAATTGTAATAGCTCTCCAAGGAAGGCGTCGCTGAGCCTAGTACCACCGTCGCCCCTTCCATCCGGCCCCGGACCACCGCCACGTCGCGCGCGTGGTAGCGCGGGGTTTCCTCCTGCTTGTAGGTGTGCTCGTGTTCCTCGTCCACGATCACCAAGCCCAGCGGTTCGACCGGGGCGAAGATGGCGGAGCGGGCGCCAATCACGATGCGGGCGCGGCCCTGGCGGATCTTGTGCCATTCATCATGGCGCTCCCCCGCGGACAGGTGGCTGTGCAGGACTGCGACCAGGGTCTGAAGGCGACCCGAGCTGAACCGTGCCTTGAACCGTTCCACGGTTTGCGGCGTCAGGGCGATCTCGGGGACCAACACAATGCCGCCTTTGCCCTGTTCGAGCGCGTGGGCCAGGGCTTGGAGGTAGACCTCCGTCTTCCCGCTCCCGGTGACGCCGTGGAGGAGAAAAACGGTGGCGGCCGGCGGAGCGCCGGGAGCGCGGACCGATTGGTCGGCCCTGGCGGTCGAAGCCGGGGCGGCTCGGATGGCTGGGGTCGGAGCGAGGTCCAGGCCCAGGAGCCAGTTGGGGTCTGGCTCGGGCGGGTTTGCGGTCGCCGGTGGGCCGCCGGCGCCGTGGTGGGAGGCGCGGTCCGTCGGCGGGGAGGCTGCGCCCGGTCCGTCCATAGCCGCCACGATGGCCGCCAGGGCGTGGGCTTGGGCGGCGTTGAGCGGCAACGGCTGCGTGGGCAGGATCACCTCATTCGCGTAGGGGTCGCGCTCGGATACCTGGGCCGCGATGGACACCAGGCCCTTGTCTTCCAGGTGCCGCACCGTGCCGGCGGTGGTCTTGGCCAGTGCGAGCAGTTCCTGGAGCGGCCACTCGGTCCGCTGTTGGAGCAAGGTCCAGATCGCCTGTTGGCGTGGGGAGAGCTTGGGCAACTCACCGCCGGCGGAGGGCAGGGCGCGGGCGTAGAGCCGCTCCCGCCAACCCGCCTGTTCATGGCGCACCGCCTCGGGCAACATGCTCTTGAGCGCCAACTCCGGCGGGCAGCAATAATAATCCCCTATCCATCGGGCCAATTCGAGGATCTTGGGGGTGACCAGTGCCTGGGCACCGATGACCTTGAGGATCGATTTGAGTCGAACATGGCCCGATTCCTCGGCCAGGGCGGTCACGCAGCCCAGGACCTTGCGGGGCCCAAAGGGGACCTGCACCCGGCTGCCGACCTCCACCTGGGGCGCCAGCTCGGGCGGAATCAGGTAGTCGAATTCCTTCCTCAGGGCTAGTTCCAGCGTGACTCGGGCGATCATGATTATCCCTCTGCAACTCTCATTCCTCCGCGCTCCCATGTCGAGCCTTATCGTCCGTGAGACCCCGCCGATCCGGCTGGCGGATCGGACGGCTTTTTCGATAGTGACAACCCCCAAAACCTGCGTATAGTCCGGGTAGACTTAGTCTCAACTATGAAAATACGCTCGATTGTGACGCTCGCCGGCTGCTTGTGCCTGAGCCTGGTTTCCACCTCAGCCCAATTCGGCGGCATGGGCCGCAGTCCGCAACTCTCGCCCATCACCACCAAGCTGTTCGGCAAGGACGCGGCGTTCACCGCGAGCATGGAAATTGGAGTCGCCGGCGGTCCCTCCGGACAGGCGATGACCATCCCGTGCAAGATGTCCTACGATCACGGCAACGCCCGCCTCGACCTCGACATCGCTGAGATGAAGGGCGGCGGCATCCCGCCCGAGGCGGTCGCCCAGATGAAAACGATGGGCATGGACAAGACTGTCGTCATCTCGCGCCCCGATAAGAAGGTGACCTATGTGATCTTCCCGGCCCTTAAGAGCTACGTCGAGAATCCCACGGTCGATGCGGGGGTTGCCGATCTCAAGATGGAAACCACCGAACTCGGCAAGGAGACGGTGGCGGGCCGAGCCTGCGTGAAGCAAAAGGCGGTCGTGACCGACAAAGAGGGCAAAATGCACGAGGCCACGCTGTGGAAGGCCGCCGACGTGAAGGATCTCCCCGTCAAGATCGAACAGACCGAGGGAGGCGCCACGATCACCATGACCTTCAAGAATCACAGCGTGGGCAAGCCCGCCGCCAGCCTGTTCGATCCGCCCGCCCAGGGCGCCAAATATGATAACATGACGGCCCTGATGCAAGGGGCGATGCAAAAGCAGGCCGGTGGTGCCCCCGGCAGCGCGCCTGCGGGCGCGGCAGCCGCTCCCGCCCCTGGCGCGCCCGCGACACCCCGCCGCCCGCAGCAGTAGCGCCATCGCCGGCTTTGAGTCCGGGCGGCGCCCCGGCCGCCAAAATCGGAAGACCGAGCCTGCCACTGCGGTGGTGCCGGTTTCCGGGTTGGAGAACGGGTTGAAGATCCGGTCCTGCGACTGGCCCGTGATGGGCTCGCCCTTTGGTTCCGGGCGAGCGGAAGGGGATTCAGTATATGAGAATCGAGTCAATGAGATGGTATGTGGCCGTCACCGTGGCCTGGGCAAGTCTCCTGAGCACCGGCGAAGCCGCCGATGGTCAGTTGGGCGGAGCCCTTTTTGTGGCGGTGGCCCAATCCAGTGATGGGTCGGCGACCAACGGCGCCGCGCTGGCGCTCGACGGTTTGAACCCCACCTTTAGCCTCACCGCGGATGTTCCCGGCAGTTACTGGACGGCCTCGCTCGGGCGGCCCTACCTCCTTAAGCGCCTGGAGTTGGTCAACCGTACCGCCCCCAGCGACCGGGAGATGGCGGGCCTGACCCTCCGGTTGCTGGATATCGACGACCAAGTCGTCTATCAGACCGGTTTGACCAATCCCGGCTCGGGCCTCACGAACCTCTTCACCTGGCCGGCGGGCCTGCGGGCGCGGTCGCTCTGGATCGGGCTGAGCGGGAGCCAAACCAATGGCGGGGGCAACCACCGCGTGGGTCTGGCCGAGGTCCGGTTGTACGGAGACCTGGCTATCCCTTATGGCCCACCTTTCTGGGCGGCGTCCACCAATTCCTACCGCGTCTATCAGTCCAGCGACTACAGTTCTGCCTATCCCGCCGCCAACGCGGTGGACGGCAACGCCGCGACCTTCAGCCACACCCTCAATTACACGAACAGCTACTGGATGGCCGACCTGGGTCAGGCTTATCCGATCGACCGGGTTGAGCTCGTCAACCGCATCGATTGTTGCGCCAACCGTATGGCCGGCCTGGTCATGCGCCTCTTTGACGGGGCATCCAATTCTGTCGCCGCGATGATGGTAACTAACCCCGGCGCGGGGGGCACCTGGACCAATTACTCCCCCGGTGGCCGGCTCGGCCGCTATCTGCGCGTCGGCCTGGAAAACGGTCTGCCGAACGCCGACGGCAACTTCTACGTCACCCTGGCCGAGGTGCGCGTCCTTTCCGGCACCACCAACCTTCTGTCCGTCTCGAACCTGCCGGCCGCCGCCACCAACCTGGCCTCCGGGCAGCTCTGCTACATGGTTCGCCTCTCTTCGGATATCGCCTCGCCCACCAACGCCAACGACAACTCGATCACTACCGAGACCAAGACCACTACCCAGACGGTCGATGGCTACTGGGAGACCGACCTCGGCGCCACCTATGCCTTGTACGGGCTCAGGACCATCGCCGCTAGCGGGATCGGCTATCGGATGACCAACACCACCGCCCGGCTGTTTGATGCCGACCACAACTCTGTCTTTGCCACCCGGCTCCAAGGCGGGCCGGATGTCTTTGACACCGATCTGAACGGGCCGGTCTATGCGCGCTATGTCCGCGTCGGCCTCGAAAATAAGCAGCGAACCGACCCGGCGGGTGGTTTCGAATGGTACATCGGCATGCGCGAGGTCGAGGCCTTCGGACGTCCGACCAATACCCTTGGGCTGCTCGCGTTCGCCGCCGCTTCCAATCAAATCACCGCGGGCCAGCCGGTCACCCTCTCTTGGACGGTGGATGGCCTGCGCCACCTCGAACTCCATCCCGGCTTCGGCTCGGTCGGCGCCTATACCGCCACTTCGGGCGTGGGCAGCATCACCTTCACCCCCAGCAACTCGGCCGAATACCTGCTCATCGGTTCCAATGCCTCCGGAATCCTCTCCCGTGCCGTCTCCGTCGCCGTCGGCTCGGCCGGCCTGCCGGTGCGAATCAGCGAGTTGGTGGCGAATAACCAATACTCGCTGACCGACGGGTATGGCAACGCGTCGGATTGGATCGAACTCCGCAACTGCGGCAACGCGTCGGTGAACCTCGCGGGCTACGGTCTGAGCGACGATCCCGCGCAACCGATGAAGTGGGTTTTCCCGAGCACGAATCTGGTCGCCCACGGCACGCTCATCGTCTTCGCCTCCAGCGACAGTAACCCCTTCGACCCGGCGGGCGGGCTCCACGCCAATTTCCATCTCAGCAAGAGTGGCGGGGCCCTGGTGCTCACCGCGCCCAACGGCGTCACGGTGGACTCCCTGGCTGCCTATCCCGCCCTCGACACCGACCTGGCGTACGGGCGGGACCTCGAGGGGCATTGGGGTTTTCTCGAACCAACCCCCAACGCGGTGAATGCCGCGCCGACCTACACCGGGTGGCTCTCGCCCCTGACCTTCAGCCGCCAGCGCGGTTTCTATGACCAGGGTTTCACCTTGACCCTGACGCACAGCAACGCCAATGCGAGCGTGTTCTACTCGCTGGACGGTTCGCTCCCGTCGCTCCCCTACACCAATGGCCTCGCCATTTCGCGCACCTGCTGCGTGCGGGCTCAGGTGACCCGGCCCGGGTTCAAATCTCCCCGAGTCCAGACGGCCACTTATATCTTCGTTAATGATGTCATCACCTCGCCCAGCCTGCGGACCACCATTACGCAAGACCCCCGTTACGCGCCGCGCCTCCGCCCCGGTCTCCTGGCCTTGCCCGCCGTCTCGCTCGTGGTGCCGGGCCCCCTCTCCTACGATGAGCAGGAGGCCTCGCTCGAAATCCTGTGGCCCAGCGGCGTCGAGCCCACCCAGGCCAACTGCGGAATTTATTATTTCGGCGATTCGTGGGTCGTTTACCCCAAGCGGAGCTTTGTCGTCAAAGCCCGTTCGAGCTACGGCACGGCCAGCTTCCATACCCCCCTGCTGGAGGGATTCGACCACGGTGTGCTGGTCAAAACCACTTTCGACAAACTCCATTTCCGTGCCGGGAACGAGGATATGTCCGACCGCGGCTACTACATGTCCGGCTCGTTCGTCAACGACAGCATGCTGGATATGGGCGACCTCAATCCGCATGGCCGGTTTGTCCATCTCTATCTGAATGGCGCTTATTGGGGCCAATATGACACCCACGAGGTGTTCATGGAGCACTTGCTGGCCGACTATCTCGGCGGCTCCTCCTCCGACTACGTCAGCGTCAAGGGCAACGACAACATCGGCGACAATTTTGTCCTCGGCACCCCTGACCCGCCGAATGTTTATCCGTGGCAACGCGTGCTGGCGCTCTCGGGCTCCTACGCTGCCGTGCGCCCCTACCTAGACGTGCGACACCTGACCGATTTCATGCTGCTTTGGCTGTACGGGGATTGCGAATCCGAGTTCCGCGCCTGCGGGCCCCTCACCGCCGGCACGGGCTTCAAATTCTGGGAGGCGGACGCGGATGGTTTCCTGCGGACCGACGCATTAGGCATGGATCGGAGCGCCGACACCGGACCGGCCGGCATCTTTGGATCGTTGGTGAGCGAGGGTCATGTGGACTTCAAGACCTTGGTCGCGGACCGCATTTACGCGGATTATTTCAATAACGGGGCGCTGACGCCCTCGCAGAACGATGCGCGGTTGGCCGCGCGGATGGCGGAGATCAACGACAGTCTACTGCTGGAATGTGCCCGGTGGGGTTATCAAACCCCCTCCAGTTGGTTGGCCGGGGCCGCCGCCACGCGCACGAATCTGTTCCCGGCCCGCACCGCGCAGATGATCTCCCAATTGCGCGCCCGGGGCCTCTACCCCTCGTTCGATCCGCCCACCTTCACGCCCTACGGCGGCTTAGTCACCAACGGCTTTCAGCCGGTGCTCTCTTCCACCAATGGCACGATTTATTATACTTTGGACGGGAGTGACCCGCGGTTAGCCGGCGGCGGCCTTTCGCCGCTGGCGCTGGTCTGGAAGCCTGGCGCCGTCACCATCATCCAGGATTTTATCCTCACGGCGCGGGTTCGCACCACCACCGGGCAATGGTCCGCGCTCGCGCAGCCGCTATTTCTCCTGGCGTCCCGCCGTGCTCCCACGGCCCGGGACCTGCTGATCACTGAGATCAACTACCACCCCGCCGGAGATGGGGATGCCGAATTCATCGAGCTGTATAACGCCAGCACCAACCTGCTCGACCTCTCGGGCGTCTCGATCACCAACGCGGTGCGCTATATCTTCCCCAAGTTCACCGCCCTGAATCCCGGTGCGTTCCTGGTCGTCGTCAAGGACACCAATGTCTTTGCCTCCCGCTACCAGGCGCCCGCTTCCCCCTATTATTGGCCGGGCCTCAACGTGGCGGGCCCGTGGGCCGGATCGCTGGACAACGCCGGCGAGACCATCCAACTCGTCGCTTCCAACGGGGTGCTCCTGGCCGCGGTGGCTTACCAGCCCGCCGGGCTTTGGCCGAACCGCGCCGACGGGTTGGGCAGCACGCTGGAATTGCACGCGTTGCCGCCCGCTACGGCAACGGATGCC
>Ga0364881_10612_pt1 | contig 16494 bp, 15 predicted proteins | sample ExccelJu500001D4_5_FD_206923 | JGI IMG/M metagenome (GOLD analysis project Ga0364881, IMG submission 206923) | Enriched cells from Trout Bog Lake Hypolimnion, Wisconsin, USA - BchlTB.July30.5000.01.D4 | ecosystem: Environmental > Aquatic > Freshwater > Lake > Hypolimnion/Profundal zone | place...
ATTTTTATAATAACGGCAATGTGGATTTCGGATGGTCCCTTATGAAGCAGTACCCGAATATAAAAACCGTGCGCATAATGATCAATACCGCGGATTGTTCATACATTACAATAGCGCAGGCCGCAGGCTGGATAGCCCAGGCCACGAGCAACGGCTATAATGTAATAGCAGCTTACACATCCAGTGCAACGGAAGCCTCGTCAGACACCGCTCTTCTTAACAGTGTGGCGACATGGTGGAAGACAAACTACAGCACGCTTAGCCCGCAGGGTAATGTCGTAATTAACCTTGTCAACGAGTGGGGCGACACTACCCTTACTGGTGCGTCTTACGCCGCGGCCTACAACAGCGCGATCAGCATCGTAAGGTCCGCTTACAACGGGGCTATAATTATCGATGTCCCGAATTACGGCGAGGATATCTATACCGCTGCCCAGGCGTCGCCATTGATAAGCGATACTAACATAATCTTTTCCGTGCATGTATATCCGGACAGTTCTGATCTTTCGGCCCCTTCCGTGCATGGTTTGACAAACTCGGATTTTGACGAGCTAAGCAACACCGGAAGGCCCTGCATACTTGGGGAATTCGGGGTCTATTCCGATCCTCAGTATGGGACAAACTGCAGCTGGTCGGGGCTGGCTGCTTACGCCAGATCCATCGGCTGGACCATCATTGCCTGGGACTGGAACGGTGACGGAAGCGGTGTTAATATGGACATGGTCAACCCTTCTTGGTGTAACAACGCTGCCGCAACTTCTTTTTCAACTGACAGTTACTTCAGTACTGTCTACCCGATGTTCCGCACGGCAGGCGCCGGGAGTTACACAATCACCGCCGCCGCTGGTACCGGAGGCACGATATCTCCGTCCGGCGCGGTTTCCGTAAGCCAGGGTGCGAGCCAATCCTTTGCAATCTCGCCTTCCTCACCCGGGATGAGCTATGTTTACACTGTTTCAGCGGATGGCACCGACCTCGGGGGTTTGACGAGCTATACTTTCAATAATGTGCAGGCAAACCACACCATTACCACATTGAACCAGCCGGGCTACCTCTGGGCGGTTTCATATACAAACAGCGGCAGTTCAACCGGCCAGCAGCTCCGGCTTACCCTTTTTGCCACCGGTTCCTTTGTTGACAGTGCCGGCGGCGCCGGAATATGGACTAATACCAATACTACGATAGTAGCCTGGAAGTACACGGGGGGTACGTCATTTGCTTCAGGCACTAAATTTAACGGCATTATGACGGGCGGGCAGATGACCAATATGAACGGGGCCTTCACCAACGGCGGGACCGCCGGAAAGTGGGGGGCGGTACAGCTTAATGATTAGATGTCATGATTGGGGCAAAGTAAATTATTTTATATGAATAATATTTTAAGGAGTGTGTATATGAAAACAGGGTTAAGGATTTTTCTTTCCGGGCTTACTGTGCTTGTGTTTGCGGCTATTCTCTCATGCAGCACGGCCTCATCGGGCGGAGGCGGGAGCTCTACCGGCGGGACAACCGAGTCTTTTGGCACGGGGTCTTTTTCGATAACTATCAATGGTACGACTTACACCGGAAGCGGTATAGGTATTTTTACTGTTGAAACAAATAATATTATTTTTATCGCCAATTCTTCCGGCGATGCAAGCGCATTAAAAAACACTATTCAAATAATATATCCGCCTACTGCTACAGCAACTGGCGTCCCGTATAGCGCCTGCGGTGTAGAATACTATACGAACGGGAGCAGTTCATTTTATGAATGCCTGGTTACCAACACATTTACATCAATAGCTTCTTCAACTGGCCAGCATACGACAGGAACATTCACCGGGTCAGGCGTATTAACATCTGCACCGACAAGTACTCTCACTATATCCGGATCCTTTGACGAGGTCAGATAAATAAGAAATAAACGGCAGGGCGGGATTTATGTTCCGCCCTGTTTTATTATTTTACAGGAGATTATCAATGAATATCAGGTTTAATTTTTACATTATGATAATATTCGCAGCGGCTATAGGTCTGTTTGTATCGTGTTCGCCGGCGGCATCCTCGTCATCGGGCGGGAGCAGCAACACCGCCGGCGCTAGCGGCAGCGCTTCGGTAACCATTACGACTAACGGCGGACAGGCGGTTACATACAGTGCCAACGGTGCTGGCAGCTTTGGAATTGATTCTTTCATGAACAGTTATGACGTGCAGGTAGCAAATTCAGCCTCTTCCTTGGCTTCATATGATAATGATTTTTATTTAACCATACCCGTAACCAACCGTTTGGGGACCAATGCTGTTAATGGCGGAGTCCCGGTAAATTTTGAATATTTTATTGACCAGGACCATTATTTTGAACTGACTGTCGGCTCGGTAATTCTTACGTCCATCGCCGCGTCTTCCGGGCAGCATACGACAGGGACATTTAGTGGAATAGGGGTTTACTGGATTCAATCCGGCGAAACATTATCCAGTGTATGCACCTGTACAATTACAAACGGGTCGTTTGACGAGATAAGGTGATTAAAAAGCCCCGGCCGTCGTTACAACAAAATTGACAATATTTCACAGGGTATGATATAATTTCCGTGATATCGGTGAAATGAAAAGGTTGTAATCAATGGCTGGTGTAAAAGTATTCCCTTCCGGCAATGTTCCGGGCTTTGTTCCGGATGAGTTCCTGCCTCCCGGGCAGGATGAGTCCCATATCCGTAACATGCAGAACACAAGGCCCTCCGGTTACTGGCGACGCCTGAAGAAAAGGGAAATAAGCATGCTCGTAAAAAACGGGAATGTATGCGGGAATTGGAATAATTTTCTTGTTTCCGGCTTTTTCGATCCGGGGCTGCTGGTAAACAATGTTTTTTCAGGGATGGTGAGATTGGGAAAGACCGAAAATGTCTGCCTGAACCACCATGAAATGAACCTGCCCGCCGGAATAACAAACAGCCGGATAGATTCCTGCGATATCGGGGACAACACGGCCATCCATAACGCCGGTTATATATCCCATTACATAATCGGAAATAACTGCATTCTTTTTAATATTGACGAGATGAACACGACCTGTCATGCCAAGTTCGGTAACGGGATTTTAAAGGATGGTGAAAAAGAGGATGTAAGGGTATATATGGACCTCATGAATGAGGCCGGGGGCCGCGGCGTAATGCCGTTTGACGGCATGCTGACCTCGGACGCTTACATCTGGGCGAGGTACAGGGGCGACAGCGTTCTACAGGAAAGGCTGAAAAGCATTACAAACGGCATGTTCGATTCCCGCATGGGCTGGTACGGGACGGTGGGCGACCGCTCCGTGATCAAGAGCTGCCGCATAATCAAGGATGTCAAGTTCGGGGAATCCTCATATATAAAAGGCGCTAACAAGCTCAAGAACCTTACTATCAATTCAAGCGATGATTCAATTACCCAGGTCGGGGAAGGTGTTGAGCTTGTTAACGGGATAATCGGGTACGGCTGCCATGTGTTTTACGGTTGCAAGGCCGTACGTTTTGTCATGTGCGATAATTCAAACCTGAAGTACGGGGCAAGGCTAATCCATTCCATACTGGGTGAAAATTCTACGGTATCCTGCTGCGAGATCCTCAATAACCTTATATTTCCTTCACATGAACAGCACCACAACAATTCATTCCTGATAGCCTCCCTTGTGATGGGCCAGAGTAATATCGCCGCGGGCGCGACGTTGGGCTCAAACCATAACAGCAGGTCAAATGACGGGGAGATTATCGCCGGGAGGGGCTTCTGGCCGGGTCTTTGCGTGACCCTCAAGCACAGTTCGAAATTCGCCTCGTTTACCCTTATTGAGAAAGGCAATTACCATTCCGAGCTTAACATACCGCTTCCGTTTTCTCTTGTCAGCGGAGGGGATTCGTCCGCGAGCCTCCAGGTTATCCCGGCTTACTGGTGGATGTACAATATGTACGCTCTTGCCAGGAATTCCTGGAAATTCCGGACGAGGGACCACAGGTTAAGGAAGACCCAGAATATTGAATATGACTATCTCGCACCCGACACCATCGAAGAGATTTTTGACGCGATGCTGCTGCTCGAAAAGTGGACGGCCCGGGCTTACCTGAAAAAGGAAAAAGAACTTATAGACAGGCCGATAGAAAATCTCATCGAAGACGGCGAATTTCTTATCGTGACCGGCAGGAAGCTTCTCCTTTCGGAAACAGACCAGACCAGGGACCTTGTGATTACAGGGGAAAATATGGAGCGTTCCGGAAGAAAAGCGCTGATTTTAAAAGCCTATAATGCTTACAAGGCTTATTACCAGATGGTTCTTTATTACTCCATTAAAAATATTATGATTTACCTGTCTGAAAATGAAGGGCTGGAACTGGAAGATATCCCTGGTAAACTGGACATGGATTTGCCTGGGGACTGGCTTAATATCGGAGGGCAGGTAATGAGCAGGCCCGGGCTTGAGAAAATCATAGATTCAATCAAGGATTCGGGGCTTAATTCATGGGAGAGCATTCACAAGGCTTATGATATGGAATGGTGCGATTATTCCTTCCGGAAGCAGGCCCATGCCTGGTCTTCCCTTGCAAGGCTTCTCGGGACCCGTGAAATCAGGGGGAAAATGTGGCTGTCCCTTATTGACAGGGCTGTTGAAATCCAGGAATATATAAGGGACAGCGTGATTGAAAGCAGGCTCAAAGACTATGAGAATGATTTCAGGAAGGCGACTTACGACAGCCTTGAGGAGATGCATGCGGTGACCGGGACTCTTGAAAAGAACGGTTTTATTGAAGAAGTAAGGCGGGAGACTGAAATATTCAGGGAATTGGCGGATAAAATAAAAAGAAGGTGATTATATGAAACTCAGTGAAATAGCTTTACTGACCGGCGGTGAACTTTCCGGGGATGATGTCGATATCAGGGGTGTTGCCGACCTGGATAACCAGAAGGAAGGCGACATAGCCTGGGCTCTGCAGAAAAAGAACATAGAAATCCTTGCCGCTTCATGCGTTTCAGCCCTGATCCTTCCAAGGGGTACGGATTATCATGGAAAGCCGGCAGTTTTTGTTGATGATCCGAAAGCCGCCTTTTCAAAGGTTCTCGAGTTATTTAACCCTTATAAACCCTTCAAGGTGAAGATTTTTCCTGATGTATATATCGAGCCCACGGCCATAATCGGCAAAGGGGTGACAATAATGCCCTTTACCGCTGTAATGGATAAGGCGGTCATCGGGGACGGGACGGTCATCTATTCACAGGTGTTTATCGGGAAGAACGTGAAAATAGGGAAAAACTGCATCATCAAGGCGGGTGTTAAGATAGATGATGAAACTGTCATAGGCGATCATGTGATAATCCATCACAACACCGTTGTAGGAGGGGATGGTTTCGGTTATATCCAGAAAGACGGAAAAAATATCAAAATCAACCAGATAGGAAGGATCATCATAGAGGATGATGTCGAGATAGGCGCATGCACGGCAATAGACAGGGCCACAATAGGAGAAACTGTTATAGGCAGCGGTACAAAAATTGATAACCTTGTCCAGATATCTCATAATGTAAAAATCGGGGAAAACTCAATCCTTGCGGGCCAGGTCGGCGTAGCCGGGAGCAGCACGGTTGGAAGGAACAATGTACTCCTTGGCCAAGTTGGCCTTGGCGATCATGTGGAACTTGGCAATAATGTCATCGTAATGGCCCAGTCGGGGGTAGAGGAAAAGAAGGTCCCGGACAATTCGGTCCTGTTCGGATATCCCGCGAAGCCGTTTATGGAAACAAGGCGGACGGAAGTTTACATAAACAAGCTTGCGGATCTTTTCAAAAGGGTCAAAGAGCTTGAAAAGAAATGACGGACATCTATAATCCCTATTCCCCTGCTTTTGTAAAAAGGGCATTGAATGACAGCCGCCTGAGGCTTTCAAAGTCCAGGGGCCAGAACTACCTTATCGACCGTAATATAGCGGACAAAATTGTACAGATGATCCCGGAAGGGTCGGTTGTTTTTGAAGTCGGAAGCGGGTTAGGTTCTATAACTCTCCCGATATCCCAAAGATTCAAATATTATTCAATGGAAATAGATTCCGGTGTTTACAGGCTTCTGAAAGATATCCTTCCCTTTGCCGGTGATAATTTGATTCATGAAGATTTTCTTAAATTTGACATGGATTCCGTACCGGAAGAAAATCTATTTTTTGTATCCAACCTGCCGTATTCAATAACCGGGGAGGCTGTAAGGAAGTTTATTGACAGCCCCAAATTTTCAAGCGCCATTGTCATGGTCCAGAAAGAAGCGGCGGAGCGGATGACATCGGCTCCGGGCGGCTTCAATTACGGGGTTTTTACTGTTCTCTGTTCCTACTATATGAAGATCAGCCTTCTTTTTGACGCGGGCCGGAATAATTTCTTTCCTGTTCCGACGGTTGATTCGACGGTCATCAGGCTTGACAAGATAAAAAGGGATATCAGGCAGGACCTGTTCAACGCTTTCCTGCGTTCGGCATTCCAGTCAAGGAGAAAAACTGTCTGGAATAATTTGAAGGGAACAGGGATAGAAAAGTCAAGCCTTGTAAGCCTCGGCATTGACCCCGGCTGCCGTCCCGAAGAAATTTCCCCCGGGAAATGGGGCGAACTTTTCCTGCTCCAATCTGTAAGTCAATAAGGATAGGGTTCATGCAATTTCGGAATAGCAACCACGGAAGCATTACTTTTGGGCCCATGATTTTGCCTTGCCGCTTTCAATATCGCAACAGGCTGTCAGTGAAACACCCTGGTATTTTTGCAGGGTATCTGCATGAACATGCGAATGTTCACCGCAGCCGATTACGGCAAATTTTAAATTATCCGGTCCAATCATTAAAACTCCCCGAAATTTATTAAGCTGTAAAAAGTCTTAAAAATAATGCCGAGAAACCGGCGCCCAGTATAATTCCAGCCGCGACATCCGCAATATAATGCTGCCTTATGAATAAAGTTGAGAGGATAATAAGCATCGACCATGCGCAGGCTATTATGCCCGGTTTGCTGTTAAGCCGCATCCAGTGCAGGGCCATTATTGTTGAAATTGAAGTGTGAAGGCTGGGAAAGCAGTTATAAGGGTTGTCGCCTTCATAAACCGCCCTTATGAGGTTTGAGAATATATCATTCCCGCTGACAGGTGGCCTTTCAACATATGACTGCAGAAAATAATAAAATATATAGCTTACAATAAAAGCCGAAATTATTGAAAGCGCCCCCGATTCAAAAATCCTGGCGTTAAAAACCAGTAAAATTACAAGGGTTAAGTATACATAAGGATTGAGGGATATATAAGGTATGACAAAAGGCTTTACAAGCGGGATTATTTTATCAAGCGGAGACCTCAGGAAAAGTACGTACGGGCCATGATTAAGGAGGTCATATATTTTATACGTGAAAAAGCATGCCGCTATCAACAGTGCTGCAAATGCAATGTTTTTCCAGCCCGAATAAATTATGCTGTTTTTAAAGATCTCATTCATCAAGTCCCTCCCGGCTTTTTACAGGCATAAGTTTTTATATATAAAAAAATATCATTACTGTCCGGAATTGAGATATTTATTTTTAATATTTTAAAACAGAATTTCTGTTTTAACAATTTAGACGCTCTATTTTTGAAATTGAAAAAGACCGATGCAAATGATATATTTAATATGTAAAATAAATCGGGAGTGACTTTATGCCTTTGAAATATTTCATATTTATAATTATACTGGGTCCGGTTATATCAATTACTTCATGCTCGGGAGGCTATAAACCTGTAAAGCCTTCAAAACTGCAGATAACTGATGGTGAAAAGCTTACTTACGGTTATTATTCCGGTGAAGAAAGGGCCGGCGGCTTTATTATGGTTGAGAGGATAAGCACCAATTCCGGTGAGGTTGATATATATATTAACGGCATAATTGACCCGACAAACAAAAAAATAAAAATGCCGGAAAATTATTCAAATTATGGTGAAATGATGAGGGTTTCTTTGAAAACCGCGTCCCTGATCGATGTGTACAATGACTGGACATCTAACGCGGTAATTTTGGACAATAAGGGACAGGTTGCGCAGGATTACATAGTTGACAGGACCAACAGCACTGTTTTTTATGTTGAAAAGTTCTGGGATGGCAAATCCGTCACTACAAGGGAATCGAGAATCAGGATAAAAGAAGGCTTCCCTGTTTATGACATCAATTCAGCGGGTCTGATAGCCACAAGGTATATAGACAGCAGCGGCAAAGGCATATTTTATGTGGTAATGCCCTGGCTTTTTAAAGAGGCGATCCCGGCAAGCGTAAAAATAATAAAAAAGGAAACGGTAACCGTGAGGGCGGGAAAATTTGCCGCAGTAGAAATGGGGATGGCGATTACCGACCCTTTCCTATCCATGCTTTTAAGTAAAAATGTTGACCGGTTTGTGGTATGGAAGGAAGAAGCCCCGAGAGGCCTTATACTTAAGCTTGGCTCTCCATGGGGGGGCGATTGAATTGGAAAATATCGGGAAGCTATCAAATTTATAGCCTTGACTATTCATTATAAGTTTTATAAATTAATAGCATGAATGATCATACTTTTATTCAGGTTATTACCGCCATAGATAACCTGCATGGCGCCGAGACGATTGCGGAGAATGCCGTAAGGGATAATCTTGCTGCATGCGCGCAGGTAAACGGGCCGATCACCAGTTTCTATAAATGGAAGGGCAGGGATTATAAAACTGTCGAGTGGAAAGTTGAGTTTATTACCATGTCGTATCTTTTCGACAAATTATATAATAAAATCAAAGAACTTCATTCTTATGAGCTGCCCGAGATAATCTCTGTACCCATAACCGGAGGCAGCTTTGATTATCTCGAATGGATAAAATTTATGGTTCAATCCGGGGAGAATAATGATGCCTGAAGGTTTCAAGAAACTTGATATTGATGACAGGGAAGTATTTAACAGCATTTTTACAAGCAGCCCTCCAAGTATATCTGAGTACACTTTTTCCAATCTTTTCATGTGGAAAAATTCAAGGGAATTTGAGTACATGAAGTTTGAAGAGGGTATAATTCTGAAGGGCATTTATCATGACGCGCCCGCTTTCTTCCCTCCGATAGGATTTAATGATTGCAGGAAAGCTTTTGATTTTTTATTCAAGCTTGGTTATGAAAAAGGCGTCAGGCAGATAAAGCTCATACCCGAATATCAGAAGAAGTTTGTTGACTTAAAGAAAGCTTCGGTGCATCCGGACAGGGATAATTTCGATTATGTATATAAAACAGAATCCCTTGCCTTGCTGAAAGGGTGGAGGCTGGACGGGAAAAGAGGCTTTATAAAAAAATTCAGGGAAAATTATGAATTTGAATACAAGGCTTACACCGGAGAGTACAGGGAGCTTTGCCTTGATTTTATGAAAGCCTGGTGCGCGGAACGCATGGAAAGCGACCCGGGAGTTAAAAAAGAACTGGATGCTTTTACCGATTTTATAAATAATATTGAACAGCTTGGAGCAGCAGGAGGCCTTCTTTTTGTCGATGGAAAACTCGCGGCGTTTACATTCGGGGAAAAGCTTAACGATATGACATTTGTCGTGCATTATGAAAAAGCCGATATTTCTTATACCGGAAGCTACCAGATAATAAACCAGCTTTTTATACAGAATGAGGCAAGCGGAAGGTATGTGTATGTCAACAGGGAACAGGATATGGGGATCGAAGGCCTGCGAAGGGCCAAATCAAGCTATCATCCTGTAAGGCTGATAAAGAAGTACTCTGTTCTGATAAATTAAATGCCGCTTTTCCTTAATGATTCCAGAAGTCCGAGAAAATCATCCGGAAGCTCTATTTCGAATGACAGGTCCCTTCCGGTTACCGGGTGGCGGAATTCGAGTTTTTTAGCGCATAGGGCTATTCCCTTCAGCCTGTAATTTCTCGGGTTTCTTGAATAAAGAGGATCGCCGGCTACAGGATGCCCTATATGCGAAAAATGAACCCTTATCTGGTGTGTCCTGCCGGTCATGAGGTTGATTTCCAGCAGACTGTGTTCCTTAAAATATTCAATGGTTCTGTATTCGGTTACGGCAGGTTTGCCGTCCGTCCGGACTGACATTTTTTTCCTGTCATTTATTGACCGACCGATAGGGAGATCAATTTTTCCTGAAGGATCAGTGCGGCCTTTTACCAGGGCATAATATGTTTTTCTTACTTTTCTTGTCCTGAAATCATCGCTGAGCCTGTGATGGGCCCTGTCATTCAGGGCAACGGTCATGAGGCCAGCCGTGTCTTTATCCAGCCTGTGAACTATTCCCGGCCTTTCATTTCCGCCAACGGAAGATAATTTGCCCCCGAGCCTGAAAAGAAGTCCGTTAACAAGGGTCATGTCTTCATGCCCTTTGGATGGGTGCACTGCGAGCCCGTATGGCTTATTGATTACCGCGATATCATCATCAAGGTAAACGATATCGAATGGTATGTCCTGTGCCGGGAGCCCTATAGGGGCCTTTTCAGGGATAGTTATTTCAATATTGTCACCCGGCCTGGTTTTGTAGCCTGCTTTTTCGGGTTTACCGTTAACGTATATCTGAAGCTGCTGTGTCTTGAGCCCGCTTCTCGTGAGTTCAAGCCCTTCAGCCTTTACTTTGCCAATAACTATTATGTCCAGCCTTTCTCCTGCGAGGCTATCCCCGGCGGTAAATGCGATTTTTCTTTCCATTATCTGTTTGTCCATATTCCGGTCTCAATAAGGTCCATTATGGAGCCGTCCGTATTCTGCAGCCTTATCATTGAGGATGACGGGGATTCATCGACCCATATAAAAAACCTGCTTGAAAAATCGGCAAGAAGTTTAGCCAGGAATGGATCTGCTATGATGCCCCCCACTTTTATGGTACTGAAAGTACCGGCCTTGTTCGTTATAATCTGCCTTCCAAGAAATTTTTCTGTTGCTGGGATCGGGTCCTTCAGGGCCTGGGGTGAAAGAACGTAAAAAACCCCTGTTTTAAGCGGGTCAAGGATCCTGAAAATTGCCGCGTAAATATTATCGGCGTAGAAATAGCTGAAGCCTTTTTTTATGCTGACCCTTGATTTCCGGGTTGTTATTTCATGGTGATAGATGAAATGCATTGTGCAGAAGGCCAGGGACTCTTTATAATCATAGTTTACTTCGGTATAATAATTGCCTTCCTGTCCGGTAGAGAAAAAAAAGTTGGAAAAGTTTTCGGTAACATGCAGGAGAGTGCCGCCCTCCAGGTCAAAAACATACTTTCCGGTGAAATCTTTCAATTCCCTGATCCGGTTAGTATTGGCCCCGGTAAGATCGTATTCGCCGGAATATACGGTCAAGGTACTGCTATCGGGGGCAATCCTGTAAAGATCTATAATATAGGATGATATTTCACCGGCATTGTAAACGGCGTACTTTTCGTATTCCAAGTCCTGAAAATGCGGTTTTCTGATGCCTGATGGTTTAAATCCTGATGAATTCAGGCCCAAGCCGAAAAGCATGCATGCGCAGAGAAGCAGTCCCGCTGTATATGAAAAAAATCGATGGTCCATTAATCCTCCGTATAAGTGCCGCTACCTGGGAAGGATATCAAATAAAGGCGAACAATTGCTGTTGACCTTAACAGGGACCTGTAAATCCATCTGCTGCTGGACTGTCTTTGACAGGGCCCAGCCGAGGGGTATCTCCAGTTCATCATCGTTGCCTGTGTCTATTGAGTCAAGCTGGAGGGTAATAAATTGCCCTTTGCCGGCGGTAATATAGTTGCTGAGGCTTTCAGCCGCGTAAAGGGACTGGTATGCAAGGGTGTGAAAAAAGGTTTTTACGGGGGCCGAGAGCTGGTAAAAGGCGGTATTACCGGGCCCGTCGGGTTCGGGAATTTCCGGGCTGTTTTTAAGAAATATGATAATGGGGTTTATTAATCTCCGGAATTTATCCTGCCCGAAGCTTTTCTGTATCTCAAGAAGCATGGAAAACGCGGCATCCGCCCCTGAATCATCAAAATATCCCCCGTCCACGAATGAGGAGCTGTTATTGCTGTTTATCCCTTCGGTTCTTAGTGTTCCTGCGGGGCTGACATAAGCGAATCTTGCTGACAAAAGCGAGGCTGTGCTTATTCTCATGTCTCTGGCGGGCGTAAAATCGTAGAAATCCCCGACAAGCCTCCTGAATGAATCAGGATCCCGTCCCATAGAACTTATCGTATAAGGTTTACCGTCTTCGACCCGTGTAGTCTGGAGAAATATTGCCGGGACAATGAAATCCGTATCGCCGGTTTTCAGCGATGTGAAAGGGCTGGAAAATGAAAGCGAACCGGCGGATGGTTTGACCTGGTTATTCCAATGGTACTCCCAGGTTTCTTCAAAAACCTTGGCCCTGTCGAAATCGTTAATAGGGAACGGCATTACATACTGGATTATTTCCCGGGTAAACATGCATGCGACAAGGGGTGACAGGAAATCCTTGCCGATGATGTTTCTTGAATTTGTGCAGATAAACCCGCTTTGTCCGGAAGGCTGTAAAGTTTGTGAATATTTAAGAAGCGAGTCAAAGATTGAGACGCCGAAACTTCCTCCGGAAACCCCGTAAATGCCGAAGACATACCTTGAGAAATTAGTGTTCTTTGATTCCATTCCTGACAAAAGCGAGGCTGTCCAGTAGGCCGCCCTTATTCCGCCGCCTTCCGCGAGTACAATTATGAAAGGGGTCTTTTTCCCGTACGGTTTATAATCTTTTGATCTGGCGGCATACCAATCATTAAAGTAAGCCGACGATGCCCGGCTTGACGGGGAATAATCAAGAAGCCTGATGTTTTTATTGCCGTTAAAGATTGAAAATACCATGGCAAGGACAAATATAATTATAAAAAAAGGAAACCTTGATCTGGAAGAAGCATAGGCTATCCAGTACAATATAGGAAGCCACATGCAGAAGCATAGGATCAGTATGGTTATTGTGTCCCCAAGCCAGATTGTTGAGCCGATAGGCCGGATTGTTACGATAATGAAGAAAATTGCCGCGAGCAGTGTAACAGCAAGAAAAATCAGTTTTGTGGCAGGGGGGAGATATCTGAAAGGAAGAAATTCTCCTTCGTTTGGACTATTCCTGTATAAGACGCTGCCCGGAAGCTTGAAGATCCGCCTTCTGAAATAAACAAAAAGCATGAAAAGAACAAAAGTTACAAGATAAATAACGGCTATTATTATTAATGTCAGGGCGCTGCTGAAATCCAGCTTGTACAGGTATAAAGCCTGTTTGATAAAAGCATATGCCAGGGACAGGAATGTTATTCCCCCGAGCCACCTGGGAGTGTTCTCAATGACAGCAATCTCCCATTTTTCAAGCCCTGTTTCGTCGGTATACTCCATGTAATAAAATACCCTGGCCCAGTACCAAACCAGCGATGCCCATGCAATGCCCGAAAATGTTATGATGATAAAGTGGTACAGGCTGCCGAAGTTTGCCAGCGCAATGATTGCATCCTCCGCCTGCGAGACAAAAAGCAGAACGATGAATGTCAGGATAACAAGAACAAGGCTTATTCTCGCGACCCAAATTAGACTGAAAAATTTTTTCACCGCCGACCATAACCTGCTTAAAAATTTCATTATCATTTCCTTTTTTAAAATTAATTTTCAGAACCGGAACTGGTTCCTTCCCGATTCTTTAGCTTTGTACAATGCCTGGTCCGCTTTTACAACAAGGCCCAGTAAACTTCCGCCGCTTTCCGGCGGGCTTGATGCTACGCCCACGCTGACAGATACTATAGGGCTGACCAATGATTTTTTATGCTCGATATTGAGCAGTTCAACATTTTTCAATATTTTTGCGGCTACACTCTTGCCTCCCTCCAGCTCGGTATCCGGCAGCATTATGATAAATTCCTCACCGCCATACCGCGCGACGACGTCCGGGGGCCTTTTTACGGACTTGCTGATTGCCAGGGCGACATTTTTAAGGCATTCATCTCCCATCTGGTGCCCGTAGAAATCATTATAATATTTAAAATAATCGATATCTATCATTATTATAGCAATTGACCCCCCTGTCCTTATGGCTCTCTGCCATTCCCTTTCACCAGTCTCGGAAAAATAGCGTCTGTTTGCTATGCCGGTTAACGCGTCTGTTTTTGAAAGGCTGTCAAGTTCCATGTTTGCTATTTCGAGGTTCTTGTTGGCAATCTCAAGGGAATTCCTGGCGTCAATGAGCTCCTGTTCCATTTTTTTCCTTTCTGTTATATCTGATGTTGTCCCTATAAGCCTTATTGGGTTGCCTTCTGAATCCCATTCTACAATGTTCCCATGTGAGTATATCCATTTCTGCGAGCCGTTTTTTGTTTCCTGCCTGAATTCAATCTGGAAGTTCAGGCTTTCCCCCGTCAGGTATGCTTTGTAATAAGAATTAAACCTTTCACTGTCGTCTGAAGGCATCCTGCTGAGCAGTTTCGTTATGTTTTCAGTAAAATCTTCAGGAGAGTACCCAAGTATCCTGGCGTATTCCTGGCTTACAATTATATCTCCTGTCCTGATATTAACATCATACAATCCCTGGTTTGAAGCAAAAAGAGCCAGCTTAAGCCTTTCTTCACTGAGTTTGAGCATGTTTTCAGCTTCTTTTCTCACGGTTATATCGTTTATTATCATAAGTAGGTGATTGAATTTCCTGCTTTTAAACCATGTAAAATAAAAATCGAGGTATAGCACTTTACCGGATGGAGTGGTTATCACAGACTCGATCTGCTTTTCATTGCCGTTATTAACCACATCCATAAAAGATGAGTATATTTCCCTGTTATTTAAAAAACTTAATTTTTCCAGCTTCTGGGAAATAATGTTTTCTATGGAATCTTCCATCATCTCGGCTGCCGCCTGGTTTGCCAGTATGCAGACACCCGTTTCATTAAAAGATAAAATTCCAAATACCGAGGCGTTGATGATCTTCTGGTTTAATTCAGAGGTGTCGGCAAGCTGCTGGGCTATTGTTTTTCTGTCGGTAATGTCAGTGTAAATAAGGGCAAAAAGGTCTTTCCATGGTGAAAAAGTTGAAACTTCAAAATGTTTATCTATGTCCTTGAAATAGAGTTCAAAACGGAATGATTTGTTCTTTATGGCGACATCGCCGAGATTTTTAATCCAGAAAGCAGAGACGTTTGGAAATATTGATTTTGCCGTTTTACCCAGGAGGCATTCCTTTTTTAAACCCGTAATCATCTCAAAAGCCGAATTGCATTCAAAGAAAAAAAAGTCCTGCGGGAGGCCTTCGGAGTTTAACTCTATCCTGCATAAGGCGAAAGCGCTCGCCATTTCATTGAAGACCGATATGTGGCCCGCGCCTTCCCTTTCGAGGGTTTTATCAAACTGCTTTTTTGCGTAAACATCGGATAATTTTTTACAGATCAACTGGATTGAAATTCTTTCGTCAAATTTTAATTTTTCAGAAGGAAAGCAGATTACATGGCCTATTACCCTGCCGATAACGGCTACAGGAACAAAATAAATGGAAGAAATATTGAGTTTTTCTTTTATCCGGCGCTCTTTTAAAGGTTCATTCACCATATCAAATGATATTAATTCCATTAATATCTTGGTTACATCAGGCGGGTTGAAATATTCAAGGGGGGTTTCCGCGCTGCCGATTAATCTGCCGTAAAATCCGCTGTTATCCTTGAATTTTATATCGGGAGGCATGGCTCCTGATTCATGCCGGATCAGATTTACCAGATCTTCGTCAATTTTATAATAAATGTTCTCAAAATATTCTATATTATTGTCACTGTTCTTTTTTTTAACTGCTAATATTATACCTTTGAGTTTATAACTTATTTTTAAACCATCGCATATTATCCGGATAGTATCTTCAATAGGCATATTCTGTTCCGGCAGGCATGTAATATCTTCAACGGTCAAGGGCTTGCCGCTGAAAACAGAATCGTTTAAATTATTTATTTCCCCGCTCATATAACCCCGGTAAATTCATTAATTGGCTTCAATCGAGCACGCTTATTTCTAGGGTAGGTTTATTGATTATTTCGAATTTAATTCCCGCTTCCTTAAACAGGTCCTCATAAGACCTGTCGGGATAAAATCTGCATGTGACAAATCTTTTTACCCTTGCGTTTACAACCATTTTAGCGCAGATGATGCAAGGTGAATGCGTGCAGTAAATGACCGAGCCTTCCGTTCCTGAGCCATGAAGCGCGGCCTGTATGATGGCGTTCTGTTCGGCATGCACCGCCCTGCAGACCTCGTGCCTCGTGCCGGATTTTATCGCCAGGCTGTCGCGCAGGCAGCCAAGTTCCGTACAGTCCCTTGTCCCTGAAGGGCTGCCGTTATAACCCGAACTGATTATATTATTGTTCTTTACAATTACTGCCCCGATATGGTGCCTGAGGCATGTGGAACGCTCGGCCACAAGGAAAGCCATTTTCATGAAATATTCATCCCAGGTTGGCCTTGAATAAGGTTTATAGCCGAGGGAGTCAAGGATATTGTCTATATTTTTATAGAGGGTTTCAACACTCCCTGAATTGTC
>Ga0364881_10625_pt2 | contig 16247 bp, 13 predicted proteins | sample ExccelJu500001D4_5_FD_206923 | JGI IMG/M metagenome (GOLD analysis project Ga0364881, IMG submission 206923) | Enriched cells from Trout Bog Lake Hypolimnion, Wisconsin, USA - BchlTB.July30.5000.01.D4 | ecosystem: Environmental > Aquatic > Freshwater > Lake > Hypolimnion/Profundal zone | place...
CTGTTCAGCGGCGGCAAAACGCTGACTTTTGAAACCCGCTTTTGCCGTAAGGACGGGGTGTTATTTGATGTCGAGGTTGCCCTCTGCGCCATGGAACTTGACGGCCATCTGGCGATCAACGCTTCCGCTCGCGACATTGGCGATCGCAAGCGGGCGGAGGGGGTCTTACGCGACGCCAAGGAGGAAATGGAACGGCAGATCGAGGAGCGCACCGCCAGCCTACGCAAGGAAATTCAGGCTCGCATCCTGACTGATGAGGCACTGCGAGAATCGCGGGAACGCCTCAAGGGGATCGCAGACAACCTGGTTGAGGGCGTATTGGTTATCAATCATCAGGGCTATCTGAGCTTCGCCAACGCTTCCGCAAAGCGACTGCTTGGCTGGGACGGCTCCGCCGGTGATATCGAAGGACAACCTGTGGACGACGTGGTCCGACTGCTCGGCGATGATGGCGATATTCCTTTGGGCCGATCGCCTTGGCCGCAAGTAACTGAAGCTGGCACTACTTTAACAAATGATGATGCCCTGATGGCGATTCCATCGGGGAAGATTCTTCAGGTGGCATATTCTTGCTATTTTATGTCGGAAGACGGCGGCCGGATCTCAATAATCGTTTCTTTTAGAGACATAAAACTTCTCAAGGAAACGCAGCGCGAGGCCATCCAGGCGTCGCGGCTGGCCAGCGTTGGGCAATTGGCGGCCGGGATTGCGCATGAAATCAATACTCCCATCCAATATGTGGGCGATAATCTCGGGTTCATCGGTCGTTCGCTGGAAAGAATCTCCAAGGTGCTGGAGACTGTCGATACAGTTGATTTCGCGTCGGCGGTGAAAGCGGCCAAGTTGCCGTCCCTCCTGCGGGAATTACCGGAAGCAGTCAGTGAGTCCCTGGACGGCATCGCCCAGATCGCCCGCATCGTGCTGTCGATGAAGGAATTTTCTCATCCCGGCAGCACCACCAAGGTTACCGCCGATATCAATCGCGCGCTGGAGAATACGCTGACCATATCCCGCAGCACCTGGAAACATGTCGCCCAGTTGCAAAAGGAATTGGACCCTTCGCTGCCGCCGGTACAGTGCCTGGTCGGGGAAATGAACCAGGTGTTCCTCAACCTTCTCATCAATGCCACCCATGCCATTGAGGCGTCCGGCAAACCATTGCCCGGGGTGATCTCGGTTTCAACGAAACGGGTCGGGGAAGACGTGGTGATCTGCATCGGCGATAGTGGAACCGGCATCCCTGAAGCCATTCGCGAGAAAATCTTCGACCCATTCTTCACCACGAAGGATGTCGGTAAGGGGACCGGCCAGGGGCTCGCCATTTGCCGCAACGTTGTGGTCGCCAAGCATGGCGGCCGGCTTGATGTGGAAGGTCGCGAAGGTGAGGGCGCCATCTTTCGCATCTGTTTGCCCATCTACGGCGTCACTGGTGACGAGAGGGACGAAGACCCGTAACCGGGGCAAAACCTGTGGCAAAAGAGATCGTCATCGCGAGGAGCGAAGCAACGCGGCGATCCAAAAAACGGCAGAATTCTGGGGTTCTGGATTGGGTGAGCGCTCCGCGCTCGCTTCGCCGCTGCGCTCGCAATGACGGTGACGGTGTGCCTCTGCCACAGGTTTTGCCCCGGTTACGAAGACCCCGGCTAGGAGCCTGTTATTTCTGAACGAGGCCTTTTGTTCCGACCGGCTCTACAGGTATCCGTTATCCTGAGATTGCATCTGCCGTCTCGTCGCCTCGCCCTTAATCCAGCCACTCGCCCAAGACCATGTCTCGGCGGTGAACGGACAGGCCCTATCGTTTGCAAGACCGGCGGTGTATCCTTCGTTCCAGGCTTCGGTCGCGCCCGCCCGGCGCTGACCCTGATCTCGCCAACCGCGGTTCCTGCGGTCGATTGAATGACCCCCAGAACCTTCTTGTCGGCCGCCAGGCGGCCCATCAGTCGTCCCGACCAAATCCGCCAGCCAATCGGGCCAACTGCGCTTGATGCTTTCCATCGGCGGCATCCAATAGTTGTGGACAGGTTCTGGCAACTGCATTATCGGTCTGGTCGTTAAAGTTATTACTACGAACTTTCGCTAATATCTTGCAACAAGCCAAACGTCTTAATCGGTGGCGGAAACGTATAGCTTTCGTTTATTTTTAATTTAAAAATAAAATGAAATATCAATTTATTCTTCATATATATGGCAAGGCTGACGTCGTAGGCACACCGGTTTAGTATTTCTTAACGGCCTTAATACCATTTGTTGGAATTGACTGAGCGGTCAGCCAGGCAAGCGGCTCAGGCCGGAGGGGACCATCTGTGGCCGGGGCTCTGAGCGTCTCTTGTGGCTTGGGAGCGGACGGTCGAAGCACCTCAAACAAACTATAAACGAAGCTCTTGTCGAGCAAGAAAAGGCCGCGTAGTGTCTTTAACAGGCGATGCTCGCCAAGAAATTTTTAACAATGTACGGGCTACCCCCGCGCCCGTTCGAATGGTCAGACATGGATGATCTCGTTTGGAATGACAGCCTAAGTGTTGGTGATCAAATTCTTGATGGGCATCATAAGCGTTTGTTCACCCTATGCTCTGAGCTCGAGCGGGTAATAGTTCTGTGAGGTGGACCCGGGAGGCTGGACAGGAAACGATGGCCTCTTAGCTCTGGCCGGTTCCTGTTCGGGTGGTTGAGGCTATCTACGTCTTTCTGTCCTTGTCAATATTTGTACTTTTTTTGTTGCTGTTGGCCCTGTGGGGAAGTGGGCAAGGTGCGCAGCAGCTTGTCCACTTATCCACAGGGCACTGTGGGTGGGGTCCGGGGAGGGGCTCATGCGGCCAACTCCGTTACGGCTGGGAATTTAGCCGCATAGACCTCGTTCGGCGTCCGGTAACCCAGTCCCTGGTGCGGCCGGCGCGTGTTGTAGCTGTTGATCCAGGTGCCGATACCGAGCCGGGCTTCGCTGCCGGTGGCATAGGCGTGTAGGTAGACGCTCTCGTATTTGAGGCTTCGCCACAGGCGTTCGCAGAAGATGTTGTCCATGAACCGCCCCTTGCCATCCATGGAGATGCGGACGCCGGCCGCCTCAAGGACGCTGGTGAAGTCGTCGCTGGTGAACTGACTGCCCTGGTCGGTGTTGAAAATTGCCGGCCGGCCGAAACGGGCCAGCGCCTCCTGCAGGGCCTCAATGCAGAAGTCAGTGTGCATGGTGTTGGACAGCCGCCAGGCCAGAACCTTGCGGCTGTGCCAGTCCATGATCGCCACCAGGTACAGGAAGCCCTTCGGCATTGGAATATAGGTGATATCGGCTGCCCACACTTGGTTGGGGCGGTCGATCGTCAGCTTGCGAAGCAGGTATGGGTAGATGCGGTGCTCAGGGTGCGGCTTGCTGGTGTTCGGCCGTTGCCAAATCACCTCCAGTCCCATCTCCCGCATCAACCGCTGCACCCGCTTGCGGCCGACCGAATGGCCGGCGCGCCGGAGCATCTCGGCCATCTTGCGAGACCCAAAATACGGCATGTCGGTGAAAATCCGATCGATCAGTTTTTTCAACGCCAAGTCTTCGGCGTTTTCGGGGGCCGCCTCGTAATACCAGGTCGATCGGTTCAGGCTGACCAATTCGCACTGCCGCGCAATCGACAGAGCTGGGTGTTTCGGGTCGATCATGTCTCGTTTCTCCGCCCGGCTCAGCGACCGAGCTTTCGTGACAAAAAATCGATTTCGACCTTCATCTGCCCGATCTGCTTGTAAAGCTCGTTGGTGGTCGTCTCGCTTTGTTTCTCTGCCTTGGTGGTGCCAGTCTCAAACACCCCAGACGCACCATCCAGCAGGGCGCGCTTCCATTGGTTCACCAGTGTCGGATGCACGTTGTATTTGGCAGCAATCGCCGTCACCGTCGCCTCCTCCCTGATCGCTTCTAACGCCACTTTCGCCTTGAAAGCCGATCCATGATTCCGGCGGGTTGTCTTCGTCATCTACTCTGCTCCTTCCTCGCGGTTGCGGGATAAAAGCCAGAGCTAAAGGACCTGTCCAGTTTTTCGGCGCCACCTCACTGGATACGGCCGCAGAGGTCATTCCAGGAGTTCTGAAGGAGTTGCAGCACTATATTTCCTATCACTTCGCGGAAGAAGAAGCTCGGATGGAGAAGATCAGTTTCCCATTTCTGGATGACCACCGAGATAGCCACAGAGTTATCGCGCAATGCGTTGATGATATGTCGGCCAGCATTTCCATGAATGCTGATTATATGGCCGCCGGCGAACTGGCGGAGTTTCTGCGTGGCTGGTTACTACATCATATTGAGATCGAAGATTTTGCCTACAGACGGTTTTTATAGCGCAATTTTTCAGGACGGTGCGGCCGTCTTTGCTGTCTTTTTTGCAGGCGCCTCACCGGTAAAAAACAGAACCCCATTACGCCATTGGGTGACTGGTGTCAGCCAGCGGGCCTGGTCGGCGCCGTTTTGCAGCGATGGCCTCATCGGCCTGCCAAAGTAATATCCTTGGCCATACCGTACGTTGAACGTCCGCAACAGATTGGCGGTTTCCCGATCTTCAATATGTTCAGCGATGGTCGCGATTTTGAGCTCCCGACAGAGTTGAGTTATTGCCCTTACGAACGGCAAATTTTCTGGTTCATTGGTGACTTGACGAATATAGCTGCCATCAATCTTTACATGATCGACAGCAAGTGCCCGCAAATAGTGAAAGGCGGCCGCACCAGCGCCGAAGTCATCGAGTCCCACAAGAAATCCACGGGCACGGATTTCCTGGATGATCGCATTTGCAGCGATCAGATCGCCGAGTTCCGCAGATTCAGTGAGTTCGAACATTAAGCGGCCGCGCAGGTCTTGAGCCTTATGGATTATTTGCATCAGACGCGCCGCGGTGCCGACTTCGGTTAGAGAACGCCCTGATAGATTAACAGAGAATTTGAGCGCCTTGTCTGCGCCTAGGCCGCTGCGCATTATTTCCAATACACGGGTGAAAACAGCAATATCCAGTTCGCCTACGATCCCGACATCCTCGGCAAAGGTAACAGTCGTATAAGGCGATTCGTCGCTGCCTCGAAAACGCAACAGGCATTCAAAATGATGCACAGCATTGTTCCAAAGATCGACGATAGGCTGAAAATAAATATCGAAATCACCACCACTGATGACCTTCTTAACCTCCTGCATTTTTGTCACTGTCACGGATAATCTGGCGCTGGCGGCCCCTTTCGCCAGCTCTTGAATGGTTCCTCGACCATCACTGGTAAAACGATTTACTGTATAAATCAGCGCTCTCGTCGCTTCTTCCGAAGAAATACTACCTGTATCAAGAGAAATACTGGCAACACCGGGATTGAGTTGCTCTTTTGGATCGATTAAGGATTTCGCGAGTTCAACCAGCGTATTCTGAATATCCTCGGTCGAGATATCGGGACTGTGGATCAGGCCATATCGGGAGTCTCCGAGGCTGGCCGCAGCCTCGCCTCCCACCGAACATTCCCGAAGATATTCCGAGAATGCGTTGACGAAGCGGGCGGTTGCCTCCACTCCGGCGCGGCTTCGTAATTCGGCGATTTCCGGCAAGTCCAGTAGCGTGAGCCGATAATCTTCGCCTGTTTCGTCTGCCCCTTCGGAAAGAATGGTTTCGGCGACCGCCTCAAAGCTTTCGCGGTTTAGAAGCCCATTCCCTTCCTTGCGTAATTTCGGTGTCCTAAGTGTGCCGCTATGGGTCAAGACCAGCAGAAATCGACCTTGTTGTTCCGGATGAGCGTAGCCGCAGAGGGCCACCGGAACTTCGGTGCCATTGGGAAATTGAACCTGCAAAAGCAGATGGCGAACCCGGGTCCCAGCCGCCATGCGGTTAAAGGCCTTGGAAATTCGCAGGCGGTCACTTGGCTTAAACAGATCGTGCAGCGTCATTTGCGACAATAGGCGAGCCGGCCGGCCGACCAGAGACATGGCAGCTCCAACCGCAAACACAATACGACCATCTTCAACTGTTTCTAGCAAAAGGTCCGCAGCGGCGAAAGCAAATGCAATATATGCGTTCTTCGACTGCGTAAGCGTCGTATCAGAGTCTTTCTGATGTCTGTCCGACCCATTGGTGGCAAGAGGATCTTCGTCAGGCATAAAATTTCCAGTTTCTCGCGATCGAAGTATCTTCCTTTTTTCCGTGCTCGTCGTGTGGAATGTATATGGCGAGCGGCATGCTCGATGTATCGGCGAACACTTGAACCGAACGCCTCCGCTCGCTCGGCGACGGGTCCGAGACCCCCTGTTTTCGCCCACGCCCATCGGTCGCATGGTAGAAGGAAAATCGCCATCGGCCCTCAAATTGCGATAATCTTTCCCAAATATTCGCCGGGTTGAATGCGGACCGATTGAAGGGAAAAGCATGGTTGGCGACGCAAAAATGTTGGAGGTAATGAAGCTCAGCGATGACGCTTGTGCGCAGGAGTTGATCCATACGCCCGGCTCTATCCAACCCCATGGCTTGCTGGTGGGGCTCGACCGGCAAAGTCTGCGCCTGATTACCAAAAGCGCCAATTTCGATAGATTTTTGCATCCGACGCCTTTTGGCGAAATCCCGCCTTGGCTTCCATCTCCCGTCATCGAGCTGTGCCGTGATCTAAGAGAAAACGGTCGGGCGGAGCGCACCGTGTCAGCCGAGATTGTTGGGATAGGCGCGGTGGAGGTGCATTGCTTCGTTGGTGCAGGCGTGACGTTTTGCGAATTTGAAACGACATCTGACACGCCGGTTTATCCCCCGCCGGATGGTACCGCTTTGATGGTGACTGAGGCCATCAAGGGGATGGATGGTGCTGTTGATATTGCTGGACTGTCGGAAATAGCCGCCGAAGCGGTGCGTGCAATATCCGGATTCGAAAGGGTGCTGGTTTATCGCTTCGATGCCGATGGACATGGTGATGTGCCCGGAGAAAGCAAGGTCAATGATTGGAAGCAATCTTTCCTCGGGTTGCGCTTTCCATCTTCCGACATTCCGGCGCAGGCCCGTGAATTGTATCGGGTCACCAGTGACCGATGGATACCCTGTCGCGACTACGAACCGGTGCCCTTGATGCCTGATCTTGATCCGATGGGGCAACCGTTCAATCTGGCCTTCAGCCACTACCGCAGTGTGTCGCCAATCCATCGGCTTTATCAGAAAAATATCAGTGTCGATGGGTCAATGTCCGTGTCGATCCTCCGGGGTGGCGTATTGTGGGGCCTCGTCATCGGCCATCATCGTTTCCCCCACAGAATTTCGATGGACTCTCACCATCATGTGACCGCCATCGTACGCGCCTTCGCCATCCGGCTTGATGCAATCCTAAATCGCGAATCTGAAAACGAATTGGAGCGCGACACCCAGGCCTGCTCGGCAATGTTACGCAAACTGGCTGCGGCCGAGGATTTCCTGCCCTCCCTGATGGAGGGAGAGCCAAATATCATTGGTCTGTTGCCGGAATGCACCGGAGGGGCCGTTGTCTGGGATGATTGCGGCGTGACCAAGGTACGCAGCTTGGGCGACGTGCCCCCAATCGACGATATTTGTGCCCTGACCGTGTGGGTTCGTGCTGTCGCCCGATCGCCAATCTTTGCGACCGATCACCTGGCGGAGCAGTTTCCACCATTCCTTGCCCATCAAGAAATTGCCAGCGGCGTCCTGGCATGTCTTTTCGAGGACTCCCGCAATCCTGTCCTACTGCTGTTTCGAGCGGAGATTACGTTATCGGTAGCATGGGCTGGGAAGCCTAAAAAGGTCGTCGGTGCCAATGGGGCACCCAATCTGCCAAGACGGTCTTTTGATCGATGGACCGAAATCAAGCGCGGCCATTCGCAGCCATGGCGGCCTTCGGAACTCGATATCGCCCTGACGATGTGCGCTACGATCAATGATGTCATCGTACGTCAAACGCGGCGCGTGCATGACCTGAACATAGCGATGAAGCGCTGGAAACAGGCCAGTGAGAGCAGTCGGCTGCTGCTGCAATATGCCAGCGACGCCATTCATATCGTCGATGCCCACGGCAACATAGCAGAGGTCAGCGATTCTTTTTGCCGCATGCTCGGGTACACGCGAGCCGAGGCAATCGGCATGCAGGTCGCCGAGTGGAACGCGAACATCGCGCCTGCAGAGGTTGCCGAAAAAATGGTCCAGTTCCTTGAGCAACGCCAAGCGCTGACCTTTGAAACCCAATTTCGACGGAAGAACAGCAGCCTCCTGGATGTCGAGGTTTCTCTGTGCGCCATCGAACTGGATGGCCAGCCGTTCATCCATTGCTCGGCCCGCGACATCACTGAGCGCAAACGGGCCGAAGATGCATTGCGCGAAAGCAAACTGGCGGCAGAATCGGCCGACCGCGCCAAGTCGGCCTTCCTCGCCAACATGAGCCATGAAATCCGCAACCCGATGCACGGCATTATCGGCCTGTCGCATCTTCTTCAGGGCGATCCGTTGGATGCAAAGGCACGAAAGCGGGTTGACGCCATCGCCGGTTCGGCCAAGCGATTGCTCGGCATCCTCAACGACATCCTGGACATCTCGAGGATCGAAGCCGGCAAGATGACGATCGAGAGAGTTCCCTTTTCCGTGGAGCGCCTTATCGAGGACGTTTTGGCGGTTGTTCGCCCGGCGGCGGAATCCAAGCAGTTAGTCCTTTCCGTGCGGGTCGCGCCAGAGGCCCCCCGACATTTAATCGGAGATCCGCTGCGTATCGGACAGATGCTGCTCAATCTCATCAACAATGCGATAAAGTTCACCGAGCGCGGCTCCGTCACCATCGCCTTCGACGTGCCCAAAAGACCACGAGATGATGGTCTCGTGATGACGTTCTCGGTCACGGATACCGGCGTCGGCCTGAAGCCGGAACAGCAGGAGCGAATATTCGAGTCCTTCGAGCAGGCGGACGATTCGACGACGCGCAGGTTCGGCGGCACCGGCCTTGGGCTGGCCATCGTCAGACAACTGGCCGAATTGATGGGCGGACGGGTCTTTGTCGAGAGCGCCTATGGAGAGGGCAGCAACTTCTGGTTCTTCCTACCTCTGGGGATCCCCGTGGATCGGGCGGAAGAAGGGTCCGTGAAACAAACCGTCGATGCCATAGAGCCGGAACTGCTGCGCGGTACGGAGATCCTGCTGGTTGAGGATGACATGGTCAATCGGATGGTGGCCATCGGGCTGCTGGAGTCCGCCGGCATGAACGTCGATGTGGCCCTGAACGGGTCTGAAGCAGTCGCGATGGTCCAACGCAAGGACTACGAGATTGTCCTCATGGACCTGCAGATGCCGGTCATGGACGGCCTGACTGCGACCCGAAAGATCCGCGACGATCTGAAATTGGAGGAACTTCCGATCATCGCCATGACCGCTGCCGTAATGGCAAGTGATCGCGACAAGTACCTGAAAGGGGGCATGAATGACTTCATCGGCAAGCCTTATTTGCCCGAGCAGCTTTACGCAATAATCCAGAAATGGGTTACCGGTGTTGGCGGCTCGGCGCTATTCGGCTCCCGGACGCAGGCTCGGTTTGACGGCGAAAATTTGAAGCTGCCAAGCAATATCGCAGGGCTGGACATCCGGGCTGGGTTGCGGCGTGTGGCCGGGATGAAGGGCCTCTACGTCAAAACACTCCGTCGCTTTCTTGATGACCAGGGACAGGTCACGGAGCAGTTACGGCAGTTGATTGCTGATGGCGACATCAAAACTGCGCACCGAATTGCTCACACTCTGAAGGGCGCCGCCGGCATGATTGAAGCGCGGGAGGTAGGAGACCTCGCGTCCAAAGTTGAGTCCGCGCTGGCAGCCAATGACGCGGCCGGCGCAGAAAAATTGCTGCCCCATTTGGGAGACAGAATGCTTCCCCTCCTCAAGGCAATTCAGAGCATGACAATCGACGTTGAGGAGACACCAATTGGAGAGCTAACCAATGGTTAAGAAAACCCAGCCTGCGGTGATCGTTGAAGGCTCTCCCCAAATGCGCTCTGTGAGCCGGAATCAGGTGGTGTCCAATTAAAGGTTGATATTTTTAGAGGAGTTCTTAAGTTTCCTTTAGGGGGGAGACGTCAGAAAGGCGAGGTCGCGAATGCAAATCGTCAATGGTTATGCGTGTTTTTCCTGTGCGGACGTGGCGATCGCGCAGGCGGACCGCAACCCGGCAAAAGTTGAGCGGGCGCAGGCACTGGGCATCGATCCTTCGCGTATCGGCTCTGGCGGAGTGGTCGAACCCAAAACGGACCCGCTCACGGGAAGGCCGGTGAACGCCGACGGAACTGTTGCCACGACGACCGTCGACCAGACCGGCGGCAGCGGGTCACGCGGAGGTCTGTTGAATATCTCCGTCTGAGTTTTTTCGGTGCCGCCTCAGAAAATCGAATGCGGCATTGCCCCTCAGCCGCCGGGCGCTCGGCGCGCCAGAGCCGCCCCCGTCTCATCTCCTGTGGGTCGGCACCGCCGCACCGGTGGGCGGCTGTTGTGCCAACGGTAACTGCTCCCTATTTCCGAAGCATTGACTTAACAATAAGAAGACGGTCGCCACCCGATTCCATCAGACCAGGAGGATGCCGAGATGAACAAATGTATTATCGGCCTGTCAGCAGCCTGCATGCTTATTCTTTCAGCTTCGTCATTTGCGCAAACCGCCAGCCCCCCCAACGCGCAGGTAGCCCAACAGAATTTTGCCCAACACAAGCAGTTGCATCTGACCCGCATTAGCAACCACATCGCCATTCTCCAACAGGAACAGTCCTGCGTTCAGGCCGCCGCCAACCCGCAGGCAATCCAAGCCTGTCTGCAGGCCCGGAGGTCTGCGGTACAGGCAATGGAACAGCAGTTTCACGGGCTGAACTGATTTCGCGGGTCGCAGGTCAGGTACCCAAGTGGTTACCCGAAAACCGCAGGAACCCTGAGCCCAGACATGGATAGCCCCCGAAATCTGTTCGATTTCAGGGGCTTAAAGTGGTGCCCAGGGGCGGAATTGAACCACCGACACCATGATTTTCAGCGGTGGTGCTCCGCAAAATATTCTTGGGGATTTTAGCCATTTTCTTCCAACTTCCTTCTATTCTTCCCCATACCATAAGACATCAATAAACCATATTTCAAACGCTATATTCAGGCGTTGCCATCTACAAACACCATGACTATTATTATGGGGAAATATTGGGGAAAACAAAACGTCCTATCCTATTGAGACATAAAGGCTATTGATATGCCTACCTATGCGGGCAAAGCGTATAAAACGATGAACGGGGAACTTGTATTGTTCCAAATCCCCTCCAAAGGAGGAGCCAGCCCTTATTATTATCGCATCAACCTGCCTGAACAAAAGCGGATAGAGTCCTTGGTGGCGAATGCTTTTAAGGCAGATGCCGCCAGATATATGGCCCTTCGCCAACCTTATCCCTACTCTGATCCCTGTAATCCTCCCGCCCAGATCATTGACGCAGCCATCCAGATTTACAACGACATGCGCGCAAGGATGGTCAAGGGCTTGCCCATCGTCGTAAGCGGATCAAAAAATCTTGTTGAAGCATGCAAGGGTAGCATCAAGGAAGCCGAGATAGATGTCGCCAGCGGAGTTACCAATCCAATTAAGGTTGCACGGCGCAAAGCGTTTTATGAGCGATATGTCTACCCTTATTCTCCGTTCAAGGATCCGGTAACAGCCATCAATTCTGGGGTGTTAAAGGAGTGGCAACACTGGCGAGACCGTTATTGGATCAGCGGCGAAGGCCAATTGATTACCCAAATTGAAACAGAGAAAAACGGCAAGATATATCGGAGGACGATCACCAAAAAAGATCGCAGAATCCCAACCCTATCCACCAAAAATACAGAATGGATTCATCTCAAGAATGGGTTTGATTGGGCTGCTCGTCAGGGTTGGATCGAGATTGACCTTATACCGCGACACTATTTCCGACGAACACAGGTCGGTGATGCTGACAAGAATCCTGCCTTCACTCCTTCACTTTGGGAATCCCTTGAGAAGAAAGCCCAAGAATGGATCAACAAGGACAAGTTGAGAGGAGACAACAAGCGCGTTCGGCAACTTTGTTGGTGGTTTGCCTTAGTCTGCCGTGCATACGGCCTGAGGACTGCCGAGTGCTACGCACTTAGGAAGCGGCACCTCGTCATCGCTGGCGACGTTGTAAAATTATCCATTGGCGCCATTAAGACCAAATCAACGGGCAAGCACGAACGGACAATTGACCCCATATTCAAGTTCCGCCAGAAGATGTTTTCCCTTTTCACTAAGGAACTGCCCGCCTTCTATCAGAAACAATATGGTCGCCCCTGGCGAGACGAAGATCCAATTTGGATGCACAACGATGGCCAACCGATCAGAAAGTTTTATCGAGGATTTGATAGCCTTCTTCATTTCGCCGGCATCACCGAAGACCCTCAGGGGCATAACTACAACTTTACGTCTCTTCGCCATACCACCATTACGGAATTCATCGAGACCACCAATTTATCAACTGGTTTGATCGCTATATGGGCAGGTACGTCGTCGCAGATGATCGATAAAACATACAATCAGTCGATCATGAGAAGAGCACACTTCCTTCAGACCCGAGGAGAAGGTGGCCCAGCAACAAGAGATGACTTCGACTTCCAGGCTGAAGCAAAATTCTTCGGCGAGCTTGCCGAAAGTTTGAAGGGCAAGAAACCATAAAGGACGGACTTAATTGCCGGACACTGCTGAATTTCCCAGGAAAAAGTTGTGAGTCACAACTTTTCTGACTAGCAGCAAATGCACCAACAATGGCGAGGCACCACCATCGCCACGCATAACCGCCACACTGCCAAAGAATAATCATTATCTGCGTGAAAGAACTTGGCTTCCGCCCATCAGCGGCGTGACAATGATTTACATAAAAAATGATTCTTATATCAGGTCGACGTTGAACACGCCGCTTTCGGCGCGGGTGATAGATGTTGATTCGGAACACTTTTTTAAAGGAGATAAAATGTCTAAAAATAACGAGTTAGAGTTTACTCATCATGTCAAGGTGGCTGATGACGTTATATGGGAGAACATCTTTACTTATCGTGGATGGTGGTCGAACGAAATAGGGACATCGTTCAAGTGCCGAAGAGATAAAAAGCACCGCACGGTGTCGTTCGCTGACATGGAAGGTGCAGGTAGGTTTGCTTTGCTTTACGGCAATGGAAGCGTCCCCATTCAATCAAGGCGATTACCCCTAGACGACATTGCTGATATTTGGGAGTGGCTTAGTAACAATGTCGGACGTTGCGAAGTCGATTGGCTCATGAAAGGCAATATTGTTCACGGGACTTTGGGCAATTTAGATGAAATCATCTTAACCGTTCCATTCAGAGATCAGAACAAGGCAATGCAATTCAAGTTGGTTTGGGGTTGATGATGATCGACAGTCAGATTTACATGGGGGGACGCCTTTGAAACACTTCGTCGTCATCATGGACAAAACCAGTGTCATTGAGGCAAGGCGAGGTGTTAAGCACGCCCCAGCATTCAACAAATATTGTAAAGGGATTCAGCCTGCGAAAATGCCGCATCCTCTTCGTTATGCCATACGAAGGTATTTCAATATACCGGACAAATCCGGAGAGTTTCTTTTCCCCGGAGACACTCCAGAAGACAGAAATAATCTGATGATTTACAGGGCATCCTATGCCGGTCACATATATAAAATATTTGAGGCGGAGGATTATACCAAATTTCAAACTATGGGGTTAACCTTGCTGCCCGCGTTCAACTTCGTGAGGGATTTCAGCCACGACATATTCCATATCTCTGAACGTCCTGGGATTAGACCGGATTTGGCAGGTTTCGGGTCAAAGGCCATAGAGGATGCAATTTCCAAAATGGACGTTGCCATAAGAGAAACCAATGCGACAATCCATGATGAAACGAAAGCCGCTGTTGATACCATTCGGATTCAAATCGAAAAGATGCTGCCTGCTATAAAATAGTCTGGATTTAATAGGATGGTGAGGAATCAGGGGGCGCAATAATAAAGTCCGGACTTAACTGCCTGCTGGGTGAAATTCAATAACCTGATCACGAATACGGGCGATGGTAGCCCGTGACACGCCTTGATCCCTCGCAACCTGCGATACGCTGATACCCAGAGAAAGCTTCTGGCGAATATTGGTAGCGTCAACATCGTCGGTTGCCTTGGGGCGACCTAAGGTTTTCCCCTCCTTCTTGGCCCGCTCCAACCCGGCATGGGTCCTTTCGATCAATAAGTCCCTTTCCATTTCAGCCACGGCTGCCAATGTCGAGAGCACCAGCTTACCGGCTGGGGTGGTGAGATCGAGATCGCCCAGCTGCAGGACACGAACAGAACACCCTGCTTGTTCAAGGGCACGAACAGAACCAAGAATATCGACTGCGTCACGCCCAAGACGGTCGAGCTTGGATACGATCAGGCGCTTCGCCTTCTTGGTACGCAGGATGGTGTCCATCAACTTGATGAACTCAGGTCTTTCCATCGCTGGCACCTTGCCGCTGATGGTATCGGTATAGATGGTGTCGGCTTCATACCCAGCTTGTTCGATTTCCAATAACTGATTATCGGTGGTTTGGCTGCTGGTGCTGACCCTGGCATATATGAAGGTGTGCATCTGAATTATCCTGTCCAAAAACGGTGTTCAGAATAACTCCTGTCCAAAAATCAGTCGACTGGTTTCTGGTCACCCCTTTTTATGATTATGTTGAGGTGTCTGAAATCGACCGTATTCGACCACCCTCCTGGTGGTGATCTGCTGGTCAGAGATACGGCGAATGGGTGGGATTTACCGATACAAATTGGGGTAGACGAAACTCCTTAAGGAAGGAGTTCTGTCTACCCCTGATTTACCACCCGACATCAACAAAAGTTGTGACTCACAACCTTTGAGTCATTTCCCGCAGAACCAACACAAATCTCATTCTTCTGGTATGCGACCAGACAAAGCAGCTTCAGCCTCTTCCTGAGTCACTCCCAATTCGTCATTCACGACATCCCAGTCATCAGGCATCTCATCATCCACGTACTGAGCCTCGTACGCCTCAATCCGCGCAATAACCGATTCTTCAAGGGTCATTTCGCCAGGTTTGAAGTTGCTGGTAATAACTTCAGGGCGATCTGTGTTCGCCATGCTGCTAAAAACCTTATGCTCATGGAACTTGAAATCATACCTTTCTGACAGGGCGTTAAAAACTGCACGAGATCTAAAGAACTTCGTGTCGCTGTGGGTCATTATCCACCGATGGCGGCATCCACGAATTGCTTTTGCCAGTTCCCAGTGCGCTTTTCTCCATTCCTCCTTCTGCTTCTCCGTTGTCGCGCCTCTCGTTCGTTCGCCCATGAATGCGCGATACAGACGCTCTTGGTCGTCATAGGGAGGATCGAGGAAAATAAGAGTCTTGTTGCCTTCTGATGGGGTATTCAATAATTCCGAATAGTCCTTGTTCGAAATCTCAACACCCTGCAACATCGGGTGAACGACCCGCTGGATATGATCAAATAGCGAATCATAGTTAGCTTTTAATTTTGTTTCATTGACGTACCCGGCAGAATCCTTATTGGAATATGCCCACAGTTTAGTAAGCATAAACGCTGTTGCAGCTTTGATCCGAACCGTACTGGTCCTTTGGCTAAAAAGTTCCCTCATTTTCACATTAGCGAGTTCCAGATCTTCGCCGACCTCCTTAATGTGTTCCCTGACCCTTTTAACGAGTGCCTCCGGATCCTCCCGGATCTGAAGCCAATACCTATAGACATCCCCGGCTTTGTCGTTAATCCAGTATTTTCCAATCCGATTGCCATGGTGTTTCTTAAGGAAGAGGAATACCGAACCACCACCCACAAATGGTTCCCTATATTCTGAAATCTCGGTGGGGAAGAATGGATCAAGCACACGAAGTTGCCGGTGCTTCGCACCTATGTATGGAATAGGAGCCAATCGTGGATACCGATCCTTTGAAGCCTTTTCGATAGAGTCTTCCATTTCCTCTTTAGGGCGCTCATCAAGGATTTTCGCAGTCCCATCGTCCCCAATATGAATGAGAGCAAGCTTGAAACCTGTCTGACCAGGATACTGAAATGTGTGCGTTGGAAAGTTCCGAAGGACTGCGTCTTCATGATCTTTGAGGGTGAGGCTTGGACGATTAGAGGTCGTATGACTTGCCAAACGGGCAGCCTTCACAAGCTCTTCAACACCACCGGAAGCCGCAATTTCAGCTGCTACATTGTTGGGATTCTCGGCAATCGATGGCTTTGAATGTTCAAGACCTTTCAGAGC